>ERZ1034925.295-NODE-295-length-24906-cov-5.402640_pt1 | contig 24906 bp, 19 predicted proteins | sample MGYA00520687_ERZ1034925 | MGnify/ENA primary metagenome ERZ1034925 (study PRJEB33766, sample SAMN09781758) | gut metagenome | biome: gut microbiome | host: Homo sapiens | place: Madagascar | study: EMG produced TPA metagenomics assembly of the PRJNA485056 data set... | reverse complement strand
GAAATCTACTCCATATGCTGCACAGATGGCAGCAGAAACAGCTACAAAGGCAGCTTTAATCCATGGATTAAAGACAGTTGACGTATTCGTTAAGGGACCAGGTTCAGGAAGAGAGGCAGCTATCCGTGCCCTTTCAGCATGTGGTCTTGAGGTTACATCAATCAGAGACGTTACTCCGGTACCTCACAATGGATGTCGTCCACCAAAACGTAGAAGAGTCTAATCAGGAGGTATAGATTAAAATGGCAGTTAATAAAGTACCTGTACTTAAGAGATGCAGATCACTTGGTTTAGAGCCAAGTTATTTAGGATATGATAAGAAGTCTAGAAGAAACCTTACAAGAGCAAACAGAAAGGTGTCTGAGTACGGACTTCAGTTAAGAGAAAAGCAGAAAGCTAAATTCATCTATGGTGTTTTAGAGAAGCCTTTCCGTAACTACTACAAGAAGGCAGATCAGATGAAAGGATTAACAGGTCTTAACCTTATGACAATCCTTGAGTCAAGAATTGACAACGTAATCTTCCGTCTTGGTTTCGCAAGAACAAGAAAAGAAGCTAGACAGATCGTTGATCACAAGTTCGTTACAGTAAACGGAAAAGTTGTTAACATCCCTTCATACCTTGTAAAGGCTGGCGATGTTATCGAAATTAAAGAGAGCAAAAAGAATACTCAGAGAATGAAAGATATCGTCGAGGTAGCTGGCGGAAGAATCGTTCCGGAGTGGTTAGACGTAGATGCTGAGAAATTACAGGGAACTGTAAAAGACTTACCTACACGTGAGCAGATTGATGTTCCTGTAGATGAGATGCTCATCGTCGAGTTATATTCTAAGTAAAATTAGGTTGATTTGCCGGGGATTTATTTCCCGGCTTATCCACTCTTTGATAACATATAACAACGATACCCGAGAAGGAGGGAATTTGAAGTGTTCGATTTTGAAAAACCAAAAATTGAAATCGCAGAAATTTCAGAAGACAAGACATATGGCAGATTTGTTGTAGAGCCATTAGAGAGAGGTTACGGTACAACACTTGGAAACTCTTTAAGACGTATCATGCTTTCTTCTTTACCGGGCGCTGCAGTAAGCCAGGTCAAGATTGATGGTGTTTTACATGAATTCAGCTCTATTCCTGGTGTTAAGGAAGATGTTACAGAAATCATCATGAATATCAAGAACCTTGCAATTCGCAATAATAGTTCTACAAATGAACCAAAGGTTGCATATATCGAATTCGAAGGTGAAGGCGTTGTTACAGCAGCCGATATTCAGGTTGATTCAGATATCGAGATTTTGAATCCTGAGTTAGAGATTGCACACTTGAATGGTGGAGCAGATTCTAAGCTTTACATGGAGCTTACAATCACAAACGGCAGAGGTTATGTCGGAGCAGAGAAGAACAAGAACGAGGATACACCAATCGGAGTTCTTGCTGTAGATTCAATCTACACTCCTGTTGAGCGTGTTAACCTTACTGTAGAGAATACCCGTGTAGGTCAGGTTACAGATTACGATAAGCTTACATTAGATGTATTTACAAATGGTACATTGGAGCCGGACGAGGCAGTCAGCCTTGCAGCTAAGGTGTTAAGTGAGCACTTAAATCTGTTCATCGATCTTTCAGAGGCAGCACAGCAGGTTGACGTTATGGTCGAGAAGGAAAACGATGCTCAGGAGAAGGTTCTTGAGATGAACATCGATGAGCTTGAGCTTTCAGTTCGTTCATACAACTGCTTAAAGCGTGCAGGAATCAACACTGTTGCAGAGCTTATCAATAGAACACCTGAGGACATGATGAAGGTTCGTAACCTTGGTCGCAAGTCTTTAGAGGAAGTTTTAGCAAAATTAAAAGAATTAGGTTTAGAGTTAAATCAGACTGAGGAATAATTCATTCGAATAATCCTTGCACTGATTCTTCTAAATAAATTGGTCATATATAAATTTTAAATATCATATTTATGTTTATGTGTGACATAACTCATAGCGGCAGGGCCAGTAAGACCAAAGAGCGTGACCGTGTCTGATACATGAGTGGCAACTGATTTGAGCATTTGCTTTTTGAAATAAGGCAAAGCTATATCACAACAAGATACGATGTCTGGCAGTAAGACCGAAGAGCGTGACCGGATGTCCCACAAATGGAGGAAATTAAAATGGCAAAATATCGTAAGTTAAGCAGAACATCAAGCCAGAGAAAGGCTTTACTCAGAGGTCAGGTTACACAGCTTCTTGTTAACGGAAAGATCGTTACTACAGAGGCTAAGGCTAAAGAGGTTCGTAAGATCGCTGAGGGTCTTATCGCATTAGCAGTAAAAGAGAAAGACAACTTCGAAGAGGTTACTGTAACAGCTAAGGTTGCCCGCAAGGACAAAGATGGCAAGAGAGTAAAAGAGGTTGTAGACGGAAAGAAAGTTACTGTTTATGACGAAGTAGAGAAGAAGATCAAGAAGGATTCTGCTTCACGTCTTCATGCCAGAAGACAGATGCTCAAGGTTCTTTACACAGCTAAAGAGTCTGACGGCACAAAGAAGGGAACAAAGACTATCGATGTAACAAACAAGTTATTCGATGAGATCGCTCCTAAGTATGCTGATCGTAACGGTGGTTACACAAGAATCGTTAAGATTGGACAGCGTAAAGGCGACGGAGCTTTAGAGGTTCTCCTTGAGTTAGTTTAATATTTAATCGGTATAAATTTTAGACTAAATAAAACCAGAGATTTGAGTGGATGACACTCACTTCTCTGGTTTTTTATATTACTAAGATAATTATACAAACTATTGAGAAAAACTGATGCGTCTTATTTGCATGTATAGTTCGACTGCCTTTGGTTTGAATTCGTAACTGTAACGCATAAAAATACCCCTTTCACTGGATATCCAGTAAAAGGGGTACATATTAATCTCACACGGCTTTTTATAAATGCGCTTAATTATTTATTTTTTGCTGCAGCCTGCTCGTCATTGTACTTCTGAACACACTTCTTGATTCTGTCGTATGGTGAGAGAAGATCACTGATAGAACAGTCGTGGTTTAATGTATCAATGAGGTATGCGATGTATTTGCTCATGTCACAGCTGATATAGTACTCCTTAGAGAGAAGCTCAGGTGACTGGTAGATAAGGTTTGTTGTAACTACTCTGTAGATGAGGCCCTCCTCGTAAGCCTTGTCAAATGAAGCAAAGCCGTTTGTGAAAAGACCGAATGTAGAAACAACAAAGATTCTGTTAGCTTTACGCTTCTTGAGCTCTCTTGCTGTATCTATCATACTCTCACCAGAAGAAATCATATCATCGATGATAAGAACATCCTTACCCTCCACATTTGTTCCGAGGAACTCATGAGCTACGATAGGGTTACGTCCGTCAACGATACGGCTGTAATCACGACGCTTGTAGAACATACCCATGTCTACTCCGAGTACGTTTGCAAGGTAGATAGCACGGTTTGTAGCGCCCTCATCAGGAGAGATAATCATAAGATGGTCAGCATCAATAGTGATATCCTTTACGTTCTTTAAGATGCCCTTAATGAACTGGTAAGAAGGCATTACATTCTCAAAGCCGTTCAGAGGAATAGCATTTACCACACGAGGGTCATGAGCATCGAAGGTGATGATATTGTCTACACCCATGTTGATAAGCTCCTGAAGAGCCAATGGACAGTCAAGAGACTCACGGCCTGTACGTCTGTGCTGACGGCTCTCATAAAGGAAAGGCATGATAACTGTGATTCTTCTTGCTTTTCCGCCGGCTGCAGCGATAACACGCTTTAAGTCTGCGTAGTGGTCATCAGGTGACATGTGGTTTGTCTGACCGCATACTGTATAGGTAAGACTGTAGTTGGTTACATCTACCATGATGTACAGATCATAACCACGAACTGACTGGTTGATAACACATTTAGCCTCGCCGGAACCGAATCTAGGTGTAGAAGGCTTGATAATGTAGCTGTTTTTGTAGTAGTCCTTGAAAGCACTCTCATTAGCATGCTGGTGCTCTCTGTGCTCTCTCCAGCCCTGTAAGTATGCATCTACCTTCTGGGCAAGACCTATACAACTGTCAGTTGCAACAAGTCCAAGTGTACCGGTTGGCATAGTCTCCAAAATTCTCTCATCGTTTGGCATTGTTATTCCTCCATATAACCATATAATAAATAAACTAAATATATATAAAAAGCGCTATTTGGAAAAACGCTTTTTAATTCGTATGTCATCTCCGAAGAGCTTGATAAAACTATAATTGCTTGAAATTCTTGAAAGTGTTCTCTCGGAGTAAATCTCTGCTATCTGCTCCAGATTCAGATTAGTGGAAATAATAGTAGATTTCTGTCGCAGTATACGCTCATTTACACAAAGGAAAAGCTGTGATGTGGTAAATGAGTTGGAAAGCTCGGTTCCGAGATCGTCTATGATAAGTAAATCACAGTCGAATATATTCTGGTGCGCTGCGATGGCATCTGCATCCTTTTCAAACACACCTTTGCTTAATATATCAAATAATTGGAACGCTGTAAAGTAAATTACGGAGTAACCTGCATCTAAAAGCTCTTTTGCAATGCAATTAGATAAAAAAGTCTTTCCGACACCGGTATTACCGTAGAAAAATATGTTTTTAGGTTTGTTTTCAAAATTATCTATAAATTCATGACAGTTCGTCACTGCAAGCTTTGCTGTGGCAAGAGCAGACAGTCCTGTCGCAGGATTTTTCTGCTCATCTGAGTAATAATCGAATGAGAGCGTGGAAAAATTCTCACGAGACAAAATCTCCCTGATATTGGACTGCGAATAAACGGTATTGATAATAGCCTGTTTGAAACAATGACATTTCTGACCATCTATATACCCGGTATCATGGCAATCTGGACAGGTGTAAATAGGCTCAAAATAATCAAGCGGATATCCGAGTGTGGATAGCAGTGCAGCACGCTCCTCCTTATAGTCCTCGATTGCAAGGCGTAAAGCGGCAAGAGCATTCTCATCACCATCCATAAGCCTATACGCTTGCCTGACAGATGCGGATGCAATCTCTGAGTCAATCTCCCTGAGGCGGGGCGCCTTGCGATAGGCTTCCTCAATACGCTTGTCATGTATGTATTTGTTCTGAAGCTGGCGTTTATCGTAGCCTCGCATTATCTCATCATATTGAGCATTGGTAAGTGCCATATATCCTCCTTGGGATGTGTAAATCTAACTTGAAAAATCATATAACTAAATCACGCAACAGAAATCATACAGTTTAAATCATATAATTGAAATCATGTAGCTTAAATCATACCGTAGAATTGAGAAACAGCTTCTCCAGCTTGTCGTAATCATTGTTGCGCTGATTGAAGTTGTTAAATTTATTCTTTGAACTTGAATTATTGCTTTTTGGTTTTGAGGAACCGTTTGCAGCATTTGTGCCTTGTGATGAGCCTGTAGCAGAGGCTTTATTGGCCTTTGCAAAGTTGGCATCAAGCACTTCAACATCTTTTAATGTATGTACATCCTTTTTCCTCCAGTTCGCGAGTATCGAGTCTGTGTACTCGAAGCTTGGCTTCTGGATAGCTGAAATAGTTTTACTGCAGGCGGCCTTTACAAGCTCTATATCGAAACCGTATTCGCCGACCCATTTGTTTATTAGTGACACCTCAGAGTCAACCAGATTGCGGCCTGTGATGCCTAGAGCCTTCATTACAGAATAGTAAATCTGTGAGTGAGCGGCTGCATCGTCCTTTGCCTGGTCTACGGTCTTTATGCCGGAATCGGCCCAGCCGAGAGCGACCTTGTTCATGTAACGAAGGCTTGAATGTCCCTTAGTAATGCAGTACTCCACGAGATACTCCACCAGGTCGGTAGAAAAATGGAGCTCGTCCAGCCAGTAGAGCACCATATTGGTGTCTGAGGATGAGAGCGTATGCTTCAGATATGTCTCTATAATAAAGAAAAGCTCTGAAATGTCAGGATTTTTCCTAAACTCCTTAATCTCATCAAGTGTGTATTCCTTCTGTGAAGAAGCAGGCTTGTCAGTAGTCTGGCTCTTAAGCTTTTCCACAACAGAATCCTGCATCCGAATATCTGCGGTAGAAATATTTTGCAAATTATTCTGCGCGGCATTATCAGCCACAGCGCTTTGTATATTACTCTGAGCAGCCTGCATACCGGATACAGAAAGACTGCAGAGGTTGATTCCCATAATCTGGCCATCAGCGCCGGATTGCAGCTGTAAAATGCCCTCAGAGGCCCAGTAATTGAGAGCACGTATGATGTCGGCCTCAGTATTGCTGAAATGATCGGCAATCTCTGAAATAGTTGCTATGCCTGCCCCGGAGCCTGTCGCACGGAGCAGATAAAGGTATACCTTGACAAACTCACCGTTTGCCTTTGGCATGTATTGATCTATAAAAATATCTGACACAGTAGTGAATGATGTTGCTATGTCACTGCTAATGTTTATCGCTGTCATATAAAAAACTCTCTTTCGCTTAACATGTGAGCAATTATAGCACAATATTTTAACCGTGTGAAGATGGTAAAAGTGCTACAAGCCCTGTAAACTCGGGCTTTCCAAATCCACAAAAAAATGTGGATAACGTGGATAACTGTGTAAAATAATTGAAAAATCAATGTATCACAGGGTATATAAGCTGTTGAAAATTATTTAAAAAATCCACACACAAAATGAGAGTTGTTAACATTTTGTATGTGGATAACGTGGATAACTTATTTCTTAAGCAGGTCTTCACCGATTTCTACTACATTTCCGGCACCCATTGTTATCAACAGGTCACCGTTTACACAATTTTCTGATAAAAATTTCTCGATTTCCTCAAATGATGGGAAATAGTGCGCATTCACACCTTTTTCGAGCAATAAATCCAGGATATCCTTAGATGAGATACCATATGTGTTCTGCTCACGCGCAGCATAGATATCAGCAAGCACCACAACATCTGCCATTGAAAGAACATCGGCAAAATCATTTAAGAATGCCTTGGTTCTGGAATAGGTGTGTGGCTGGAAGCAAAGGACAAGCCTGTCATGTGGATATTTTTGTGCAGCTGTCAGTGTTGCGCGGATCTCGGTTGGATGGTGAGCGTAGTCGTCAATGATTGTGACGCCGTTTACCTTGCCCTTGTACTGGAAACGTCTGTCAGCACCGCCAAATTTGTCAAGGCCGGTGAGGATAGACTCCTCATCGAGACCGAGTGTGGTGGATAAAGCTATGGCTGCGAGCGCATTGCTTACATTGTGAGCGCCCGGAACAGAGAGTTTTACGTCGAAAAGTGGACTACCCTGTCTCATAGCTGTAAAAGATGCACAAGCTTTATCGTCATAGGTTATATTTTCCGGATAGAAATCATATTTTGAATCAAAGCCATAGGTGATAATCTTCTGAGGAAGCCCTGCGACAATTTCCTCATAGCGGTCAATCTCACCATTGATGATGGTAGCACCGCCTGCGAGAGTGTTTGATGCATACTCGCGGAAGGAATGCCTGATGTCGTTGATATCCTTGAAGAAATCCAGATGCTCAGCCTCAATATTTAAAATAATACTGTAGCGTGGTCTGAAATTCAAAAAGCTGTTTGTGTACTCACACGCCTCAGAGATAAAATACTCTGAATCGCCCACACGCAGATTGCCGTGGATAGATGACAAAATACCACCTACGGAAATGGTAGGATCTGTCTGGGCGGCGAGAAGAATCTCGCTGATCATGGATGTGGTGGTAGTCTTGCCGTGTGTGCCGGCTACAGCGATAGAATAATCGTAATTGTCCATAATCTGTCCGAGAAGCTCGGCTCTGGTAAGCATCGGAATACCGGCTGCTTTTGCTGCGGCGAACTCAGGATTGCTTTCGTGGATAGCTGCAGTGTAAACTACCAGGTCGATACCGGATGTGATATTGTCTGCGCTCTGGCCATATATGACTTTTATGCCCTTGGCCGCAAGAGTCTTTGTGAGGTCTGATTCCTTTGAATCGGAGCCGGAAATTGTAAAGCCCTCCTCATGCAGAATCTCTGCGAGACCGCTCATGCTGATACCGCCGATGCCTATGAAATGGATGTGTATTGGTTTGCTGAAATCTATTTTATACATTAATTTTACCTGCCTGATTTATTATAATTTATATTGTAACTATTAAGAAACACTGAGAACAAAAAGCCGATGCGTCATATTGCATGTAAGCAACAGATTTTCTTGTTCTGAATAGTTACTTTATATTAATTATACAACTAAATATAGTATTTGCAAAGGAAAAATAAGGTGAAAGCAGGCATGACTTTCAAATGATAAGAACCATAGCAGGTTAAACAGATATACGCTAAATGACACTTGTGCAAAATGTCGAAAATAAAGAAAAATATTATTTGATTTTGTGAAAAATGTTGAAGTGGTAATGCGGCTGTGGTATAATTTTTTTTATAAAAATAATTCATCCGGACCATATGAATTTGATGGTTTTAAAGTATATAGCAGTAACTGCAATTTATGCAGCAGCAACTATAATTATATGGAAACAATTGTGATTTATTATGGAAGCATTACAGATACGGTTATTACAGAAACAAGTGGTGGGAACCGGATGGGCACAACAAAAATTAGGACAGACGAGGAGTGATAACGTGATTAAGAAAGAAATGATAGCCATGCTTTTAGCAGGCGGTCAAGGCAGCAGACTTGGTGTTCTGACAGCGAACGTAGCAAAACCGGCAGTTTCGTTTGGTGGAAAGTACAGAATCATAGATTTTCCGCTTAGCAACTGCATCAATTCAGGCATTGATACAGTGGGGTACTTACACAGTATCAGCCACTCAGACTTAACAGCCACATCGGAATAGGTATTCCGTGGGACCTCGACAGGAATAATGGAGGAGTGGCAATACTGCCTCCTTATGAGAAGAGCGGCAACAGCGAGTGGTACACAGGTACAGCCAATGCAATCTACCAGAATATGAGGTATATAGACAGTTACAACCCGGACTATGTGTTGATACTGTCAGGAGACCATATTTACAAGATGGACTATGAGGTGATGCTTGATTTCCACAAGGAAAACAATGCAGATGTGACCATAGCAACCATGCCGGTGCCTATCGAGGAGGCCAGCCGATTTGGTATCGTCATAGCCGATGATGATAAGCACATCAATGCATTTGAGGAAAAGCCGGTTCATCCGCGCAGCAATCTCGCATCAATGGGCATTTACATATTCTCATGGCCGGTGCTAAAGGAAGCATTACTTGCACTAAAGGATCAGGAAAACTGTGATTTTGGCAAGCATGTCATACCATACTGCTTTGAAAACGACAGACGTATGTTTGCATACGAGTTCAACGGATACTGGAAGGATGTAGGTACACTGGGCTCATACTGGGAGGCCAATATGGAGCTTGTGGACCTCATTCCGGAGTTCAATCTGTACGAGGAGTATTGGAAGATTTACACAAAGAATGATGCAATCGAGCCACTTTATATAGCCAAAGGAGGTCATGTGGAGCGAAGCATCATGGGTGAGGGCTGTGAATGCTATGGTCATGTGGAGCATTCTGTTATAGGTGCAGGCGTCAAGATTGGAAGAGGCGCAGTAATACGTGATTCCATCATCATGTGTGACACGGAGATAGGCTCCAATGTCACGATAGACAAGTCCATCATTGCCGAAAATTGCAAGGTGGGCGACAATGTGACACTTGGCTTCGGACAGGAGAAGCCGAACGTATTAAATGAGAACATATACTCATTTGGGCTGGTCACTATAGGAGAAGATTCTGTGATACCGGACGGGGTAAAAATAGGCAAAAATACAGCAATCTCCGGTGTTACATACGAAGAGGATTACAAAGACGGTGTGCTTGAGGGCGGAGAAGTTATTATCAAGGCAGGTGACGGAAAATGAAGGCAATAGGAATAATTTTGGCCGGCGGCAACAATAATAGGATGAAGGAACTGACAGCAAAACGAGCAGTACCGGCCCTGCCGGTAGCAGGCAGCTTCAGAAGCATAGATTTTGCGCTCAGCAGCATGTCAAACTCGCATATACAGACTGTCGCAGTACTGACCCAGTACAATGCACGCTCACTGAATGAGCATTTAAGCTCAGCAAAATGGTGGAATTTTGGCAGAAAGCAGGGGGGCTTATTCCTCTTTACACCTACAGTCACAGCGGACAACAGTGACTGGTACAGGGGCACGGCAGATGCGATGTATCAGAACATTGATTTTCTCAAGAGACGCCATGAGCCATATGTCATCATCAGCAGCGGTGACTGTGTATATAAGCTGGATTTCAACAGAGTACTTGATTTTCATATCGAGAAAAAATCAGACATCACAGTGGTATGCAAGGACATGATGTACAACGACGATGTCAGCCGTTTTGGTGTGGTACGCATGGATGATGAGTCAAGAATCACAGAGTTTGATGAAAAGCCAATCGAGGCCTCATCCAACACCATTTCCACAGGTATCTATGTCATCAGAAGACGACAGCTCATAGAGCTTTTGGAGGCAGCAGCCGAGGAAAACAGATTCGATTTCGTAAATGATATCCTCGTGCGCTACAAAAATGTAAAGAAAATATATGGCTACAAGATAAATTCATACTGGAACAATATCGCCGATATTGATGCATACTTCAAGACCAATATGGATTTCTTAAGACCTGACGTCAGAAGCTATTTCTTCAGGGAGGAGCCGACCATCTGCTCAAAGGTGGACGACCTGCCACCGGCCAAGTTTAATCCGGGCTCAGACATTTCAAACAGCCTTGTATCAAGTGGCTGTATCATAAACGGCAGCGTGGAGGATTCGGTGCTTTTCAAGCAGGTATTTGTGGGCAAAAACACCACAGTGAAGAACTGCGTGATACTCAATGACGTCTACATAGGCGACAATGTGCACCTAGAAAATTGCATCGTAGAGAGCCGCGGAACCATCAATCCAAACACCTGTTATTGTGGTGAGGATGGAGTCATGATAGTAAAAGAAAAAAATGTAAGATATGTAATTTAAAAACAAACCAGGGGGACAAAAATATGCAGATTACAGACATCAGAATTCGTAAGGTAGAAAAAGAGGGCAAGATGAAGGCGGTTGTGTCAATCACAATCGATGATGAATTCGTGGTACATGACATCAAGGTAATCGAAGGAGAAAAGGGACTTTTCATCGCCATGCCAAGCCGCAAGGCAAACGATGGCGAGTACAGGGATATAGCCCATCCGATTAACTCTGCCACACGCGAGAATATCCAGAATATGATTCTTGAAAAGTATAAGACAGAGATTGAGAATGTATAAAATCAAACAATAACTTTGAAAAAGCGATGAGCAAGGCGGGATATAAAATTCCTGAGCTGGTATAATAATCTAAATATATTTCACACAAACCGGTCTATCCGTGGTACAATAAGCCACAGAAAGACCGGCTTTTTAGAGTATAGCTACAATAAAAGAGGATAGACAAACAGATATGTACAAGACGAAAATAGATAATCTGGATTTAAAACAGATTGCTGACAGTGGTCAGTGCTTCAGATGGAAGAACACAGGAGAAAATGAATACACGGTAGTGGCATTTGACAGGGCACTTCGGATTAAACAGGATGGGAATGAGTTTGAGCTGGACTGTGATGAGGCAGACTGGAACAATATATGGAAAAGCTATCTGGATATGGATACGGATTATGCGGGGATTGCAAAGCTTATAGTAGACGGAGATGACGCGCATCTGAAGGAGGCATATGCATATGGCAGTGGTGTGCGCATTTTAAGGCAGGATTTGTGGGAGATGATTGTTACTTTTATGATTTCCCAGAATAATAACATTAAGCGAATCACAAACAGTGTGGATTTACTTTGCAGGCGGTGCGGGCATAAAATAGACGGCAGTGCAGAGGGGGAAGAACTGTATACATTTCCAAAGCCTCTTGAGGTACCGGATGAGGTTTTTGATGACAGGAGCATGGGCTTTGGCTATAGGGCACCGTATCTGAAGGAAATATATGAGTATGGTGCTAATAATCCTGACTGGCTTGATAATCTGCGCAAAATGAGCTATGATGAGGCGATGGAAAGCCTGCTTTCTCGCAAAGGAATTGGCAAAAAGGTGGCGAACTGCATATGTCTTTTTGGTTTGCATCATGTGGATGCGTTTCCGATAGATACGCATGTAAAGCAGCTTTTGGACAAATATTATAGTGACGGCTTTGATTTTGAACGCTACAAGGGTGTGGCGGGAATTATCCAGCAGTATTTGTTTTATTTTGAATTGTAGATTCTGAATAGATACGTAGATGATATGTGACAATATGCATATGACATGTAGATAAATAATATTAGAAAGAGAAAGGATAAACGATGTACGTTATAGTAGGACTTGGAAATCCTGACAAAAAATATGAGCACACAAGACACAATATCGGATTTGATGTGATAGATGCGCTTGCGGATAAATATAATATAAGTGTGACAGACAAAAAGCACAAGGCGCTCTGTGGAAGCGGAGTGATTGAGGGCATGAAGGTGCTGCTTGTGAAGCCGCAGACATACATGAACCTAAGCGGTGAGTCTGTTGCTGAGGTGATGAATTTTTATAAGCTTGATCCGGATGAGGAAATGATCGTTATTTTTGATGATATTTCGCTTGATCCGGGGCGTATCCGTATCCGCAAAAAGGGCAGCGCCGGCGGTCACAATGGCATCAAGAGCATCATTGCAATGACCGGCACACAGGGCTTCAGCCGTATCAAGGTCGGTGTTAGAGAGAAGCCGCAGGGCTGGGATCTGGCTGACCCTGTGCTTGGGCGTTTCAGTTCTGAGGACAGGGCAAAGGTGGAGGAAGCTATAGGTCATGCGATGGATGCAGCAGTTCTTATGATGCAGGGCGAGACGGATAAGGCCATGAACATATATAACTAGCTGGAAATCGACAAGGTGATTTTGAACAGACAGAAATGGAGAATTGAAAGTGAAAGCATTTACAGAGCCACTCCTTTCCCTTGCGGGCTTTGAGGAGATGACAAAAACGGCAGAAAAATCGTCCGGACTTATATCTGTCACGGGATGTATAGATGCGCAAAAATCACAGATGATATATGCCTTTGGAGGTCACAGGAAAAACAAGCTTATTGTGACCTTTGGAGAGCAGAAGGCGAAGGAACTGTACGATGAGTACAGTTTTTTTGACAAAGAGGTGGTGTATTATCCATCAAAGGATGTGCTTTTTTACCAGTCGGATATCAGGGGCAATCTCCTGACAGCGGAGCGTATTAGGGCTTTGAAGGCTATCCGTGAGCAGGAGAGAGTGACGCTTGTGACCACCTTTGACGCGCTGATGAATACAATGGCGCCGATAGAAAAGATGTGGGAAAATGTGCTTACACTTGAGCAGGGACAGCTTTTGGATTTGAAGGAAATTCAGGCCGCTCTTATCAGAATGGGCTATGAAAAGGAGTATCAGGTCCAGACGATGGGACAGTTTTCTGTCAGGGGTGGTATTCTTGATGTTTTTCCGCTGACGGAGGAGAATCCTATCCGAATCGAGCTGTGGGGAGACGAGATAGACACCATCAGATATTTTGACTGCGAGAGCCAGAAATCCATCGAAAATATTGACCGGGTGAGCATATATCCGGCGGCAGAGCTTGTACTTAGCGATGAGGAAAAGACCGGGGGAATTGACAAGCTTAAGGCAGAGGCAAAGCGTGTATCTGACAAGCTTAGAAAGCAGATGAAGACAGAGGAAGCCCACAGAGTGAGTGTGATGGCAGACGAGCTTACCGAGGAATGGGGAGAGCTGTCCATGTATGCAGGCATGGATGCTTTTTTGTCGTACTTTTTTGACGAGAGAGTCGGGATTTTGGATTATTTTAATCCATCGGACAGCCTTATATTTTTCGATGAGCTGACCAGGTGCGCAGAGCAGGGAAAGCTTACAGAGACTGAGTTTTCAGAGAGCATGAAGCAGAGACTTGCGATGGGATATATACTTCCGGGGCAGATGAACGGTCTTTTTACAGAAAAGGAGATTGTGGCAAAGCTCGAGAAGTATTCGTGTATCGCACTCGGTGCGCTCGATAATAAAGCAAACGGACTGCACCAGCTGGGAAGCTATGGTATTCACTGTCAGAGCGTCAGCCCATACAACAACAGTTTTGAGCTTTTGATAAAGGACTTAAAGCGCTATAAGAAAAACGGCTACAGAGTCATTCTTTTATCCGGTTCAAGGACGAGGGCAAAGCGGCTTTCAGAGGATATCACAGACCAGGGAATCACATGCTTTTATACTGAAAACTACGACCATGAGCTTTCCCAGGGGCAGATTATGGTCTGCTACGGCAAGGTGAGAAGAGGCTTTGAGTATCCTATCCTAAAGTTTGCCGTGATTACGGAGTCGGATATTTTTGGGACGCAGCAGAAGAAAAAGAAGCGTCACCGCACCTATGAGGGTGAAAAAATACAGAGCTTTACCGATTTGTCGGTGGGGGACTATGTAGTGCATGAAAACCACGGACTAGGTATTTACCGCGGCATTGAAAAGCTTGAGGTGGACAAAAAGGTAAAGGACTACATCAAGATAGAGTATCAGGGTGGCTCCAATCTCTATATTCTTGCCACCCAGCTTGACATGATACAAAAGTATGCCGGAAAGGATGCCAGAAAACCAAAGCTCAACAAGCTTGGCGGTCAGGAATGGACCAGGACGAAGAACCGTGTCAGAGGTGCGGTAAAGCAGATTGCAGGAGACCTGGTGAAGCTGTACGCCCAGCGTGAGCAGCAAAACGGATATGCCTTCGGCGAGGATACGGTGTGGCAGAGAGAGTTTGAGGAGCTTTTTCCTTTTGATGAGACTGAGGATCAGATTCTTGCAATTGAAGCCACAAAGACTGATATGCAGAGCCATAAAATAATGGACAGACTGATTTGCGGTGACGTGGGCTACGGCAAGACGGAGGTTGCAATCCGTGCGGCCTTCAAGGCGTGCAGGACAGCAAGCAGGTAGCGTATCTTGCTCCGACAACCATTCTGGCACAGCAGATTTACGATACGTTTTCGCAGAGGATGAAGGATTTTCCGGTGAATGTGGATTTGATGTGTCGTTTCAGAAGTCCGGCGGAGCAGAAAAAGACGATAGAGAAGCTTAAAAAGGGTGAGGTCGATATCATTATCGGAACACACCGCATACTCTCAAAGGATGTGCAGTTTAAGGATCTGGGGCTTTTGGTAATCGATGAGGAGCAGCGCTTCGGCGTGACTCACAAGGAGAAGATTAAGCAGATGAAGGTCAATGTGGATGTGCTCACACTGACTGCTACACCGATTCCGAGGACACTCCACATGAGTTTAATCGGCATAAGGGATATGAGCGTGCTTGAGGAGCCACCGATGGACCGTGTACCGATTCAGACATATGTCATGGAGTACAATGATGAGCTTGTCAGAGAGGCAATTAACAGGGAGCTTGCCAGAAACGGACAGGTGTACTATGTGTACAATAAGGTGCGCGACATAGCAGACATAACAGCAAAGCTGCAGGAGCTGGTGCCGGATGCGACTGTTGCATTTGCGCACGGACAGATGAAGGAGACTGAGCTTGAGCGCATCATGTACCGTTTCATAAATGGTGAAATAGATGTGCTTGTATCCACGACCATTATAGAGACAGGACTTGATATCTCAAATGTCAATACAATGATTATCCATGATGCGGACAACATGGGACTTTCACAGCTTTATCAGCTACGTGGACGAGTCGGCAGGTCTAACCGTACTGCGTATGCATTCCTCATGTACAGACGAAACAAGATGTTAAAAGAGGTGGCAGAAAAGCGTCTTGCAGCGATAAAGGAGTACTCAGACCTTGGCAGCGGCTTTAAGATTGCCATGAGAGACCTTGAAATCCGTGGTGCGGGCAATCTGCTCGGTGCGGAGCAGAGCGGACATATGGAGGCTGTGGGCTATGATTTGTACTGTAAGATGTTGAGCGAGGCTGTAAAAGAGGCAAAGGGAATCGAGGATATCAGTGACAAATTTGACACGACCGTGGATATTGTGACCGATGCTTATATTCCGGCAGGTTATATTGCAAACGAATTCCAGAAGCTGGATATATACAAGCGTATTGCAGGCATAGAGACGGAGGAAGAGAAGGATGAGATGCTCGAGGAGCTCATAGACAGGTTTGGTGAACCACCAAAATCAGTGCTCAGCCTGCTTCGCGTGGCAAGGCTTAAGGCGTTGGCACATGCCGTATATATCACTGAGATAAAACAGACCGGCTCACTGATAAAGCTTACCATGTTTGAACGGGCAAGGATAAATCCGGAGAATATACCAATGCTTGTTGCCCGGTATAAATCCTCCCTCAAATTCAATATGGCAGAAAACCCATATTTCACATTTGATTTAAAAAATGGCAGCGTGGCGAAGAAGCGGGATGTGCTTGATGTGGTGGAGGAACTGATTTCGCAGATGCGTAAGGAACTGATTACGGCTGAATAGTTACCCAAATTTTGGAATCATGTAGCATATAGCATAGGAAACACCACATGCTTTACGCGAAATTGACGATAATTTACAAAGTTTAGAAAATGCTTGCCAGCAGGCCCGAAAAGCTCTATAATATACGAGCGATACTATACCAATTTTAAAGAGGATAGATACAATGAAAGCGAAAAAAGTAATAGCTATGTTATTAGCTGCAACACTCTCAGTTACAGCTTTTACAGGATGTGCAATAAATAAAACCGCAACAGTTGCGACATTAGATAAAGAGGATATCAAGCTTGGGCTTGTTAATTTTATGATAAGGTACCAGGAGGCCGGTTATGATGACATGTATATACAGTACATGGGCGAGGGTTACTGGGACAAGACAGTATCAGGCAATAATACTGTGCTTGAAACATGGAAGAAAAATGCTATCGAGGAGGCTCATGAGCTTTACACATTAAAGGCGCATCAGTCAGATTACGATGTAGAGGTTTCTGATGATGAGAAAAAGGAAATCAAAAAGGCCGCAGAGAAGTTTATGAAGGCAAATTCCGATGATGTGATAGACGAGATGAGTGCTACAGAGGAGATTGTCGAGGAATATTTAGAGCTTCGCCTCATAAAGAGTAAGATGTATGCTGCAATTATCAAAAATGCTGATTCAAGCGTGACGGATGAGGAAGCCAATATGGCTGCATACACCATTGTGAAGCTTGATTACAAGGGTGCATATGATTCTAATTACAAGTATCAGACATATACAGATGAGCAGTCAGCACAGATAAAGGCACAGGCAGATGCAGTGGTAGAGGCGCTTGCAGGCGGATCATCCTTAGAGGATGCAGCCAAGGCAGCAGGCACTAAAGCCACAACAGGCACATACGCCACATACGTTGATCCGGATGCGGAGAAGACAGATGATTCAGATAAGAAATCAGATGACACAGAGTCTAAAGAGAGCTCAAAGTCATCGGACAGCAAGACAAAGGACAGTGTATACACTACAAACAATCTTGATCAGAGCGTTGTAGATGCACTCAATTCCCTTGAGGAGGGACAGACCTCAGACCTCATCACCACAGACAGCACTTACTATATCGTAAGGCTCGACAAAAAGACCGATGAGGAAGCAACAGAGTCAAACAGAAAAACCGTAAAGGGCAATAAAGAGGACAAATATTACAATGGCATCCTTTCAGGATGGCAGGACGATGAAAAATGGTCTGTAAAGCAGAAGCAGCTTGACAAGATCAAGATTCACAATTATTTTACTACTACCAAGAAGGACAAAAAGGCAGCAGACACAAGCGCTACAGAGAGCACACAGCAGTCAGAAAGTACCAATAGTACAGATACAGAGAATACTGAGGCAGTAGATGGAACAGAAAACTAATATCGTACTTATAGGCATGCCGGGAGTTGGAAAGAGTACCATAGGCGTAATACTTGCAAAGGTGCTGGGATACAGCTTCCTGGATGCGGATTTACTGATACAGGAGCAGGAGGGAAAGCTTCTGCGTGAGATAATTGAGGAAAAGGGCACGGATGGTTTTATAGAGGTAGAGAACCGTGTCAATGCCTCTATCAGGGCTGATAGGGCCATTATAGCTACAGGCGGTTCGGTGGTATACGGAAAAGAGGCCATGGAGCATCTTAAGGAGATAGGCAGAGTTGTGTATCTCAAGGTTTCTTATGCCATTTTGGAAAAACGACTTGCAGACATAAAGGGTAGAGGTGTAGTATTAAAGAAAGGGCAGACTTTAGAGACCCTTTTTGAAGAGCGCTCAAAATTGTATGAGCAGTATGCAGACATCGAGGTTTCCGAGGAGGGGCTTGATGTGGAGCAGACAGTAGAGAAGCTGGTGGAGTCACTTGAATTGTAGAGCTTATCTATCGGTTTATTATAAGATAATAGTAGTAGCTGCTGTGTCAGCTATAGACAGCAGCAACGGCACAAATGACGGCTTAAGTATGCCGTTATAAATGAAATTTGTAGTTGGATGTATAACAATAGTGTAAATTGAGAATAGTATATTAGGAGGAAGTATACTCCTGAATTCATAGAGGTGAAATATGGAACAGTACGTAATCAAAGGTGGAAATCCTTTATACGGTGAAGTTGAAATTGGTGGAGCTAAAAATGCTGCACTTGCTATTTTGGCCGCTGCCATAATGACAGACGAGACTGTAACAATAGATAATTTGCCAAATGTAAGGGATATCAATGTCTTACTTCAGGCAATCGAAGAAATCGGCGCACATGTGGAGCGCGTGGATATACACAAGGTAAAGATAAACGGTTCATTTATCAGGGGCGTAAATGTCGATAATGAATTCATCAGACGAATCAGGGCATCATATTATTTAATTGGTGCATTACTTGGAAAATACAAGCATGCAGAGGTTGCGCTTCCGGGAGGCTGTGATATCGGAAGCAGGCCGATTGACCTTCATATGAAGGGTTTCCGCTCCATGGGAGCAGACATAGACATAGCTCATGGCCTTGTCATCGCCAGGGCAAAGGAGCTTAAGGGCACACACATATATATGGATAAGGTTTCTGTAGGTGCCACAATCAATATTATGATGGCTGCAGCCATGGCAGATGGCAAGACTGTTATCGAGAATGCGGCTAAGGAGCCGCATGTCGTTGACGTGGCAAACTTCTTAAACAGCATGGGAGCAAATATCAGGGGCGCAGGAACCGATGTCATCAGAATTGTAGGTGTGGAGAAATTACATGCTACAGAGTATTCTGTCATTCCGGATCAGATTGAAGCCGGTACATTCATGTTTGCAGTTGCGGCAGCAGGAGGCAACGTGCTGGTAAAGAATGTCATTCCAAAGCATCTTGAGGCCACCACAGCAAAGCTGTTGGAGGTAGGCTGCCAGGTAGAGGAGTTTGATGACTCAGTCAGAGTAATATCAGACGGACATTTAAAGCATACACAGGTCACCACACTTCCATATCCGGGCTTCCCGACAGATATGCAGCCACAGATGGCAGTGCTTTTGGGTATTGCTGAGGGCACCAGTACAGTGACAGAGAGCATATTTGAGAATCGTTTCAAGTATGTTGACGAGCTCACCAGAATGGGAGCTGATATAAAGGTAGAGAGCAATATAGCAATCATCAGCGGCGTGAAAAGATACACAGGTGCCAGAGTGAATGCACCTGACCTAAGAGCAGGAGCTGCACTGGTTATAGCAGGTCTTGCAGCAGAGGGCATCACAGTGGTTGATGATATCTACTATATCCAGAGAGGCTATGAGGCACTCGAGGAGAAGCTTACAAAGATTGGCGCAAAGATTGCCAGGGTAGAGGATGAGAAGGAGCTTCAGAAGTTCATACTCAAGGTATCGTAATAGATATATACGTAAAGCATGAAATATAAACACAATATAAATGCAATATATAAAATAAGAACCGGCAGCATCTTACTGTAGATGCACGGTTCTTATTTTTGGTTATTTTATAATTTTTTTGAGGAACTACTCCGTCCCCCCCTTTTGATTATAAATGGGCTTACATCACAGATTTGATGAAAAGCTCGCGGTTTGTGGACAAATCAAGTATACTGCCGTCATCAAAACGTACAATAGGGCGTGACAGTTCATGTGGGTTGAGCATCACAATATTACAGAACCGGCTGTCGTTGAGCATTACACGGTTGCTCTGGTATGTGGTAGCAAGCTTTTTCAAAAACAAAAGCAGGAACTTTGTATTGTACTTTGTAAAACCTTCACTCTCAAAGCTTGATATGACAGCGAACGGACAAAGTGGTGCGCGATAGCGTCTGGCAGCAGTCATGGCATCATATACATCGGCAATGGCTGTTATCATGGCAAAGTCGTCAATCAGTGAGCTGTCAAGCTGTGAAGGATAGCCTGAGCCATCACAGCGCTCATGATGCATGAGGGCTGTGCGCTTTATTCTGGAGTCAATCTGCAGATCCCTAATCAAATCAAAACCAAACTGTGGGTGCTTTTTTATGAGCGCAAATTCTTCATCTGTGAGCTTGTCAGGCTTGTTTAACACATCATCGGGAATCTTGCATTTACCGATATCGTGAAGTACTCCTGCGATAGTAAGCGTATTCACATCTGTCTTTTCCATATGAAGCCATCGTCCGATCATCCTTGTAATAAGCCCTACATTCAGACAGTGTGAGTACAACGGGTCTGCAATGGTGCGCATGTTGTAGAGCATGTCAAAGGTCTCGATTGTAGTGCTGCACGATGCGGAAAGGTCAATGACAGCAGTAAGAAGCGCAGCCTCATCAAAGGATTTTTCGCCGGCACAGATTTTGCCAAAGGTATCCTTGATTTGATTTATACAAGTGAGGTATTTGAGCTGGAAGCCTCGGAACTCTTCTGAGGCCTGAACACGCTGGATGTTGGTCACCATCTCATGTGCGCGGGTTTTGGGTACAGGTTTTACCTTGTCTCGCTTCGCTGTATTTTCGCCGGCTTGCGGTGCTGCTGCATAGGATGGGTTTTGAATTGAGATGCTGCCTACCTTATATAGCTTCATTTTGTTGATGAGCTGACGGGTGAGTGGTGTGCCGGGCAGTGCAAGTATCTGCCCCAGAGGGGTCTTTATCGGTTCTGCTGCCACCATACCAATCTGCGCATCTTTTATGCTGATTTTAATCATGAGTTACTCCAAAAATTTATTTTGATATTGTGTGTATAGTACTATAAATATAAATTTTAGTATAATTACCAAAATCATGAAAGTCAATAAAGAAGAAAGAATAATTGCATAAAATAGCTTATAAATAATGAATAGGGTATCGAAAATGGATTATTGATAAATCTGTATCGAAAATGATACTTGACATATATATCATGTGGTAGTAATATAGCTGACAGAGATTTGAAAAATTCTATATTGTAACTTCTCTTATTCAGAGTGATGGAGATACAAAGGATCTATGAAGTCACGGCAACCCCGTTAGAAAACAGGAAGGTGCCAACCTGAGCGAGTAATCGAACAATAAGAGGATTTTTATTATCTTAATTTTAATCCACTTATTTGCAGTAAGTGGTTTTTTATTGGAAAAATATTGGTCACACAGTATGAAAGGAGCAACAGATAATTAATGGAGAAATTATTATTTACATCAGAATCAGTAACTGAGGGACATCCGGATAAGCTCTGCGATGCAGTATCAGATGCCATCCTTGATGCATGCATACAGCAGGACCCGATGAGCCGTGTCGCATGTGAGACAGCAAGCTGTACAGGCTTCATCCTTGTAACAGGAGAGATTACCACAAAGGCGCAGCTTGATATCCCTGCAATCGTCAGAAAAACAGCACTTGAGATCGGATATGATGACGGAAAGAAGGGACTCGACGGAAACTCATGTGCAGTAATGGTTTCAATCGACAAGCAGTCTGCTGATATCGCCATGGGAGTTGACAAGGCACTCGAGGCAAAAGAGGGCGAACTTACAGACGACCTCGACACCGGAGCCGGAGATCAGGGAATGATGTTTGGATATGCTACAAATGAGACTGAGGAGTACATGCCATACCCAATCGCACTCGCTCACAAGCTTGCATTCCAGCTTACAAAGGTTAGAAAAGACGGCACACTTACATACCTTCGTCCGGACGGAAAGACACAGGTTTCAGTAGAGTATGATGAGGCAGGAAAGCCGGTAAGACTTGAGGCAGTTGTACTTTCAACACAGCACGACGAGGATGTTACCCAGGAGCAGATCCATGAGGACATCAAGAAATATGTATTTGATCCAATTCTTCCAAAGGAAATGATTGACGATGAGACAAAGTTCTTTATCAATCCTACAGGACGTTTCGTAATAGGTGGACCACACGGAGATGCAGGTCTCACCGGTCGTAAGATTATCGTAGACACCTACGGTGGATATGCACGTCACGGCGGCGGAGCTTTCTCAGGAAAGGACTGTACAAAGGTAGACCGTTCAGCAGCATACGCAGCACGTTACGTAGCAAAGAACCTTGTAGCAGCAGGATTTGCTGACAGGTGTGAGATTCAGCTTTCATATGCTATCGGTGTTGCACAGCCAACATCTATCATGGTTGATACATTCGGCACAGGAAAGCTTGCAGATGACAGAATCGTTGAAATCGTAAGAGAGAATTTCGACCTTCGTCCGGCAGGAATCATCAAGATGCTTGACCTCAGAAGACCTATCTACCGCCAGACAGCAGCATACGGACACTTTGGACGTACAGATATCAAGCTGCCTTGGGAGGCACTTGATAAGGTTGAGGACCTCAAGAAGTATCTCTAAACAAAGTCCTATATATATTAGAAAGAATTTAGAGAAAATTTAGACAGAAGTTATCGGATATATGATATAATTAAGTCATGGGACTGACATTGAGTCGGTTTCCATGGCTTTTTATTTTCAGGAGGAACGGATATGAGCAGAATTTTGATAGTAGAGGACGAGGTTGCAATTGCTGATCTTGAGAAGGATTACCTGGAGCTGAGCGGCTTTGAGGTAGAGGTGGAGAATGATGGCACAAGCGGTCTCGCAAGGGCTTTGGCGGAGGATTTTGATCTGTTTATTTTGGATCTTATGCTGCCGGGCATTGATGGCTTTGAGATTTGTAAGCGGATTCGTGAGAAAAAGAACACACCGATACTCATGGTTTCCGCCAAGAAGGATGATATCGACAAGATAAGAGGACTCGGACTCGGTGCAGATGATTATGTCACAAAGCCGTTTTCTCCATCAGAGCTTGTTGCCAGGGTAAAGGCTCATCTGGCCAGATATGAGCGCCTGATCGGAAGCGCCACACCTGAAAATGACATCGTTGAAATTCGTGGCATCAAGATTGACAAAACAGCCCGCCGTGTGTGGGTAAACGGAGAGGAAAAGCAGTTTACCACAAAGGAATTTGACCTGCTCACATTCCTTGCGGAAAATCCAAACCATGTATTTACCAAGGAGGAGCTCTTCAAGGAAATCTGGAATATGGATTCGGTCGGAGATATTGCGACAGTCACTGTACATATCAAGAAGATTCGTGAGAAAATCGAGATGAACACTGCAAAGCCTCAGTATATTGAGACTATTTGGGGCGTGGGATACCGCTTTAAGCTGTAGTGATTTTTAAAAATATAGTAGATATTGTAGTATTAATAGGACATATCAAATTCAAATGCGAAAGGATATGTCCTTGTTGTATATATAAAGTGGCTTATTAATTTATTCAAATGGAGAATACTATGAAGATAAAAACAAAACTTGCTATATCATTCTGCATAATTATTTTTGTGCCTGTTGTGCTCACCGGTATAGTGCTTGTGGGTTTCAATAAGATTCAGCTAAAGGCCATAAACAAGACATATGGCATGGAGGATGCGGGAATGCTCGCGCTCACTGACACGGTGCAGTTTCTGAACAAGGTGACAGGGCGCACATATGATGAGCTCGAGAAGACATCGCTCATAGAACCATCCAGGCTTCTTGATAGTGATTATCTGACTAAGATAAATAAGAAGCTGGAGAAGAAGTATTCATATCTCATAGTGAAAAGTGAAGGAGAGCTCATTTTCAATGGTGGAATTGACAATGATGATATTTTGATAAAGCTTCCGCGAATATCCAATAAGCAGAGCAGCTCTGATGTGAGCAGCTATATGGACAGTGATGACAAGGTGCTCATAAAGCAGCTTAATTTTCGTGACAGTGATGGTGACGAGGTGAGTCTTTACATAGTGACATCAACCGCGTGCGTGATTCCTGAGGTCAGGACTGTTTTGATAGAGGGAGCATTTGCACTTGTATTGATACTTATTACTACGGCTGCCATGCTTATAGTGTGGATATACAGGAGTATCATCACACCGATAGAGAGGCTGCGTATTGCCGCTGAAAATATCAAGGATGGCAATCTGGACTTTGAGCTTGAGACAAGTCCGAGCGACGGAGAGATTGGCGAGCTGTGTACTGCTTTTGAGCAGATGCGTGCCCGCCTCAAGAAAAATGCCGAGGAAAAGGTGACGAATGAGTCTGAAAACAGAGTGTTAATAAGTAATATCGCGCATGATTTAAAGACTCCTATTACTGCGGTAAAGGGCTACGCCGAGGGCATACTTGACGGAGTGGCAAACACCCCTGAAAAGGTCGATAAATACGTCAGGACCATTTACAATAAGGCAAACGATATGGATAAGCTCATTAATGAGCTGACACTTTACTCGAAGATTGATACGAACAGGATTCCATACAATTTTGCGAAGATAAATGTCACAGATTATTTTAACGACTGTGTTGAGGAAATAGGACTCGATCTTGAGGCAAAAAATATCAGGCTTTCATATGAGAATCATGTGGATAGTAACGTGCTTATCATTGCTGATCCGGAGCAGCTTCGCCGTGTGATTAATAATATAGTCGGCAATTCGGTGAAGTATATGAAC
>ERZ1034925.292-NODE-292-length-24969-cov-39.722204_pt1 | contig 24969 bp, 40 predicted proteins | sample MGYA00520687_ERZ1034925 | MGnify/ENA primary metagenome ERZ1034925 (study PRJEB33766, sample SAMN09781758) | gut metagenome | biome: gut microbiome | host: Homo sapiens | place: Madagascar | study: EMG produced TPA metagenomics assembly of the PRJNA485056 data... | reverse complement strand
GTGCTGTTTTTGCGGACCCCCTCCCCCTATGCCTAGAGCGGGTTAAGTTTTTGATTCTTTGGTCACCCGTATGTAGTTTTCGGTTGGATCAAGATCAATGATCCATCGAATTGCTTCATCAAGAGCATCTAATTGATCAGAGTCGCTCAGTTCAGGAGAAGTGAACAAGTGACGATCGATCAGTTGACACGTATTGTAGTTATGATCTTGATCGAAACGATTCCAATCATCGAATTGCGTGAACGGATCAAACGGATTATCTTTTGTTGTGATCCAAACTTCTTTAATGTTGCTGGTTTCGTCCATACTAAGCTCCTTTCTCACGAATTAGAAGGGCTTTCTTCGAGCGCTCGCTTAATTGTACTGACGGAAACACCAAGAAAGTCTGCAATTTCAGAAGTTGCATAACCATTTGCACGGAGCCTTTTAGCTCTGGCAACTTTTGACGGAGGCATAACGGTTCCGTTTCGCGGCATAGCATACGATTTTACGATGTCCATGTCGGCATTCTTTAGAATCTGAGTGAGTTTATTGTGCGTAATCGCGCCCTTTTGGATGGCTTCCCATTCTTTGGGCGTGATCTTAATCCTTGTCTTTCCGGATCCAACTTTTATACGAGCTTGACTAAGGCATTGCCCTTTAATTTTCTTTATTTTGTCGGCATCTTCTTTGTATTCAGGATGGCTTCCGATAATCAGTGAGAAATCTCGGTTCGCGATAAGTTGAGCTCGTCGTTCGAGAGGCGCATTTTTCAATGCTTCATTAAGTTGGGCATTTAGGCTGGAAACTTCTAAAGCATATTCTTTCTTGGCTTCAGGGTTGTATTTCAACGGCTTTATGCCTAAACTTTCTTTTCTAGCCTCGTTCGCGAGGGCTTTCATTTTATTAGCATGGTTGGCATATACGCTTTCCATACCGGTTCCAGAAGATAAAGAAAAGGCGTCCTTCGTCTCGTACATCTTAGTGCTCTCGAGAGTTTTGGGCGTCTCTTTGTATATCGGATTTCCTTCTGGATCCCTTTTATATTCGCCGGTCTTTTTATCTTTCACCGGTTTCTTGTACGTATCTCCAGTATAAGTGTATAGTTTCTCGCCAGTTTCCGGGTCAACATAAATTTTGTGCTTCTTTCCGGTCTCTCGATCTTTAACATATATACCATCTTTCCGATCGGGGACTCTTTCGGTACTACTCGCTTTCGAGATTAGCGTTGAGGCACCAGAATTAGCACGGCCTTGATACTTAATCTTTAGTGATTCTATTTCGTTATCGATATACGATTGTTTATAATTCAATTCATGTTTTTTAGCATCGATAACGACCATGGAATGACGGACAGCTTTGGCCAGTTCATCGGGACTCGCATCACGAAGGCTCATATCGGTAATGAGATTCGTAATCATTCCCATTTCGCGACCTTTATCTTGGTCAGTCATGACTCGCATACCTTCGTACTTTGGGTATGCTGCCTTCGGATCAAAGTTTTTTAGCCCTTGTAGTGACGGTGCAGTTTTAATTTTACCGTCGTTATTTGGAATAACAAGAACGTTATCACCGTCAAAATCTGCGCCACTAAGCTTTTCGGCAGTCTTCGCATTAATCACTACTGCATCTTTTGCGTCTGGCCCGATCACTTTACCAGCAGGGGAGTGATTATTGACCGTCAATTCTGGAATCTCAAAACGTCCAGCATGGGGAAAACGAATCAGAACGACGCTTTCTCCATCCCTATAGTTCGGCGCGTAAATTTCTCGTTCCGATATTTCGGTACTAGGAATAATGACTTGCGCGCTTTGTCTAGGAAGAGCGGCGGCTTTCAGATGAACTGCGGCTGCATCGCAATCGTCTGCGAAACTATCAAGGAGCTGCTTTCGAACTGCTGGATTCGTAGTAGCAAGAATATCTTTTAGCTCTTCGGCTTTGGAATCATACGCCAATCCCAACTGCTTCTTAGCAAGCGCAACTGGCTGCTTAGAAAGAACCTGCGAGGACAGTGATCGACTCCATTCGTCCCAGTTTCCTTCTTCATTAACAATGTTGAGCGCAGATAGTTTTTCCTCGCCTGTAGCCTTGTCGATATAGTGCCTTTGTGCTCGAACAAGCTGGTCATCCATTTTGATTGTCGCACCAAATGGATTTGAGGAATCAGTATCCATTTTCTTAAATACTTTATCCGCTTTATCAACGGTTTTATTGGTATTGTATACGATGTCATAGCCGTCTGGGATATTATCAGAATAGACAGCCATGCCTTTCATATACTTGTCACCGTCGACTGCAATTCGAACCTGAGCGTATTTCGCATTGCCCAACGAAATATCATCCACGCCACGACGGAGTTCAATCAAACCATCTTTCTCAGCGCCACCTTTGCCATTAGCATCGGTGTAGTTGACATAGACTCGTTTGCTGTCGATCGACACAGGCGGTTCCATAGCTCGAACAGTCATCCCACCATCTTCGGTATAGAAATTAGTAGGGAGACCGATCTTATATTTATTGTCGTTTACTTCTTTCCAAGGTGTATCATCCTTAGTCAGAACTTTAAGCGTTGTCTTTTCATTCGTGCCCATTTGCGGAACCTGAACATACTGAATCTTATAACCTTGCTCCTTGAGCAGGGCAATCGCAGTTTTCATTCGAGTATTGCTCACAGGCATGTTGAAATAGTATTCGCTTCCAGCACCAACATCGATGTACTTTTGTTCTTTGACGGCAATCTTGAGTTGCTCAGCAAGATCATTTGTCATGTCATTCCGTGCTTTAAGATGCGGGTCAAGCAAGGCACGAACGGAACTTTCATTCTTGCCAAGTCGCTGACCAATGGCAACGTTAGAATATCCTTTTTCTTTGAGTTTCCACGCCATGGCTGATTCTTCTTTACGAATTTCAGATTTGGCAATGGACATTCTCGCTCTAAGCTGACTCGTGGACATTTCCATACTTTTTGCAATTTCGACTTCGGACAATCCGTCTTTACGCAGTTTTGTAACATGTGCTACAAAATTGCCGTTCCGTTGGTAAGGATTCTCGCCAGAACCCCAAGGATATCTTCCGCTATGCCTAGGTGTTCCATAATGGGTCAGTTCATCTTTTTGTTCCTGCTCAACGAGTTTTCGATCATCCATACTTTTAGCCCTCCATAAGTTCTTTCTGAATGTAATCGCTCGCATACACGATACGATCCATTACTGATAGTACTCTTTCTGGCTCGGGTTGTAGAACCTGAATATCATTATTTTGATAAATTCGAAGCTCAACTCTTGTGTGATCGGGGTGAGCATCTTCGATTTCGCCGTATTCAAGGAAGAATAAGGCAGCATATTGTTCAAGCTGCTTCATTGATACCGGGCTGCATCCGGTCTTCAAATCATGAATTCGAAGCGTGTCGTTTTCGAATTTGATCGCGTCCGCAGTTCCGAAACAGACAGAACTATATGCCAGAACAATCTCTGGATCCATTCGAAATATAATAGCATCATTAACGTAAGCCATTAGATTCGGAAAAATATAGTCGATATCAATTGCTCGACGGGGGATCCTATGCCCACGAATGAGAGAGAACAGAACGCCATTCTTTTCGGATTTCGTAAGCTTCATACGTGATTCGATTCGGTCTTTTGCATAAAGATGAATCGAAGTTCCGAGCTCGCATGCATAATATGCTTTTAGCTTTGCATCCATCAAATCATCCAAATTCTCTTTATCCAACCAATGATAGTTACTTGGACTAATGATTGCATGCTTGCCCTCAAGATTCGAATGCTGCTTGTAATGCACAAAGTACCTCCTCTTTGTTCTCTGGATAAATGAAACGAGCAAAGCTCAAGTCATTCATTTTCGAAACATAATAGTCTTGGTTCGGTTGATGTCCTGCTTTGGCATCTTTCTTGCATTCGAGAAGCGCCCATTTATTTTTATAAAGAATAAGGAGATCGGGAAAGCCCTGAATATAATTCGCATCAGTCTTCAGGACAATGCTTCCGGGATACCGTGCTTTAATTTCCCGAATCAGACTGCTCTGAAACGCACTCTCTCTTTGAGACATCCGATCTCCTCCTCTGCAAAAATAAAAGGAGATGTTTCCATCTCCAGAGATAGGTTTCAAAAGTCGTATTCTATCCCTCTATTATAGCATATGTTTTTCACGCGAGGCCCGTTTCTCAATAAAGGCCTTCTCATTGAAGTTTTTCTTCAATTTCAGCGTGTTAGCAATGGCTATATCAATTTTGGCTCGACTTCTCAAATGATAATAATATAGATCTTTATATGGGGTGTTCATTCGATCGATTCGACCGGCAGCTTGAACCATTGTCTTATAGCTATAATTCTGGCTATAAAATATCATGGTATCCGTCTGCGTACAGTTCCATCCTTCCGCACCCGCAGTATACTGGACAAGATACGCCCATCTTTTTCCGAGAGGGATCTTCTCATGTTTGTGCCCGTTCCATTCGCGAACTTCAACCGCATCGCTAAGGGTAGCCTTGAGTAATTCCAATTCATAGTCAAAGTTGTAAAATATAATGGCAGAGCCACGGGCGGACAATATCTCTTGTACAGTATGTAACCGGTCCACGTCTTCGTTGACCACTCTTCTAAGTAAATAACAGAGCGCGGCAACCTCCTGTATGGGTTCATCTGCATAAGGATTCCATCTCCTTCTCATGATCGTATTATACTTCTGAATATCATAATCCGTATAAATAGTCTCGTGATGCTGCACAGTATCTCGTTCGAATGGCATTTCAACAATCAGACGTTTTCTCAATGCCTCAAGTTTTTTGGTTCCAACATATCGGTCGATTTGAGGATACTTCGCAAATCGTTTATAAATGATATGCTCATCTATAAACTCGCTTCGGTTCTTGTAGAAGCCATTCGCGATAAAGACTGGAATATAATCGGTCCATGTATCACCCGGAGTAGCCGACAATAGGATCCATAGATTCTTTTTAGCGATTTTTAGGAATGCCTTAACCCATGTGCCACTTCCGACCACTCGCTGTTCATCAAATATAAAGAACGCATCAGTGACGTTTGCATATTTTTTGATGTTATTCCAGCTATCGACGTTCACTCGAATGCCAGCTATGCTGTTTTGAGGCAAAAAAGAAAGGCCGAAGAATCGGCACTCATCTTCCCACTCGTGCGTGTCACGCTTTCGAGCAGTAGTGATGATATACAGATCCTTCGGCTTTTTAGGGTTCTCAAGCCTTTCGTCAAACTCACAGCTTTTCCACACAAAATATCCAAGCGCAGTTCTACTTTTTCCAGAGCCAACCCCACCGCAAAGAATGCAGCCGTCTCGGAGTTCTTCGATAGCTTTCTTTTGATGGGGGTACAGAAGATTAGTATACGTCGTCATTATCCTGATAGTCGGCGTAGTCATCATCGAAACTGGTCTGTTCCGCTTTCTGAACAGCCTGTAGTTCGTGCAAATATCCCTTCATCGTGTATTTATCTCCATCATAATTAAAGCTGCCGATCCGAAGATTAATTCGTTCAAGACGAATATCATCGAGAATGCCAATAGTTTCAGCACTCAGACGTCGGCACACTCGTTTGCCATCAAGGGAGGAGTACAATTTGATCGTGGGATTCCGTCGCCCGTCATCCGAGAAGGCAACGTTAATATTTGTCATATACGTCGGAGGCTCGCCTTCCTCGAGAGCAGGCATGATTCGAACGTTCCAACCATCGGCTTGAAGATCTCGAGCAGCTTCTTCAGTAAGAACCAAATTAAACTGCGGTTTTCCCATATTAAAACGATCTTTTTCGCCTGCGAAGTTCGTAAACATAATGCACGCATTTTTCACTACGACATTCGTATACGGACGATCCTGATAAACAGAGTGCTCGATATCAATGGTGCTCTCGCTGACATTGTTTCCATTAAACGTTCTCATGATTTTTCTCCTTTTCAAGTTCGAGGTACTTATTCAAATACCAAATTGCTTTTGAGATATCTTCCGATCCATTTTTCTTTTTATGACGGTATAGATACTTGAATGCATTGCAGATGCAGAAGTCCTGTGTAGACTCAACGCCTTGGGTTTCAACCATAATATCAATGCATTCAAACTTTCCGGTTTTGTAGTGATCCGGATGATTCACGTGCTCTTTTCTGAGCTCACTCATCTCTTGGGCTTCCGATGCTTTCGCCAAGGAACCACTCAATGTCTCCAAACTTGGACAGGTCATCGACTGCTTCGTCGACAAGTCTCCGATAATAGGACTCATCTACAGTATCCTCCTTCTTTAATTCTCGCAAGAACTCGGCTTCGCGCCATCTGTAATCCTTTGCGCCTGTTACTGAATTGAATTTTCCATCTTGCTCACGGACAAGTCGCGCTCCACCGGTTCCCGGAAGAACAGGGCAGAACTGGCCGCACTTACCGACGAATATCCTGTTGTGCTCATCTTCTCCGGGATCTTCATCAAAATCGAGATACATTGCTGACTTAACGCTCTTGGTCTGACAATAGTCGTCGAAGACAATGGGTTCTTTAGAGAACAAGGTCTTGAACACATACGGCTCCGCGAATTGCTTGCCAGTAGCAGTCCATTTACCCGGATCGTCAGGATCATCTTCAGCCAGCTTCGCAATATAAACCGCGTTGTTGACCAAACAGATCTTTTCAAAAATGTGCTCAATCTCAAAGTCATACCCGTATCGCTTGCCAAAGGCAATAATATCTTTCTGTAGTTCAGGAGAAGGATCGAGTACTTTAATCGAGTCGGTTTTAATGTGGATGACTTCGCCACCTTTTTCGTGCACATAATTCAGGAGATCAATCATGAACAGTGCACCACGCTTGGCAACAATATTATCAATGTTGCGCGGATCGTGGAAAGCATTGTCAAAATGGGCTGCGGTCAAACCGTATACCGAGTTGATCGCAATCTTGAGCGCCTGCGATAACTGTTTTGCTTTAGCGGGGTCGGTCAGATACTTAGCAAGCTTTCCGCCAAACATTTTTCCCGCTTTCTCGAAGTCTTTATGCTTAATCGCGATTCGAGTATTGAGCAGGTCATTGAACACTACTGTGTATTGGCCAAACAAGTATTCGCTTGTGATGCTGTGTGGATGCATGCTGGCCACGTCAAAAGTAATAACTCGGCCATACATTCCGGGTTTAGACCATACGAATCCTCCTTCTCCGGGATCAAAACCCCCGTAAGAGGATACAGCTTGTTCCGAGATACTAACCTTAATACCGGCTTCTGGTGTTCCGTTCAAGATTGCCGCCACATATTGATCGAAACCTCGAAGACTTCTTTTGAAGCTATACCCGGGAAAATAAGGAAGATCGCTTTTTGCTTCTCCAAAAGGTTCCGCCATCATTTCGGGAAAGTTTGCTTTTAGGAATTCTTTTTGGGGAGAATCATCCGAAAGATGAACAGGTTCTGCAAGATCGCGATAAACGAATGAGATTTGAGGATTCTTTACAGCTCCAAATATCAATCGCGTGGTTAGCTGATTCGTTGTATCGTTCACCGTTCCACCAGCAAGATCCGCTAGAATCTCTCTGGCAACGAAGTCGGCTTGTCTAGCGTTAAACACCGCTTCAGTCGCGAGCACGTCGTTATCACAATACTCAGCAACCAATTGCCATTTATCTTCCGGGACGGGTTGATCCCACGGAAGGCCGAGCTCCTGATGATGGATACCAAGTTCAATCTCGAACTTCTTAAGACTCTGCTTTTTAGAGCTAAAATCGTAAACATCCGTATAGCTAATGTTATACGCCTGACCGAACATAGCAGCCTTGTCACCAGAAATAATTGCCTGACTGATTTCATAGATCTCTTCAATACTCTTTCCAAGATATCGAGCATAGAGAATGTGGTTATCATACCGACGACAGTTAAAGCCTACGAGCTTTTTCTTGAGAAGTTCCGCAATATCTTGCTGACTCGGATTGATCATCCGGACGCATTTACATTGCGCCCCAGCGTATTTCCAGTTGACAAGCAGCAGGTTAGGGAATACCTCAATATCGAAGAACACAATTGCGTCTTCTAGGTATTCATCTGACTCACTTACGGCTTCGCTTTTGTACTTCATCTTCATCGCGATTTTTGTACACCGATCACTCTGATGGGTGCTTCCCGCTGCAAAAGCCAGAATCGTAGGTTTCATGTCGCTAATATCATACGACATTCCGCTATCATAAGCTTTATCAAGGATGTCATTAATCAATCCGATCGATGATGCAGTTGACCCCACAATCTCTTTACGCAAGTGACGATTGATGAGTCGTCGAAGCCCTTTTTCGCTTTTTACTGCCTTTTCATTTATCACACTCGTTTTCTCCTCTTTCAACGGCAAGCCACTAGAAATCGTAGCGATGGAAATATCATTGCATTTAGTCAACTTTCTTCGGCAACTACTTTTTCCGGTGAACACTTTAACTTCGATATCTGGCGCATAGAGTCGTTGTAACTGTTTCGGATCGCCTCCATCATAAATATAATGCAAATGAATCCCGGCTCCGCCTTTGCTGAATTCCGCGTATGTCTTTGGCCATTTAGACGCAGCTTCGAGATTTCGCTCAACCGATTTCTCACCATGCTCGTCCTTCAAATCAAAGTCAATTACTATATGATTTTCCGGGAGCATTACATAGTGCAGCTTGTCTGTGCAAATATCTGCCAGAGTTGTCGTGACTTTGTCCCAAGCAATAATCGGAGTGCCGTCATCGGTTGCATATTGAGCAGGATAATTAGCGTAAATATCATCCAGCAAAGACTTTGTGCAATCGAGTTTCAACCATGATTCTTCTTCCTTTGGCGCTTCATCCTTCATTTTCTCTTCGGGGCGAAACTTCTTTCGGATGAATCCCGAATAATATTTCCGAATCTGTTTGCCGTCGATTCGCTCAACATCCGAGTAATGCTCGAAATAGTTTTTTAACTCTTCTCGGAACTTGTACATCGGCAGCTTGGCTTCTGTCCCGCTATCCTCGCAATACTCCTTATACATCGCATAGGCAAGTTTGAGCGTCGTGGAATCCTGCTGATCGAAAATATCATACTTGTCCTCTACAAAGTTGAAGAAGAAATCCGTTTTGTACATCATGTCCATTGGACGATAGGCATTGTAATAATCCTTACCCATCTCCTTATAGACCTGAAGACAGTGATAGGCAATAGCGCCCAGTTCGAAATTAACCTTATTCATCAGGTTTTGGTATCTATTGAACGGGAGCTTTCTGCCGCTTGGCCGAACATCGATCAGCCGTCGAATGATACCGGATTTTGCATCGGTGATCTTGACCGGACGATTGGTTGCCATAAACAAGAAACAGTTTGCACGGGCAGTGTAGCTTGACTTATATTTCTCATTCATGGTCATCATCTCGTGAGACACAATTGAGTTCAGCTTTGTATTGTCCTCGATGCGGCTCAGATCACCGTCATGCTGAATCGCGACAAGAGGATTATCACGAAATGCTTCGGTAGCAAACTGGTTATTATTGCTGGCAAGGGACTTAGCATCGAAACTTACATAATATCCCTCGAACAGTTTTTGAATGATATTAAGAATGGTGCTCTTGCCCGCTCCAGCATCGCCATAGAAAACCAGAAATTTCTGGATGGTCGTGCTTTCACCGGATACAATAGCACCAATTGCCCATTCAATTTTAGCGCGTTCGTCAGGATCGTAAAGTGTCGATATAATCTCGTCATATCCTTCGCAATTCCCAGACTCGAGAGGATAGGGGAGAGACTTCGAAACGTAGTCCGTCTTTACAACCGGGGTATTCGCAAAAGTCAATTTGCTATCGAGCTGATGGCTGTTATCCGAAAGATTGTTCACATAGCTCTGAAATGTTTTCCACGAATTGGTGGAGTAATCCATCATTGTTCGCGGGCGAAGAGTTGCTTCTGGAAATATCTTTCGGGTCTCGTCAATCTTAGCTTCAATGTCCTTGTCAATAAGACGCTGCACGTCATAGCTATCCGTCGTCCATAATCCACGCACATCATCCCAGATTGCGTAGAATGCTTTGCCACGAATCATGAGGTCTTTGCTTTTACAGATTTTGAACTCAGGATATATCTCGATGACGTCCTTTTCCTTTGGAACAGTCCGCGTCCTGATTTGACAAAAATCCATGCCGTAACCTCCTTTCTCGGCTTACACATTTGTAGTAGGCGCTGTTACAGTTGTGCAGTTTTCAACACGGTTTATAAACTTTTATATAAAATATATATTCTCCAAAAAACTTTTTAGTAGTAAAAAACTGTAAAACTGTAACAGACCCCCAATTTTTCTAATAATAGCTAGAAAAATGCTGTTACAGTTTTGGTTTTTTGGCCCTTCAAAACTGTCACACTGTTACAGTTTTCTGTCACACTTTTTCCGTTCGTCGTTAAGATTTCTTAACACAAACCGCAAATTTTCTTCAAAACCTCAAAAACGCATTTCAAAACTGTCACAACTGTTACAGTTTTGCTGAAGAAAATATCAGCCCAAAACATGCAAATTCACGATAAAATTGCCCCCTGAGCCATCCGCATACTCGACCGAAATGGCACAGTTTTCGACCTTATCGATCACCATGATTACGATCTTTTTGAACTTCGGAGCGCCCGTTGAAGCCGCTGTAAAACAAGTTTTTTTAAGGTATTTCATTGCTGTATGAAACACTAAAACTTGGCATGCACGGTCGTTGAATGGAGTAATTTCAACCTTCTCAGCCGTATCATCACCAAGGTGCAGTGGAAGCTGTTTCACCCATTCCAACAACTGCTCGTCTCTAGCATTCATATAATTGGTGCTCTCCTTTCAACTCAGAAACATTCCGGAAAATTCTCCAACAGCCACGCCTGAGCCTGATACCAAGTTTCCACTCGACGCTGATCCTCACGAGGCCGACGAAGGGGGAACAGACCGCCTACACCGTTTCGACTATACAGTCGATCCAGCCAGACGTTCAGAATATCCTCCACCAGATCCTCGCATCGCCAGTCATCGAAAGCTTCATCATCAAACTGAATCAGATTCAGGTTTTCGATCATTCTCCAGAAGAAATATCCATCCGTAAATTCCGGATTGCTGTCGACCATCATATCCATAATGTCCTGCGACAGAGCAATCAGCATCTCCAAACACGAACACGGCCCCAAGTCCGTCCAGCGTACACCAAAGTAAACGCCACGCAACTCGAGACCGTGCTCTTCCCAATTGTCGTCCCTCGGGACAATACCGATAAACTCTCGATTCATCAAAATATCAAAGAGTTTACTATAAGATCGACCGACCGGCGTCTCTCGATCAATGAAACGACGAAGCCATTTTACATACGCTTCACGCTCCTTTTCAGTCATCGTAAATTATCACTCCTTTTCGTCTAAATTAGAATTCTTCAAATATTTCTCATATAGTAGTCGATTATCGAAGCGGGCGTGATGTTTAAGTGTAACGATTTTGCGCACCAAATCCACACGAATAATGCACGTCGGCCACATATTGATGAGACTACGATTATAATATTGGTCAATCATTTGTTTGCGCCGCTGTTTTCCGAGATATACCTCGATCGTTCGATTGTAGGAAGGTCCCAGAATTCGGCGTTTCTTTGCCCAATATTGGCGTCTATCTTCTCTCATCATCGCTTTGGCATAACATCTAGGAAATGAAGGATCTATAAAATTCACCATATATCCAAGAAGAAGACCTTCGCGCCATCTTTTCCGATATTCCGCTTTAGATTTCATAATTCATGCTCCTTTTCAGTCATCATGAAATATCATTCCTTTATTCAGGCAATTTGCCTCTCCGGATTCTTTCACCATTAATAATGATGCCATGCTTTTTAACATACTGACACCAACGATCCATTCGGCGAGTACTTCGCGAACACTTTCGGATATACACATCCTTTGGCATACCTCTGCTGGCGTACCATGCGTGTTCCTCTCCCGACATCCTCGCCCACGAGAAACATGCCTTAATCAGGTATTTCATTTTGCGCTCCCGATACTCCGCTTTAGATTTCATAATTCATGCTCCTTTTCAGTCATCATAAAACACTACTCCTTTAGCGCAAAGCATGGGCAAAACAGTTTTCTTCTTTCCGGATTGACACAGTCTTCTCGAACATCGCACCATGAAATATCACGGTAATCTATTCCGACCAGCTCTGTTTTGCAGTGCTTGCAGAATTTGCACTTGCGGCTCTTTCTTCGCCATTCATTCTCCAGCGATTCTTTTTGCACATTCATAGACGCTTGCCCCTCACGGTCTGACTTCGACAGTAGGCAGAACATCTGTGTGGATATAGAGCTTGTAATGATACGGGTCAGTATAAGTTCCGGTGATGTCTTCAACGACATACATAGTGTAGTCATTAAGATAAATATAATTCTTCTTATAAGAATTCGGCCCGATCTTGACGGTTACAACAAGTTCTCTGCTTGAGTTATTTGAAATGGACATCGCACCCACGCACTCAAGAATAACTTTGTCCGTTCGAGCGTTATAGACCGTAATCTTTCGCTGTGATTCAAAGTAGTCGGCCTGTTTACTGATATTGGCATTAACCTTGTCGGCTTCACTGCATCCTGTCGTAAGGAACAGTGCGCCAGTCAGCATACCCGCAAGAATAAGATTTTTAATTTTCATAACGAATACTCCTTCTTTTTAAAGAATATCAACTATTGTAGATAGCAAGCAAGCACTTATAACGGAGATCAGCCAGCGGGCAAGTTTTATATTTATGAAATGGACATTTTTCGCAATTGTTTTTGACCATATCATGACTGAGACAAAAGCTATTCAGATCAGCCATTAATTCTCGTATTCGTTTTTTAGCTATATCCACGTAGCATTACTCCCCTAACACAACCTGATGATAGCTCTGGTGAATTCTCGTCACTTCATAGTCGCAGTGCAGCGCTTCGTTTCGGACATACAGAGTATTTTCGTCGCCGCTCAACTCAGCCGCTTCAGCTCCGAAATGATCCAGCGTATCTGCACCGATAAAGCGCTCAACGTCCATGACTGTCTCTTCAGCATCATCCGCCAATACATCATCAACGGCATAGTATGTCATAGAAACCGTATCATATCGACCCGGATATCCAGCGTCGAAGTCATCAATCGAGATCAAATACGGCGTTTTTTCTTCTGAGTCAGTGCTCTCCGAGATCTCCTGCAAGAGATCCTGATCGATGTCATCGTCCTCTTCAAGCGGCTTTACGGGCTCGATTTTGTTATAATCCGTAAACTGATGCTTTGGTGCCTCAGAAATGCCCCTCAGAGGCGTTCTAAGGGGGCTAGGATCGTCCGTACCCGTACTCGTGATAGTTTCCTTTACCTCGGTATCCGATGCATTACAAGTGTTATTATCGACCATCCGAAGCATCTCCTTCCGATGCTTATAAAGTCGATTTCCGAGGTATGCAAGCCCGACACTGCTACCAACAATGATAGCAAGCTTCAGAATTTTGGTTTTCATAAGTGCTCTCCTTACTCTTCCAGAAGATCGTAAATGCTGCCTCTTACGTTAAAGTCCAGAATGATCGAATCTTCTTCACCGTTAATGAACCGTACCGATCCGTTCTTAGAGAAGATGCCAAAGTCAACGTAATAATCACCATTATTGTCGTCTTCTGCGCCTTCCTTCGGGATGTACCAACCAACAACCGCACCAGCCTTTGTCGAAGAGAAACCAAGCGCTTCATAGACCTCGTTCAGGAACAAATATCCACCGTGCTCATGATTACGTCTTGCCAGCAGTCGATCGTTCATCTGATTCTGAACTTTCTTGAGGAAGAAGAAGTTGTAGCTCTGCTCGTTCTGCCAATAATCATTTCCTTTGGTAAAGACCTTCGCATACATGCTATAGTCATTCGGATTTGAGCAATTACGATTAACGACCGTGACTTCTTTCTTGTTTCCGTTCTCGTCCGTAATCGTAACCTTGTCAAGCTCTTCCGCCTTAATACCGTGAAGGAATCGCCAATCTGCTTCATCACCAAGTTCATCCTTAACGTTACCGCGATAGCCATTGAATGCCTTTGTCGTAGCGGTCAGAGCAGCAGCCGTCGCCGCATAACGCTGAGCGAGAATATGATGGCCACCGAGGAAGCAGGTCACACTCGCCGCATACAGAATAGTAGCGGGAGCATATGCTTTCGCGAGGTCGACACACATAATCGCTTTCGTTTTCAGAATATCTTTTTGCCTATCATCTTCGGTATAAGTATCGCTAATCATGAGCGCATCAATCTTAGCCAAACGAGTTTCTTTGCGAGAGAAAATATCATCAATTTTCGTCGTGCCCCTCGCAGTTTCAATCAGCGCGCCAGCACCGGTCAAAACACCCGCACCGAACAGGATCTGGGGCATATGCTTATAGACGATCAAACCCATTCGTTTCATACCAGTTTTTACAATAGTAAGGTTCATATTTTTATTCCCCTTTCAGAATATCAAGAAGCGTAGTAGTTCCATTTACGTCGCGTTTCCAGTCGATCGATCAAATCGAAATTCGATATCTGGTTTCCGATTCGTTTTCGCCACACAGTTGTTTTTATAAAAACATCACATCTCGGGCATCCGACCCAGTAGTCTTGAAAAAATCCCGATCTTGGGTTTGCGGATGTCCCGTATCGCTGAGGTAAATATCGAGCAGTCGCTGCACCTCCGCAAAATGGGCAGGGAGCTAACATGGTACTCTCCTTTCAGAATATCAACGATATAATCCAGCGGCCTTTTTCGTTTGTTGAACTCTCTTCTTTTTTGCCCATTTATTCGCACGATATTCAGTAGCTGCTTCTCGCTGTCGGTCAACATTTTTCCTCCAATCAAGATAGGCCTCGCAAGTCATGTGACAATTGGGTTCGACGCACCGATTTTTGCAGTCTCTCGAACAAGGGCTTGTTGAATATGAGGATTCCATTTATTTTTGTTCTCCTTTGCTACATGATAATGAGAAACAGAATAAACTACTTGCCTGCACTTGGGGCAATTACATACTGCATAGAAGTAACCCGCGTTTACAGAAAAGAATTCTTCAAAAGAGTATTTGCCCATGTCCTCGGGTGTGTTTCCGGCTGTAAACTGCGTTCCGCATGTCCGGCATATGAATTCATAAAACACGATCTGATGATCAGGCTCGATTTTCATACTTTATTCCTCCAAAATGATTTTCAGGAATCGTTTCGTGAGCGCGTCCTTATGGAATGCGGGATCGCCCACTTTGTCAACTGCCTTATTCCAGGCGAGTCCTAGTATTATATTCATAGCTGCCACTTCCTCCATGCATTTCTCGTCAGAAGATTTATAATATTCTGCAAACGTCTGTTCTAACTTATCCAGCAGGGCATCCTCGGGGCTCCCAATAAGCGAAAAAATTCGCATCGCAGAGTACACCATTTCATTTATTGCATCGATAGCATTTTTCGTCTTTTCAAGTGCGGTATTCATAATTCATTCCTCCACTTTAATGTCGTCGAAAATAACCGGAATCGTCTCCTGAAGTTCTTTCAGAAGCGGAATCATGAGAGCACGCATCTGAGGATGAGCAGCTTTAGACGTTCTAAGCTTGAGAATATGTCGCCACTCTGCGTAGTTCGTCGTCATTACCAGCTTCGTAGCAAGGGATAGGGGCAGAACGCAGCGAGCATCTTCGGGTTTGAGACCCTCGCTGAGCAACCTAAGATAAATATCCTCTGCCGACTTACATACAATATACCACGTAGCTTGACAACGTTGATTATAATCGCCCTCTCGGCAGTCGTCTGCCCATTCAGGTCGGATAAACGTCAGTTCGTTCCTAAACTTATTTTTACTGTAATTACAATATCTAGTGGATTCCTGCGCGAAGCTGCACAACCTATGACGAACCAATTCATTTGCAATCGCTCGGTCAGTCGTGAATTCGACGCTCAAGGCAGAATGCTCAAGCATAGCAGTATGACCGAGAGTGGTCAGCATCTCCTTAATCTTCTGATCGCTCGATCCGTCATCGGTAATTCGGTCTTCACTGCGATAACACGTTCTGGCAGCTTTTTCGATAGCATCACCGGGATTCCAGAGAATACGATAAGATTGCTCAATGATTTTCATTTAAACACCTCGTCAAATATAGACTTTATACCCATATAGTTGATAATCGCTTCAGATTCGGAGCGCGTAAGCACAATGTATCCTGTCGTATTCAACGCGAATCGCACATCAGCAATATCCATTTCATCGATGAGTTTTCTAAGCATGTTCAGCTTATCGAATCCTTGGCGATCTTTAGCAGCCTTAATATAAGGATCATAGTCATCGATAATAGTTTTCTTTTTGCAGTTATATTCTGCCTCAATCTTAGCGAGTTCTGCTTGCATTGCTGCGCGAAGCTCATCCTCAGTCATACTGGACATTGCCTCATGAGAAATATCGATAACATGCGCATTCTTATTCATTTTTCGAGTCATCTCCGTTCTTCTTGTTAATAAACTCATTGAAATAAGCAGCAAATATTGCGATTACATCCTCTCGCGGCATTCGTCGAATCATCTGTTCAAGTTCAATGTAATCGCTATGTTGTTCTTCTCGAATCTCAGCCCTTTTTATATAAGGTTCGAAGGCCTCAAAAATAGCATTCTCATAGTCCATAGCTGCTTTATGATTTTTGTGAATCAACTTATTCCGGAATTCAGCGAGTTCGTTAGAGGCCCAGCTCTCTATAGCTTCACGTGAATAACACACACCATCGATAATGACAAACTTTTTATCCGGCGTTTCATGAATGATCTTCGTCGTTACCTTAATCATTTTTCGAATCATCTCCATTCGCTTTGTTAAGAAGTTCATCAAAATAAACAGTAAAAACGGCAATTACATCTTCCCGGGGCATTTCGCGGATCATCTTGGCAAGAGCTCTTTTTTCATCCTGTCGAGCTTCTTTGAGCATCGCTTCCATGATGTAGGGCTGAAAAGCATGATAGATAGAATCTTCACGAGCTTTTGATACCTGCTGATGATTTAGAATCATTCTATCTCTAAGTTTCTCAAAGTCCTTAGATGACCATTTACCAACGACTTCGCGGGGATACTTTTTTCCGTTAATAATAATCGTTTGCCCATCGCGTGTTTTAATAATGGTCTCATTCATTACCACTCAACTTCCTTTCCAAGCAATACTTGCTCGCACGCCATCTGAATCGAAATATCACGGTCGATTCCCTCGTCCATCCACCGCATGGTAAGGGCAATCGCTTCCTTAATATATTGCTTATCTTCGGTGCTATCCGGATTAAGCTCGATTGCATTTGTCTTTGCCCATTTGCAAATATCCTTAGCTTTGACTGGTTTGGCCATACTCAGCATTCTCCTCTAATTCTTCAGCCATAAAAATCTCAAACTTATCCTTGCAATATTCGCAAAGGACGCATTCACCAACACGCCCACTATTCCTATGAACATGGTAGAATATGTACTGAATAGCTGCATAGGTTTCGCAGGCGTTTATATCGAATTCTTTTCCACAGCGACTACACGTCTTAATCATATTGAGATCCCCTCCATCGCTTGTGGCAACCTGAATATAAATATCCTTAGCTTTTACTGGTTTGGCCATGCTCAGCATTCTCCTCCCACTTTTCAAACATAAAAAACTCAAAATCATGCTCGCAATTTTTGCAAAGGATGCCCTTACAGAAACGCCCGCTATTCCTACGGACCTGATGAACTATGTACTGTATATCCGCATAGGTTTCGCAGGTGTTCATATCGAATTCTTTTCGGCAGCGACTGCAAGTCTTAATCATATTGACCCCCACTCATTGTTTTGATAAATTGGTCGCGAATATCCTTAGCTTTTACTGGTTTGGCCATCGCTCTGCTCCTTTGTCGTATTTTTCAGCTCGTTAACAACCTTGTTAATCGCGCCCGTCACGCAAGCAAGCGTGAGAATCGTGGAAATGACGCCTCCTACACTTCCTGCACAAAAGACCATCAGAATTTCGCTCATGATTAATCGCCTCCCAATCTTTACTTATCGTTCGATTCGTTCAAGCCAGCATACCAATCAGGGTAATCACGATTAAAGCGCTTTGCATTATGAACAAAAAGCGCAAAAAATCCTCCTCCAAGCACCAAGGCAATACCTCCAACCACAAGAGCGCCTAATCCCGCTCCATAAAAAGTTCCAACGTCCACTGCGTCAGCAACCATTTTAGTGATTTCCTTCTTGTCCATATGTCAGCCCTCCTTTTTGATCGGGTATTTCTTCTCCAACGCTGCAATTCCGTTATCCGCACGACACTTTTTATAATCAAGACAATATTTCATTGCATAAATGCAAACCAATGCATACTCCGCAGCTCGCTTCAGTTCTTCTTCAGTAGCTCCAAGCTCGACCATACGCTTGAATAGCTTGACTGCTTTTCCGACTAAGATTCGATGATAATGAATATCGATATTACTTATTCCAATGCACCATTTATTCCTATAGTCATGAGTGCCGACAATATCGATGATCTGTTGAAAAGTCGTTGCATTATTCATACTCATATCGCTACTCTCCTTACACCGGTTCAACTCTAGGCATGACAATCAAATATCCACCCGGGACTTGCTCATAGTTCGGATAACCACCGCCAAAGGATTTCCAGCCCCACTTTCGGTCAGTGTACTGACTGGGTACACCAACCGTACTGTAAAAATCATCAACGGTCACATAACCGTATAGCTGCATCAGATCCTCGAGTTTCCGACATACACTCTCGGCTTCGTCACGAGTATTCACAACGATCTCGTCTGGAGTAATACGACGACTGCGTTCTCCAACATCTCTCCGCGATCCACCGCCATAGTCATACATAGAATTATAGGGGAGAGGGTTGTTTCGAACCGTTGTAGATCCTCCTCGGGATTGACCGCGATTTCGCACAGGCTGACCAGTTAGAAGTGTCGATACCAAATCGATTACGCCATCTGCAAACATCTTTTTAGCCGATGGAATGAAAATATCAAACACGGCATTCGTCAACCGATCCTCAATACTTCCGTCAAAGATATTATCCATAATGCGTTGTCCGAGAGAAGCCTTCTTTACCGTAGCATTTCCTTCGATAACTTTTTCGACTTTCTCTGTTTTCGCAGGAAGATTTCTATTAGCATTCTCCTTTGCTGCATCAGAATTATTCGGATACATGGGAACGCCTCTGTTCTCACTCATAAGTATTTTCCTCCGATTCGCTAAAAGCAGTCTGGAGAATTCCGATCGCATTAGCAGCCTCATCGACAACACTATCGGTCGTCGTTTGCGTCGCATCCGTGATCGCAGCGACAATCGCCAAACTGGCAATACTTACACAGGCCTTCGACAATCCTTTGGAATTCGGCAAGACGGTTTTAATCGCGCCGCAGATGATCGTTTCAATGCCAATTCCGACAATCAGATTCACAATCGCCTTTACGTCATCAATTCTCATTTGGTGCTCTCCTTTCAAATATGTATCAATGCTCATGGTGACCGGGATCGATATAGTTGTTGATAATGATTGGAGCATTTTTATTCGGAGCGTCATCTTTCTTTCGTTGTCCCATTTCAAAGGCAAAGACAACGCCCAAAATAACAATCTCGATCAACGGCATAAAATCATCCAGCGTTTTCTTTCCGCTTTCCTTAGCGGTTTCGATCGCGGTCTCAGTGGCTTTAGCCGCGAATTTCTGCGCCACTCTTTCAAAGAACAAGAATATCCTCCTTTCGTGAACGGCGAAAAGAAAAGGAAGATGCCAAGTTTCCTTAACATCCTCCTTTGAGTAGATCCTTAAATATCATCTCGTTAGCTGACCGTGTAGTCGTCATCATTACTATCGCCACGATCCTTGCCGCCGAGCAGAGCAGCACCCAATACAGCAGCTCCGACTCCAGCAGCGAACGGAAGTACACGGTTGCAAATAAAGTTTTTCACACCGGCCTTCGTAGGCTTCTGGATACGAGCCTGCTTCTTAGTCTCCTGCACCTGTTCGGTCGTAACAGTTTCCTGAGTAACAGTCTGATTCTTTTCCATAATAAATCCTCCAATAAATTTTATTTAAGAGTTTCCTCTCTACTATAAGCCTTGCAATTTTCGCGAGAAAATATAAGAGCCTATGTTTCCATAGACTCTCATGCAGGATAGATTAGTCGATTCTTTCATAAGTTCGAGGATCAAATTTTACACTGCAATATTTAAAAAGGAATTTCGTTGCCCGGCTTTTTGGAAATGCTCTCGTTATAATACTAGTCAACGTATCCACAGCACCAACAATAACGAAAAATCCAATAATAATTCTAGTGATCATAAATCATCTCTCCTTTCAAGTACAGACTAATCTGTCTATTATATGCTTTGTATTTCCTGCGAGAAAAAATATAAGAGCCTATGTTTCCATAGACTCCTATATAGGACAGATTACAATTCATTCGATTCGTTAGTAATAGCTGGACAGCAGCTCAATTCGACCCAACAGTGGTATTGCCCACAAGGAAGCTGATCATGCCCGGGATGGCTCTTTTTCCACGGACAAACGTCACAGTTATAAACGTTTTCCGGGTCTCCACCGAATTCCCGCACGAGATCGTTCATGCTCCCATCTAATTTCCACTTGATGGCTGACCAATCGCGCTTCGTCTGATTCTGTTCCATATTGGTAACCTCCTGATTACTTTTTCTGTCTATTATACGCTTTGTATTTTTCGCGAAGTCCACGAGCTTGTGGGGACATATACTTCGCCAAAGAAGTTTAACAGAATATCAAGGATTCCTTCCGCATAAGCATTGAAATGCCGGGCAGCCAAAACATCAGCTACCCTATTGTCCTTACTGCTGAGGAATACGGCGACGTTATGCTCATTGTCTGCGATGCCAACGTAGAAGACATTATTCGCCAGTAGAACATGGGAATCTCGACGAATCCACTCGTCTTGCTTATGAAAAGAGGCAAATCGTTCTTTGATTTTCTGAAACACTTCTTCCAGAATATCGGGCTCATAGTCAACGTACCATTGGGCAGCATAATTACCAGAAGCGTAGTAATTACCTCGTCCCATAATAATACCTCCTTGAAAAATCAAAAGGAAAGAGGCCATGAAGACCTCCTTCTTAATTTGGATCAGAATCCCATATGTGGGTACAATGCAATCATTCCCCACAATATAACATTGACGATAAAGATCCCGACAAACGCGCCAAAGTTTACACCCATCCAGAAATAGTTCCTTTCTTTTTGCGTGTACTCCACGTCTGCGTCATTCTCATCATCTTGTCTATAGAAGAATTTATACAGCTTTTCCATCATGGCAAACACCATCCTTTCTACTATAGAACTTGTTATTTTAGCGAGCCATAGAGGACTAGTCTGTCTGCCTCGAAAGATTTTCGCACATCGATAATGCGCTGATTTGAACTACCACGCCACAAAAGCGAAATATCTTTCTTTTCTTCGATAAATGGGCCATCTACGAGAACATCGATATCCTTTAGTAGCATATGCATATGGCCGCGTCGGCAATCATCCATCAGTTCTTCCCATGTATACCCAGTCCAGCACCAAATATCCTGCGTAGGCGATTGTCTATGCTTTTTAATTTCCTGCGCTATAACACAAAGCATAGGTTCGTTTTCTTTCTCGAAAGGTTCTCCTCCGAGGAAACTAAAGCCATCATGATTTTGAGATTCCGAATAGACTATGACAGCGTCTAGCATTCTATCGGTTACCGGCGTCCCATACTCAAAATCCTGCGCTTCTGGGTTAAAACATCCGGGGCAATGCCTCCTACATCCGCTAACCCAAATGCTCATACGAATACCCGGACCATTGGCGACATCATAGGGTACGATTTTTGCAATATTCATGCTTCAACACCACTTTCAGCTAGTTCGACCGGCACGCCATCTTTAATCACGCCATCCGTGTACCAGCCATCCAGAAATTCAGCACTCGGCTCAATATCATACGTGATTTGGTAAAGACTCTTTCCGTCAACGTCAACATCAAGCAGGTCATGGGTAATATCAATCCAATAGAATCCTTCTGAGACAGACCATCCAATCATTTCGGATTCAGGTGTAATAGGAATACCTAAAAAATAAAGGAACTCGCTCAGAGAAGCATAACCTCTAAGAACAAAGTTCCGATTAAAATGGTACTCGGCATCCATGACCTCGCGCTCATATCGCTGAAACACTTGATGCGTCACAGGCTCAATAAACGTGAATTTACCATCCGGGCAAGTCAACATTTGACGATGGTACCCGGGATTATTCCTCGTGATTTCCGCCTGAATTTCTCGATCGAAGTCCGCACCTTTTTTCTCAATGACCTTGTTTCGATAGTCAGAATATGTCTTAGTTGCTCCGGCATACAGTGCAGCCATGGCAGCGGTCTGTTTCGTACTTATCACATTACCACTCATAATGCATCCAATTGTTACACCAGCGGTAACGGCAGTCGGAATATAAGTCTTGGCGATGTCAAGTCCTGTCGGATCAAGCCCGTCAGCATACATGTCCGCCACATCCATCGTAGCTTTCGCGCTAGACACAGCCGTTCCGATCACGCCAACGCTGCCGAGAATACTCAAGATCGTGGAGGCATGTCGTTTGGTAAAGCGAACCAGATTCCAGAAAGTTTTAGACATAGAAGCTCTCCTTTCAAATATGTCTTTTTATAAATTACTTATGCGCAAGATAACGACCGATGAGCCATGCGATGATGAATGAAGTAACGAATATTACGGGATCAAACTTCATAATTATGTCACCTCACAGTTTTAATTTTGACATCGTTATTTTGAATAACAAGAATATTGTCGGCATCAAAATCTGCTCCATCGTCCAACCATCATTCCAAGTAAACAGCCACCAAGATATGCTACCAGAATGGCTACTTCGAAAGTAGAATAGTCAATCGCCATTAAAGATCGCCTCCCAAATCACCATACCTATCCATGCCAAAACGAACGCCCAAATCCAATCTATCATAAGTGCATTACCCGATCTCTAATTTCTGCTGTTCGTCCCTGATTCCAGAACTGGGTTCCGATATAACCGCACGTTCGTCTGGCCACGTTCATCATTTTCTGATCACGATTGCCGCATACAGGGCATTCCCAGACGAGTTTTCCATCATCTTCTACGATCTGAATTTCGCCATCATATCCGCATTTTTGACAATAGTCTGATTTTGTGTTGATTTCAGCATACATGATATGGTCATACATATACTGAATCAATCGGATTACTGCAAGAACATTATTGTTCAGATTTGGAACTTCTACGTAACTGATAGCGCCACCCGGACTCATTTTCTGGAATCGACTTTCGAAATCAAGCTTTGCAAAAGCATCAATCGGTTCGCGTACATTAACGTGATACGAATTGGTAATATAAGTGTGATCGGTTACTTCTTTAATGACACCGAATCGTTTGCGTAGGCACTTAGCAAATTTGTATGTCGTAGATTCAAGCGGGGTTCCATACACACTGTAGTCGATATGCTCCGCTTCGCGCCACTCCTTACACTTGTCGTTCAGCCGCGTCATAACTGCAATTGCAAACGATTCACCACTAGGCTTGGTATGGCTAACATGCATGAAAGCCTGACAGCATTCGTACAATCCCGCATATCCGAGCGAGATCGTCGAATATCCATTGTATAGCAGCTTATCGATCGTTTCGCCATGCTTTAGTCTGGCCAGAGCGCCGTGCTGCCAAAGGATCGGAGCAACATCCGATACCGTTCCCTTCAACCGCTCATGTCTGCATCGCAAAGCACGATGACAGAGCTCAAGCCGCTCGTCAAGGACAGTGAAGAAATCCCTCTCTTCTTTGATAGCAGTGAGCGCAACATCCGGAAGATTAATTGTAACGACACCTTGGTTGAAACGTCCATAGTATTTTGGCTTTCCGTCCTCATCCTTATAAGGCGTAAGGAAGCTTCGGCAACCCATGCATGGATAGCAGTCACCCTTTAGCTCCAGCATCAATTTTTCGGAAATATAATCCGGAACCATTCGTTTAGCTGTGCACTTGGCTGCCAATTTCGTCAGATAGAAATATGGAGAATCTTCATGAATGTTGTCTTCCTCAGTTACGTAAAGCAGCTTGGGAAATGCAGGAGTAACCCAAACGCCAGACTCATTCTTTACTCCCTGAATACGCTGATTCAGCATCTCCTCGATGAGCATAGCGAGGTCTTCTTTTTCTCGTGGATTCTCAGCTTCATTCAGATACATCATGACCGACAGAAACGGAGCCTGCCCGTTAGTTGTCATCAATGTAATGACTTGATACTGAATAGTCTGGATACCCTTCTGAATCTCTTTTCGGAGACGACGCTCCACGATATTATCGACATACAACTCGCCACCCGGAATGTTATAGTCGAGCATCTCCTGCATAACTTCTTTACGAATTGCCTGTCTCGAAATATCAACGAAGGGAGCCAGATGCGCAAGGCTGATCGTCTGCCCACCGTATTGGTTAGATGCGACTTGTGCAACAATCTGCATGCCGATATTACACGTGGTTGAGAAAGTATGGGGCTTTTCGATCTTCACGCCACTAATGACTGTTCCGTGCTGGAGCATATCTTTAAGATTGACCAGACAGCAATTGTACATATGCTGAGCAAAGTAATCTTCATCATGCACGTGAATAATACCCTGCTTGTGCGCCTCCACAATGTCTCTCGGAAGAAAATATCTTTCCGTCAGGTCTTTAGAGATGTATCCGGCCATATAGTCTCTCTGAACACTGTTGATGACCGGATCTTTATTGCTGTTTTCTTGAAGCGCTTCCTCGTTTGCCTGATCAATCAACGACAGAATTTCGGCATCCGTACTGTTTCCTTTACGGATTTTCTCTCGATCATAGCGATAGCGAATGTAATCTCTAGCTACGGTCGCATAGCCGTTTTCCATCAAGGCATCTTCAACCATGTCTTGAATTTCTTCAACATGAGGCGCACGA
>ERZ1034925.290-NODE-290-length-25046-cov-20.007963_pt1 | contig 25046 bp, 19 predicted proteins | sample MGYA00520687_ERZ1034925 | MGnify/ENA primary metagenome ERZ1034925 (study PRJEB33766, sample SAMN09781758) | gut metagenome | biome: gut microbiome | host: Homo sapiens | place: Madagascar | study: EMG produced TPA metagenomics assembly of the PRJNA485056 data... | reverse complement strand
ATTTTTACCTTTTTACCTTTTACTTTTAAAAGTCCATCTTGGAGCAAAAATGCTCTTTTTACTTTTTTACTCTTTTACCTTTATTGGATTGTGATTACGACTTTCTCGTTACGTCCCCAAGCCTCCTTCATCTTCTCGATGATGCGAAGGGTCCAAAGCTTTGAGTCGCTGATCCATCCCACCTTGTCGTTCTTGCCAAAAAGCAGGCAGCCCTCGGTGTCCTTGGCTGAATTGCCGGGGTGAATGCGGATGCCTGCAAAGCCAGTGACGTTCTCTAATAAGGGCAGGCGGCGCTTGAAGCGAGGGGAATAGGTGTAGATCACATTATAGGTGCCTCTCGGAATGGCGGTCTTGCCTTTCAGCTTTACAGCCAGCATGTCCTTGGTACTCATGCCCTGATATAGTCCGCGGTCGGTGTCCTCAAGGCAATTGCAGTGGAAATCCTCGCCATCTACATACACCTTGCTGATGGTGTAACCCTCCTTCTTCCATTTTCTATCTATCAATATCTGCATAATAACAAATCTAATAACCAATAATTAATTACACTACCGATGATGATGACAAGCGAATATCTAATGACATCTTCCCACTCGAAACGGGAAAGCTGATACTTGTCGTACTGATAAACCTCCCGCCAAATCATCAACGGAAGGGCTATGATGCCTATCAGCACACTCAAGAGAAACCAACAGGCAAGCCCTATCCAGTCTCGCCTGTTGAGGGTAAACAGTCTTTTCAGCATACGCACAACCAATATGTGAGATATACATCAAGGAAACCAGCTATCTCTATCCAATACCAGGGATGCAAGTGCATTTCCGGTCCACGTCCATCACGATCTACAAGGCAGTATTCCCATTGCTTATTCAAAATCCAAAGGGTGAGCAGAAGCATCACTGCAAGGATGGCCGTAGGAAGGATATTTACACTCATACACCAGCCTACACACCCGACGGCTGCTACTATCGCACCGCATTTATGAATGGGCAGGGTATCTTTGTCAATATAGTTGGGTGCAGCTCCTACGAACATCAGTCCTGCGCACCCCAAAAAGGAAAGGCATTGGATTCCCCTGCCAGAGTCGAGCATAGGGATGAGCATCAGTATCGCACTCGACACCATGACAGCGGTAAACACCCAGCCATAGTTTCGCTTGCGCTTATCGCCTATCACTTCACTGCCCGTACACCTCTGCAACTGGTAATATACATCACTCATCATGTCGGGAATGCCGAACCGCATGGCTGCGAGCAAGAGAAATCCTGCCCACAGAAGGAAAGAAATCATACTTAATACATACATAATCTTTAGAAATTTAATTAGTTACACGTTGACACCATTTTGTTGACATCAGCAAAATGGTGCTACCATTTTTCCGATGATGGGAAAATGATATTATAGTTTAATATCCAGCTGCTTAGGGTAGCCCGTCTTGTAGTCGTATGCCTCCACTTCCTCGATGGTAGTAAGTTCGCTGACCGCTTTTGTGTGGGCTGCCGTCACATTGAAGCATTCTAAGGCATACATCTCAAGCGAAGAAAGCAGCATGATGGCCATATCACACCTTACCTCCAACTTGTAGCCGTCAAACCAAAGGGTAGTGGTATCTTGACCCATATCACGGGTAATCCGAGTGGAGTTCATCAGTCCCACACGAGTTTCCTTATCGAGCCACACCTTGTTACCATTAAGCATAAAGCCGTTCACATCGCTGCTGGTATCATAAGCAAGGATGGCTGCTAACTTTTCCTTCTTCGCCTTCTCCAAGGTAGCCTTGCATCGTTCCTGCCATTCCTCGCTCACCAAATCGTACTCCTTTTCTCCGAGGTTCATCAGATAGGCTGCGCGCGTCTTGCACTGATTGCACCATTCCGTCAATGCCTCAAACTCATCCGCTGCATCCATCTTCTTGCCGAGAAGGTTGCGCATGATGGCTTCCACTTCACTCTGGGAATATCGGCTGCGAATGAGGGCTGAGACGATGGCACCATAGTTCCATACGGCTACGGGCAGCGTGACCATATCCTCGCTCCCCATGCCTACCTTTACGCTAACAACAAATCTTCCACAGTCATTGCCTATCACAATATCCTGTGACTCATACATAAACTCGTTATCCATAAATTTCTATTTTGATTAATTGACATTTAATACAAAAACTTTTTTAATCTTATTGATTAAAACCAAGCCTACAGCTTGAATGCGACGGCTGGTCTCACTTGTTCTTCATAAAACTTCCCGGCGACGCCGCCACCGTCGAACCGACCGGAAACAGGTTGCAGAACCCAAGCAGATAACTCAGATACCTCGGAAGACAGTTGGTACCATCTGGCAATGAATGCCTCGAAGCGAAAATCTGCCGTCGCTTGCGCAAAGATATTATTTGCAATACCGAGATTGTATCCCTTCATCGCATACCAAGAGCAGCGTGCCATCTCTCCGGAAGACATCAGGAACCAATGCCCCTCAGTAAAAGGCTCTGCTAACGTTTCAGTATTATTATCAAGTGTAGGTGCATAGGCATTGCAATAGCTGGCAGCAGGATAGTAGAACTGCTGATACTTCTTCGCATGACCAGGAGCGGTTTGAACACTCTTGATACATTCCGTAAGACTTTGTTCTAAAGTCTTTTCTGCCGTTGCCTTTGGGATAGGCAGATTTACGTTGGTATCCTGCAAGATGTAGTCTCTGTGAGCAATAATCTTGAGGGTGTTGAGCTGACCACGTGCTATCATGTCGCCTATCTTTAGTCCCATCTTTCCGATATACTCTCCAAGGTTGGTATGACCTACACTGATATTATACATACTCTGTGTGATTTCCTCAAAACCGATGTCACTTATAGTATTCAATTCAGTATATTCCTTGAACCCATCATTAGCAGTATTACTTTCGTCACGCATCGTGGAGTCAGATACATTTACTTGTTTTGTTATATCCTGTAACAATGGCAGATTATACACGTTATAGGTAGAATTACTACCTAATATGATACCATTCATACCATTATTCGAATCGGTGTTGTTCCAGAGTCCCCATACTCTACTACCATAATCCTTTAAGGCTACAGCAATAGCCCAGCGCTTTTTCGGCTCTATATAGAAAATAACACCGATAGGGGTAGAGGTAGAAAAACTCAAGTTGCTGCCGTATGTTCCGTCAGCAAAGATATAGTCACCCGGCTGTGCTTGATAGGCATAGAAATATACGTCAGTCGTCTCCTCCAAGGTCTTACCGCTCGACAGTTGAAGAGTGACCGTCACTGTCGCCTTGTCGTCATTCTCACGGCTACCAGCCTCGGTTACGGTGATTATGCCCGTCTTCGGGTCGATAGTAGCAAAATGAGTTTCCGTCATCTTCCATGACACATACACGATGTCATTACCAGCCACAGGTATGGTATATAGTTTCAGGGTATAATTGCCTTCTTTCGCAAAGTATCTATAACCCTTCAGCGATGCACTCTCGATTTTTACCTTGTTGTATGATACGTAGAGTGCATTCTTCTCATCGTCGATGTTACCCCACATGCCTACCATGCGCATCTTCAAGGTAGCATCTACCGATACGCTTTCTGATAGCGTAACTCTACCCGTCAGTTTTGCTTTCTTATCCAGCAAGAAGGAAAGGGTTCCGGCAGATACATCCGTCCATTCGATGCCCAATATCGTAAGCGAGGAAAGGTTCTTGCTCTGCGCTTTCAGGTTGTTCACGATGTCGAGTGCCGCAATCTTAGGACAGGTGTTCTGGTTGATATACACCTTCTGTAGCTTTTCGTAGCCCTCAAGGGATAGAACATTCAGTCCGCGCTGTCCGTCAAGATGCAGGGTAGTGAGGGTGGATGGCAACTTCACGGTGGCAAGGAACTCCTGCTGCGGCAGGGTGATACCCGTTAAGGAGGTGCCTCTTGCGTCAACCGACTCCAAACGCACGTTGGCAGACACGTCCATGCTGCCCGAAACCGTACTCAGATTGTGAATGTCCAGTGTGCGGAGCGATTTCATGGAACCTACCAGCAATGAGGTAGCCTTCAGATGGATTTCACTCTTGTTGTCAGTACCGGCTATCAGCTTACGCACACGGCTACCATTAAAGGCAAAGGTCTCATTGGCTGGCTTGTCGTACCATGTACCGATGTCACTCATATAGTTCACGCCGCAAACGATGTTCTGCGTGTTGCTGTCGGTGACACCTGTAGCCGTTACCGACTCTCCAGCCTTCACTCTCTTGCCGTCAAGGATGGTACTCTGACCGATGGTGACGACAGGGTATATCCACATAGCTGCCGTGAGGTTAAACTTCACCTCCATCTGTTCGGTGGAACGATAGTTGATGTTTCCACCCAAAGGACTACCTGGGTCGAACTCTCCATACTTAGCATAGCTGCTCATGTAGATGGTTCTATCTTTACACCACTGGCGCTCACCTTCCTCTTGCGAACCAAGCGACTGTGTGATAGGGTCGGTATCATTGTTATAGTTGCCGTTCACCATCTGATAGTGGGCATATTCATAACCGATACGTGCGAACTCATTATAAGCCACGGCAGGAAAATACTGACAGGTGGACATGAAGTACTTCTCCCAGCAGCCCTGTACCGTACCGTCACCAAGACGAGCCATTGCGCTCAGTATCTCCTTCATGGTAGAACGAAGGTCGGTAGGAAAACATTCCTCCAACAGGTTATAAAGCGCATTATCCTCTCCGTTCCAGTAGTTCTTGCCTAACGAAGTATCAAAATCATGTTCCTCCACCCAATACGGCTTCGTTAACTTACCTTGATTATCGAAAGGAAGGATGGAGTCAAGGTCATCCTGAAAGGCACGGATAAGTGATGTGGAGCTGAACACCCATAAATATGTATTCTTTGCTCTATTGTCGCAAGCTGCAAGCAACTTCATCATACAAATGAAGAACAGAATATCCTTCTTGTGCAAGTAAGTTGTAATCTTCTCTGCGAACTCCTTTCTACGGGCAGCGATAAAGTCCTCATTCACTTTTTCCCACTCAAGGTAGGTCTCATGATTGGTGAAATCGTCGCTGATGTAGTTGGCAGTCTGCGTCTTTACGTTCAGCGTAGCATACACACCAGCATCAGACTTCGTAGTTCCACCAGCCACCCAAGTCTTGTTTATTTCATCATAGCGATACATATCATATCGCTCAGAACCCGTTTCTGCCTTAGTTACCCAGTAGCAATAGCTAATATCCAAGCCTTTCGCCTCCTTCAGTTGAGTGAATGTTCCATTAAACGGTTTCAGTCTGTTGGTATGAGAATACACAAAGTTGAATGCCTCGATGAAGCGAGAGATAGTATTTCGATTACCCAAACCATAATCCCATGAGGTAGTGCCAGCATAGACATAGCCTTCCTCTTCCTCACTGTAGTTCACGTCGCCTGGAATCCAAGGTACCTGATGCTTGGTAAGACGAGGGTTGTTATCAGAACCCTCTATCATCAGCATATCTGGAGTCTTAGTCTTGTCGTAGCCAAAGGTAGGCTTATCTGCCTTACCCGAACCGAAAGTACCTAAACCGATGAATACAGGCTCACTATCGTTCTCAGTCTGCTGGAATACAAGGAATGGGTCTTCATATACCGCTACACGGCAATTCTCCATACCCTCGATGCTGGTAATCTCATTCTTGCCTACCACCTCCTTGTAGAGGTCATTGTAGAGCTTGGTAGCGCCCATCTTGTGCGACTGAGGCGATGAAGCCCAGTTGCGCTTATCTACCAGTTTCTTGGCAAGAGGCAGTCCATCGGCGTTCTGATAGCATTGTCCGTGGTCCACAAGATTTTCATCCACCCACTTAGAATCCTCACGCTTGAAGTCGCTTTGGATGTTCCAAGCCCAGTATTTTTTAGATGTAGAACCCTGTCCTTTGAGGTTCATGTTATAGAGCGTACCACTGTGTGCCTTGTCGTTGATTTTATGAATAACGATGTCGCCCACAACATCCGTAGGCGACTTGAGCGATGGCACTGCACATTTATATAGCAGGGTGTTGTATTTGGTGTATGCCTTAGAGTAAGAAATCAAACCACTCTCGCCTAAGATGTCATTCTTCTCCTTGAAAGCCTTCTTTTCGCCGATAGTGGCAAAGGAAGAAAGTCTATTCTGACGAATATCCGTAGCGGAAAGGGATTTCTTGTAGATACGCAAACCGTAAATATCAATATCCGAACCTTGAGGCGCAATCACGATACCGCCCGTTTTCTTTGTTCCTCCTACTGACTGCCAAAACGCATCGTTATCGGAATAGACAAACTCTCGGCTGATGATACCATTAATGAACACACGCACATAGTTAACACCCTGACTATAGAGGTTAGGAACGATATTGATAGCCACATGAGTACGAGTCTCCTTAGAGTAAATCCAGTTTTGCGAACCCTCCACACGCTTTTCCATTGTCATCATGCAGCTCTCCTGCGCCTTCAGCCAGAAGCCAACCAGATGACTGTCAACGGTAGAAGGTGTTCCCATTTGGAACAAAATACCATTCTCATCGGTTACATTGCGTGTCGCAAAGTCAATTTCGATAGTCAATCCCTGTAGAGGCGTATCGTCAGAATAGGCATCGTAGTTGATGTTGACCTTAGAACCATCCAAGACTCGCAAGCAACGAGCATTCGTATTAGCATCGACAATCCAACCATCACTGATAAAAGAAAAACCCTCGAAGGTGGATTTCACCTGCTGATTATTAACAGCATTAACGATGGTATTAGGCTCGCTCTCACTATTGTTGCGTTTCTTAGGATTGAGGAAGAAATCTGCTCCCGATGTAGGCGCAAAATTCTCGCTATTATCAACTACTACACGCAATGGGTCTCGCAGAACAACCTGCCCGGAAGTGAACGACATAGATGCAGGGAAATTGACATTATCCTCTGTTTCTACTTCGAGGTCGAAAATCAGGGACTTGATAACTCCCGCAGGAACGTTTTGCACACTCTCGCTATATATTACGCTGTTAGACTCCAAATTGGTAAGTACGAAAGCAATATCCGTATTGTCAGCCTTCGGATTGAATACCGCATAGTCAAACGCCTGTACACTGCTCCAGTTCTGAAATGTACCGATATTGTTGAGTACAAGAAGTGGAGTAGTATTGCCCGATAGCGTACACATAATGTTCTGTGATACGGATTCAGTTTTGACGTTATCGCCTGATGTAATCCATGCCTCGATATTATAAATTCCATGCGCTTTCGGATGGTCGATGTATGCAATATATGGAGTTTCGGTATATGTAGCCGTACCAATACTATAGTCGTATGTACGAGAATACTTCCCGTCAGAAGAAGAAACTTTCAGATGCAGTACCTTTCTGATTGTACCCGTAATCGTCAGTGGAACGGAGATAGTCGGAGCAACGGCTTTGTACTCGAAAGGATTCTGCCATTTAGTCTGAAATTTTATCTGGATATTGGTCAGCGTTACCGTGATATTGACATAAGGAGTCTTCTTCTCGGAAGTCTTACCGATAGCTATCATACGGACAGACTGGGTGCCGTCCACGCAATAAGGAGAGAGGTCAATCGTTGTATATGCAGTTGCATTGTCGGTCGGTTGTGATGTAATGGAGATATTACCTACCACCTTCCATACAGAGGAACCCTGCATCATCGTCTCTATCTGCAAGTCTGCTTCCTCGTTGGTATCACTCTTACTTCCGTCTGATGGGTCATAAAGCTGAGACGTGAAGCGTATTTTGGCTACAAGGTCAGACTTTTTGGTAGCCGTAATCGACTTCTCTCCCATGTTGGAAAGCTTTACGATATAAGACGATTCCGAAGAACCGCCACCGTTACCCATTGGTATTTCTGTGCTTGAGAGCAACAGATGTCCGTTGTTATCCTTATCCTTCAACCATGTACTGTAAGATACCTCGTCTGCAAACATACCTACCGTAACCAGACCTGTAGCTGTATCAGTCTCCAATACAGCAATATAGGAAGCTTTACTTGTCCGAATTTCTTTGATAAGTTTCGAGTCGTTTGAGAGACTCTTTTGGATAAACTCACGTACACGACTTCCCTTGTAGTTGTTCCAAGAGGAGGTAAAGTCCAATATTTCTTCGTCTATAACATTCTTTGCCATAAATTTATCTTTTATATTTTTACTCAAGAGCAAGAATGCTCTTTTTATCTTTTTACTTTTTACCTTTAAAAGTTTAGTCCTGCCAAGCATCCTCGTCGAGCCAAGGTTTATCGTCATCCCAATATCCTAAGCCGAAACAAGAACGTATTGCTTGCCAAATCAAGACTGACCCCTTATAAACTGCATTCACGGCTTTCTTGCCAAGATTTATAGCAGTTATCTCTTTTCCGTTTATGATAATCATAAGCCATATCTATTATTCTTCCGTGAGCATATAATAAGTATCGGCTTCCTTTTTTTCCAAAGCTTCGTAAGCAGTCTCTGTCATACAAACCATTTTAGGCATATTGGTAGTGAGTGTATTCACACTATCTTCCAGCGTACCAATACGTTCTACCGCATTGTCTAAGTTCTGCTTATTAGTAGTAGATGCCTTGCCAGCCGCCTCTGCCTTTTTTAACGCATTACTTGCATCAGTCGCAGCAGTGGTTGCTTTCTCCTTGATTTCGGTAATAGTGGATGAGAAATCGACGGAATGCTTTGCCCAGTTCGTACCATCAAAATAGAGGAAGGCGATTTCATTTTCTGCTACAGAGAGTTTTCCAAAATTAGGATATTCACCGACCTCGGTAGGCAGATAGAATACCTTAGTTTTCGGAATGCCCGGATTGGTGGTTCTTGCAGCGATACCGACATACACCGCACCAAGCAGCAGACTATCCACCGAACTCTTGACTTGCGCCAGCGCGTCCTTGGTAGCATAAGTGGATAAATCCACCGAGATGTTCACCTTGAAGGTTTCGCTGGTAGCAGTCCACGTTCCATCCGTCTTACAGCGATAGACGGTATAGTCAGTACCACTGCCTACATAAGCCATCATACCCTTGTCTGGGTTAGGATAAGCGGTTTTTAACTCAGTCTCTGATGAATAGAAACCGCAATTCATCTCCTTCGCCTTGCTTGCCTCACTCAGTTCCATGAGTTTCGTGACAATTAAGCCGAAATTGGTGTCGATCGTTTTTGCTACGTCACCAAACTTGCCCGTAGTAGGCGTTTTATTTAACTGTTCCATATTCTTAATCATTATCATTTGCCATTTCCATTCCAATTCATGTCTGTCTCACCAGTCCAGAACACACCTCGGCCAATCGAGCTGGATGAAGGTACTGGGGTAAGGAATTCTGGGGGTATGTATATGCAATTCACGCTTGCGCCACCTTTCAGCTCATGCCAGCCTCCAATGTCGCAAAAATGTATGGTCTGATTGTCGTTTCCGTTAATCACTCGCCACTCCTTGCCATCGTCCATGCCCACGAATGAATAATAGTAGTCCGCTGTATTGTTGAAAAGGATTACATCTATCGGCATACCAGCGGTGTCGTCATTGCCACCAGGCGCAAAGAGCGGTATCTCGTAATAAGTGTTGCTGCTTGTTGTCATTCCCTGCGTCAGTTTATGCTCGACTGGTTCTTTACCCGTGCCCCTTGTAAAGACTTTCATCAAGTCCTGTTTGACTATCGCCATCGTCTTGGAACGATGTCCAAACATTCCTCTGCACCACACGTCTGATGTGTAAAATCTGTTGCTGCGGTCCTCCTTTTTATTGTAACCTTGGCTAAACATATCACCATCGAACCACATCTTTCCATCGCTTCCAAATTCAATGCTTCCCACGACATTGCCTTTATTATTGACACAATTGAGCCTCTTGAAGCTTCCACTCACACCAACCAGCTTGCCACCGAACTCACTATCACCCTTGAACTTGGCATTTCCTTCTTCATCAATCTCAAAGTTGCCATTCGGCGACTTGATAGACTTCATAACTCCACCTTCAGCATAGATAATGCCTCGCAGAATGATGTCGGTAAGGATGGCTCTACCGCCATGTGTGACCACGAATTTAGCGAGATTGTTGAGTTCCTCGGCAGTAGGCTCGTAGTTCGGGTTATCCTTATACTTTTGGATGGTGTAGATAGCCTGTTCGAGTGTTCCACCGCCCCAGAGAAAAGGAGAATCGTCGTCATTGTAGTAGCCGCTCATACCGCCAGTTTCCTTAATGAGCTTCTTGTCTCGGTAATTGCCTACTTTAAACTGCTGAGACATAACCAAACCGCCATCGATGGTTGTGGAACCTTGCGTGATAGCATCAGTCAGGAACTTCAAGCTCTGAAACTCAGCCATCGACTTATCATTATCAGAATAGGACGGAGACCAAGCAGGGGCAAGCTTGCCATACGAAAGCATGATTTCGCAGACAACACAATTTGTACTAACCATGGAGAATGTAGATAATACATCGTCTGCTGCATCAGAACAAGTGATATGCAGCTCATATCTGTCGAAGGATGAAGTCATATCTACATCATGCGTTTCGCCACCGACACTTACCTTGACGGTCGTACCCTTGCCCTTGAAGGAAAGCACATAAGCCTTACCTGGCAATAATGGCTGGGCAAATTGCTGAGATAATGTTCCGCCTATCCGTACTGCCTTTCCGCTTGTAGAATCTTCGGTGTCAATCACACTTGCATTCTCCATCGTCCAATATTTCAGCTTTTCAGAGAACGTTTCCTTATCCTCAGAGATTACAGTATCTTCGGATATATCAATACTCTCATAGTCGCCGCAAAAGGACGTATTGCGCAAGAGATTACCGCTTTTGATATTCAAATCCTTCAAATCGTCTTTCTTGGCAATATCGGTGACGGGTGAGTTGTCCGGCAACAGAGAATCTGAATTGAAAATCATCTTACCCTTAAAGGTAGCCTCTTTTTTCTTGGAATCGTATTGGAAGAAGCTCTTACCCTCTTTATCTCCGGTATAACTGTCGCCATAAATGTTGCAATGGAACAAGCCAGTAGCAACATCATACCCTTCGTCCTTTACTACATGGTCGAGAGAGTAATCATTGATACCTTGGTAGAACTTCTGGCTTGGTGCATCATTAGCGGTAGCAGAGAGAATAATGGCTGCCTGGCGATTATCTTGACCCTCATAGCGATAACCCAACTGCACGATATTATCGTTAACAGACGGCTCACTGGTTGTCAATTTATCCTTGTCGGTATTCGACAAGACGATATAGTTTTCACCTACCTCAACAACCAATCGCCAGTAGTATTTGGTTTTCACAAACTCATGCGTTCCTGCATCAATACCAAACTGCTGGCAGCGAGCTTGGTCGCCTACTACAAACTCATTATATACCTTCTTTTCACCCTTACTATCGCTTGTATCAAAATAGCACTTGAATTTATCAGGTTCCACATCATCCGCTACCACGTTTCCGTCTGTACCAAGACGTTCCACCTTACTTACTTGCATAGCCGCAGGTGTGATGGCAAGTTCACCACCAATATATTGCAATTCGTGAATAGTGATACTTCGGAAATCAGCAGCACGGCGAATCGTGATATAGTCAAACTCAGCGAGCGATGTGCCGTCAGCTTTGACAGCAACCTGTGCGCCCGTAGAACCAGCGCTATATGCGCCAAAGTTGACTTCTACAGATTTGTTCTTTTCGCCTATTTGAACATTGCCCTTTACGAAAAGCTGAGATAAGTGAGCGATACCAGCCTCAGTAATATCCCACACCTCATTAAGAGCATCTGCGACTTTCTGAACACCAAAACGAATGCCTTTTTCAAAGGTAATAAGTCCATGGGCAGTATCATCATCAGTTTTTGATAGAAAATGTCTCACGCCAAACTGACCCAAGAAACTCGGAGTTACAATTAGCTCATCACTCGTATCGGAAGTGTTGTCTTTTGCTATGCCGGTTATTTTGTCTTTGTCACCAAAGAGTAATCCTTGGGTTATCTTGAGAAAAGAAAAGGTTGCATTTGCGATAGTCTTTAGGAATGAAATAGTATCATCTATACTATTATATTGCCACCATTGACGAACACCGCCACTATCTAAAGCTTCATCAGTAGCAAGAGAACCGTAGTCAAAAGGCTGCGGATTTACCCAAGCTCTGTATCTAACATTATCTTTAGTAATCTGCACTTCAGAGATAATGCCCTGCAGATAGATGTAATAATAATCTTCACTACCTACCTGTTTAGACTCATCGGTAATAGATTTTCCGTAAATATCAATTCGCTCGCTGGGAAATACAACAAGGGCTACATCATCCAAATTTCTCTGACGGATAGTGCCATCGGGACTGTCTGTCTTTTTTGGGCGAGGGATGGCGACATAGAGATACCGCCTCTCGTCACTCGGAAACTCGGAAGGGTAGGCCGCAAGCGTCCATCGCTGGTAATTATGCCCTGCATCATAGCCCAGTCCGTCGATACCCTGCATATAACAGAGTATCGAAGCACCGCTAACCACACTCGCCTGAATGCGGTTAGGTTCGCCTGTAGCATTGAGCTGAATATAAAGCGCACTATTGGAGATCCAATAATTAGCAGTTTTTGCTTCTGTTACCATCTTTCTTTTCGGATTTCAAAATTTCATATTTTTACATCACAAAGATAGTAAGATTTGTTTTTCTGAGAAGGACAAGGGATTAAACGCTTGCCGGTCCGTAGATGTCGAGTTTTGCCGTAAATGATACGGAATACATATTAGTATTAGTCTTATCCAGGAACGTGATTTCATCTTCCGGAATGATGGTAACTGGAATCCAGTTACCCTTCACGTTTAGCCAGATATGATTACTCATCAAGAACTCATGCAGATACCATTGCAACCAATTCTCATCCAACGGGTCAGTCATAAACAACCAACTTTCCCGATCATTCTTCTTACTTACTGCAGAACGAGAAAAGCTATTGAAAGTTTCCAACTTCGTAACAGTATAACTACTACTCTGAATAGAGAGTTTCTTGCTATACGTTCTTGGTATGCTTACGCACTCCAATACACCGAAGGAATTGATAAAACGGAAAACCATACGGTCTTTTCCTTCATCTTTCGGCATAGCATAGATACTTTGTTCGCCGATAGTCTGCAAACCCTCTTTTGTGATTTCAACCTCACGAGATTGTGGAGCAACAAGTTTTTTGGGGTTATCCACTAAAGACTGATCGACAACGAGTTTTTCTGGACTATCCAATAAAGACTGAGGCTTAGGGTAAGCAGGAGTATAGGCATAAGTATCTCCTACAACCATCAGTTGCGGTAAGGACTGAGGTTTACGTGATAAATATGTAACCGATTTCGTTACACCTGATACCATTCTCTCAATATCCCAGAATGCACCTGCAATACATCGCAGATTGGTGGCACCGCCATCACTTGCTTCCGGCTTTTTCGGATAATATTGCTCTCCTGCATTAGTGTGCAACTCACCATTACTATCCATATACTCATCGTATGCCCTAATATACCATTTAACCATTGGGTAAGTAGTCGGATTGGGAGTATATTGGTAATCTTTCAGAAGTGTACCAATGGCAGACGATAAATCCAGTTCTACATCATTACCCTCCTTGATTACGGGTACAGGAAACTTGTTATTTTCGTAATTGCCATTATTATTGTCATAATTCACCTCTACAATTACACGATGAAAGTACGGTGGATTTTTTATATCATCAGGCTTAATTTTAAACGTGATAGGATTACCAGCCAAGATGGAGCCTGATATAAACCTAATATTACTTGCCATTTTGATTTAGTTTTGAATGTTAGACGTTACATATTGACTTTTTGTTCCACGAGTGAAACAAAGTCTGAAACTATCTTGCAACCTGCGGCTTCAGATGGAGTAATCTTGATGCTAAACACCGTTTCTGTCTGAAGTATCAAGTCCAAGAAATCAATAGACTCTAAGCCTATATCTTCTCGCAGATTAGAGCTGTCAGTTATCTCCGTATCATTCCACGATGACCTCAATCCATTGATAATGGAATGCAGCCTCTCCTGTATATCTTTCCTTTCCATATTCCTTTTACCTTTTTACTTTTTTACCTTTAAACGTCCTTTGATATAACAAACGACGCATTTGTTCCCCCAAATCCGAATGAATTACAGAGGATATTATGCGGCTCATATTTCATGGTTTTCATTACAAGCTTCATATCAGGAAAGGCATTGTCATTCGTACCTACACAACCAGGAAGAAAACCGTACTGTATCATCAAAGTGGCTTGCACGGCTTGCGATACACCTGCCATCCAACACTCATGCCCAGTCATACCCTTTGTAGCTACCACATAAGGGCAGAGCGTAAAGGAGTCCATGATAGCAGTTGCCTCGGCTTCGTCTCCCGCAGGTGTACCAGTGGCATGAGCAAGGAGCACGTCTATATCACCTTCTTCTAAGCCTGCATCATCTATCGCCTTAACCATAGAAACAGACTCGTAAAAGACGAGTGGGGTGCAAGGAGATTGTAATCCGTTGGTAGAAAAACCGTAGCCGGATAGTTTAGCCAAAGGAGTATGTTTCATATCCTCATCCTCCTTTCTCATGCGATAGAAATATTCCGACTCTAAGATAATGCAAGCCGCACCACCCGAAGGAGCAAGGCCAGAACGGTGTTTATCGAAAGGTCGTACTGCATCAGTAGCAAATACGCCCAAGGCATCAAAAGACTGCATAGAGGAAGGTCCAGCCTCCTGCATACCCACCACAATAACCATTTCCGTTTGATGGCTATTGAGAAGCATCTGTGCAAAGCCAATGACATGACCGCCTCCTGCACAGGCTGCACTCACGGTAAGCGATAAACCGTGAATACCCAAGAGGGAAGCAAGGTTCATGCTCGCTGTAGAGTTGAGCGAGCGGAACACCGCACCTGCACCCAGACAGCGTGTGTCATTCGTGCGCTGCATTTTTGTACCTATATCCATCATTGCATCTGCGGTAGAATCGTTGCTTACGATAAGAGAAACATGATGGTCCTTTAAGAAATCATCACTTACCTTTGCTTCTTCAAGTGCTTGTCTTACGGCACTTAGCGCATAGTAAGTAGGAAGGGAGAAGCATTGCCTCTGTGCCCTGGATAGACGATCTGTATATTTGAATGCTACCTGGGGTACTGCACCGCACAAGCATGACTGATACCCAATCTTCTCTCGATAGGTATCATGGTATAAGCCACATTTACCATCACGCAAAGCCTTGGCGAAGGATGGTATATCCTCGCCAAGACATGAATGAATACCCAAACCCGTAATATAGTTCCTTTCGTTTCTTACTTTGTACATCATAGTCGTATCTTATTTTTTATCTTCAAAAGCAGGAATGCTCTTTTTACCTTTTTACCTTTTTACTTTTTTACCTTTAAATAAACTATAGCGCATACACGGTCAATTCCACTTCGTCAAGTCCGGTCTCGGCACTGATGGTAGTATTCACCTTGTCAATAAGACATTTGATACCGCCTATATTCCACCATTCCTGCCAGTGGTTAGGAATATCAGCTATCTGCGCCACGGTAGTAGAGCAACGTATCTTGTATTTCTTGCGATTGAGCAAGAAATAAGCGTATGGCAAGATAAAGGTGTCAAACAAGCCGCGAGACTTGATTTTAGTTACTACATTACCCTGCTTATCAACCTCGTCAGGCGCACAGAGTGAAACATCTGCATACTTAGGGTCCTTCAACCAAGAAGGTTCTTTGAATGCACGTATTTTTAGAGAAAAACGCTCTCCATTACCCAATCCTTCCTGAACACCATTATAATCGAAGAGATTACCCATCATATCGAGGGAGTCACAAGCAAGGGCATATTTTCCTACCGCAGAGCGCCATTTCGATGTACCGAAACCATCGTAATTGAAATCATAAGACTGAATACTTGCGTCTGCACCACCACCTCGCATTAGCGCCAAAGCAAAGCCCCAACGAGAATCATCCTGCAAAGGAGAGTTGCCGTCATCGGTGTCCGATGGATCATAACTCTCTACGAGCTTCAAAGATTGTTTCATATAGAAATCGCAGAATGGAGAGGAAATAGTTTGGTTAATAATCTGCTCTACAAATTCATGCTCCATATCTTCATCCACATAGGCGCAAAGAATAGGCTGACTATCGGCGATAGTTACGCCATATTTCTTTCCGCTATGAGAATCGGTTGCCTCGTGAGAGCCGTATGCAGCCTCTATCTCCTTGAAATAATTGACATCGTTGAAAGGTACAGGAGTAAAGTCTATACTAATATCCTGAATGAAGTCCTCATTTTCCTCACTGCAATCTCCATATTCGACACCTTTGAACTGACCCACCTCGAAAAGGACTGGCTTTAGGTCTGCTGTAGTTGTAGCCTCGCTATTTACTTTAACGCGATAGGCATTGCCCGTTTTCTGGTCGATATAGCATCGCTTGTCGCCATTACTGAGATTATGAAAGAACTCGACATAAGCCTTATCATAAACAGTCGCATTATCTCCGGAATTTGGCTCAGGATAGTCGGTATAATTGTAATCAGTATCATAACCCATATTCTTGTTTTTGCGGCTATCTTTGATGTATTGTTGCTGTTCTTTAGCATCACTCTCGTTAGAATAGCGCATACGCACACCCGTAATCTTTTCGGTCATAGGAGTGATAGAATGGATATTTGCATGGAATGTTCGAGCGGGATTGCCGCTACGACGTAACACATCCCTTATAAGGTAAGCGGTTACTTTTTTCTGTTCATAATCATAGGAAAACTTAATACCAAAAGCTGCCTCTAAGGATGAGATAACAGAGCTTACGCTCTCATCAGGGAAGTTGTCACTATTCGCCTTCATATTGAGAACATTCGCCTGTACGCTGAACTTCTTGATTTGAGCTTCGATACTGATACCTGTAACCTTACCACCTTCACTTGTCGTTTCACCTACCTGCACATGTTCTGTTGTACCTTCAGGCGTGGTAAGGGTAAGTTCCTGTACCGTTTTATCCTCTGCTTTAATGATTTCAATCTTACCACCGCAACCACGAGACTCCAACCAGCTATTGATATGTTCCTGCGTCTTAAAGAAGCCTGTCTTGATTTCGCCAGGAATCTTCTCTGCTACAAACTCTGCCTCCTTATCAGAACCTGCTACATACGTTGGATCATTAATCTTGTCCTTTGCATTCCAAATCTCCCTTTCCGTATAATAGTCACCATGGTGACGATGAAGGAAAGGTTGATGATCGCCATTAAGGTCGTTTTCATCATAAGAATAACTGATAGTATCGTATGCGCATACAGTAGTGAAAAAGCAAAGATGCTTCATATCCTCGATTTTCATCAATGCAGATTTATCGAAAGATACACCAAGGTGAGCAAAGAGGCAATCCAGGAAATAAAGCACATAGAAACAGATACCCGATTGTGGTCGCCTTGCATCAAGTACCCAGTATGGATATAAGTCCTCATAATTCCACTTACAATCCTTTACACTGATAACATCACTTGATGTTTTCCCTTCTTCATCCAAGCCATGATGCTTATAGCAGATACGGGCATTACAATAGGCAGATGCACGTCCTGCTCCATCCGTCTCGCCATAGGATGCCGACACATTGATATAATCACCGTTCTTGGCTAAGGCGGGAACATTTACATTATGATTGTTAGGATAAGACCTTTCGTCAGCCTTATAAGCATCAGCCGCTTTGTGTTCAGCAGTTGCACCGTCATATTCCTTACAAGAACCAGGGTAAGAGAAGCCAAGGGCTTGCGGCTCCAGCACCTTGCTCACGCTAACGTGTCGAGCCTGTATGGTTCTGGTTTCCGTCTTATCGCTCTTGTTCTTACCTCCAGCCACAAACACCTCTAACTTCACTATCGGATCACTCTCAATATCCACTCTCACGTTACCTATCTTTTCACCGATGATGATTGTGTCCTTGATAGGAATATCACGACAATTCAGTGAACCGATAAGGTCGCTGAATGATTGCGTACTGGCATCAATATTCATAGAGAGAGAATCGGTTATTTCGTCATCATCCTGCATGACAAGCGTGCCACTGCGGAAAGGCAAACCGTCGGCATAAATCTTGGTAGGCTTATGCTCTAAGTTTACCGCACGAATAGATGCACGCGGGTCATCGATGTTCTTCAATAGCCATCTGTTTCCGTCAAGCGGTAAGGAGAATGGATAAGAGAACATTTCGGTATCGTTGAACACAGGATTCTGGTCCTCTATGTCAATAGAGAAACCAGAATCCTGTGCCGTAGGTTTGTCGTCAACTAATATGGTGAGATGGGATTTCATTTCTTAATATTCAGTTTAGATTGATCGTATAATTTAATCAGACGAGAAGTAAAACTATGGATAGTCGCCTCTCCATACGCACAGATTTCTCTATGACCATGGTCGTGCAATGTGCCATCAGTTATATGGACGGTTGCACAGTCGTAACACTCAGCCTCCTTACTTGTCACAAGATAAGAATTATTTCGGGCGATAGCATAACCTTCCTTGATGGTGGCTCGGCTATTATCCAACAATTCCACTTTGCAGCCAGTAGTCATGGCCAAGGCAGAGGCACTACCATGCAGCACCACCTGCGCTTTGCCGAGAATATAAGCGGTATGGGCAAAGAAAAGATGAATAGGTTCATCGCTATCCCCAACAAGTACATAGCCTGTTCGGGAGTCCTCATTATAGAAGATGCCAGCCGCATTGATTTCAGTCTTGAAATCGGGATAGAAATCATGAAAGGCTTGCACCACCTGTTGTGGAACCTCCGTTATCATGCCATGCCAATACTTATGCCAGGCATCACACATTTCCCTGATACTTGTAGTTTCACCAAAATCATGCTGAGAAGCCTGGCAATTCCCGCTCTGTGCAAGAATACCAATGCAGAGTTGCTTAAATCGCTGGCTTTTCCGTTCTACCGTTTCTTGATCCTTTCCCATATTCACTTCTTTACCTTTTTACCCTTTTACCTTTAAATCGCCGCTTCTTCCGTTTTAGCAAGAATTGCCTCATAGCCGGTAAGTTCATCCTCACTCACGATGTCAGCATACTTTTGGCGAAGCTGATCGATGCGCTCCTTAATACCTTTCACTCTCGTCTTTGTAGAAGGCTTATCCTTACGGATGATGTACTTTATAAGGGCATCAGCTTCTGCTTTGTGCTTGGCGGCTGCATCACGAGCTGCCTTTACTTCCGGACGGTCGTTAGCTATCTTTTCAGCGATAGCTTCGGCAAAATGAGGGTCACGAGCCAGGGCTTTTTCATAGAACGGCTTAAACTGGGTACGGAGAGTCTGAGGGTCAATGGTAAAGGCCTTCTTTGCGTAGGCGATGTATTCAGGATCACCTGTCTTCTCGCTCAGACGCAGGTAACATTCGCCCATCTCTCTATCTACAGCAGTGTAGATGTTAGGCAAGAGTTCACTCTCGATTTCAGTAGCACGAGTCGCAAAAGCGGCGATTTCTTCTTCAGTATAGATAGCGCCTTTACCTTGCGATATAGCCTTCTCGTTAGCCTCTGCCATGGTCTTAGCCTGTTCTGCCTTACTTGCCATCTCGTTGCGAAGTTCACGCACGGTGTTTACTTGCTCCTGCAAGGAAGGAGAGAGGAACGGACGGATCTGCATCAGATTAGGCATCGTGGCAGCGATACTCTCACCGTTAGGATTGGCTACGATACCATTGTAGGTGAGTGGATGGATGGTTGTGTCCGGCTTCAAGTTAGGGAAGAGAGATTGCTTTGCCTCTTCCATGGCTTTCTTTTTTTGAAGTTCGGCATACTCAGCCTGTTCCTTCTTGGTGGGTCTGCCCACACGGCGCTTATCGGAAGCAGATGATGCACTGCCGGTATCGAGGGTTTGCAGATAAGTTACCATCTGACGCACACGACGATGGTAATCTCTAAAACGGCGTGAGTCTTTGACAAAGGATTTCGCCTTAACGACATCATCCAAAAGATTAAGACCCTGCTCGAAAGCCTCGCGCTGGTCGGATGTAAGCATTCTTGCACCAATAGCAGGAGCAAGGAGCTGAACAATCTGTTCTTTAGATAAATCTTTCATAAATCCTTATTTTGTTTTTTTATTTGAATTTTAAGAATAAATTTTTCCGATTTTTGGCTTGATTTTCAATTAAATGTCAAATTAAGCGGTTTTGAGAACACTTGATGCGACATAAAACCGAAAATAAGCCCTTTTTTTAAACTCTTAGCACAGAAGAGGGGTTACGAATATTCGGGAGCCAGCCTGATTGTTCTTATAGCCTTCGCTGCTATCATCCGATGCAGACTCGTTGGAGGTGTCACTCTTGGCCAAATCAGCTTTCTCGTTAGCAGCATCGAGTTTTGCCTGTGCCTCTGCCTTCTCTTTTTTCAGTAAGCGATGAATACTTTCCCTTATAGTAATGGCATCATCATGGGCAAGAGAACGGGTCAGTTTATCAAAATTGATAACTGATGTACGCTGCTTGAGATAGGCGGCTACAAGTTGGCGAGCCTTCTTTAGCATCTTGTCGTTCTCATCAGCCTGCAAGAGGCGAGGGATGAAATCTTCGCCAAAGGCTTCTTCCAGGTATTCGCTCTGAATGAAAAGCATATCAGGGATAAGACGCACAAACTTATCTCTGTTGCCATAAATATCGAGATACGGACGCAAAGACTCGCAGGTAGGGAAAAGCAAATCCTTATGATAGTAGTAGTACTCACTCTCCTGCCACAGGGTTACGATTTCCTCTATTGCTTCATGCCGTTTGGTCTCGGCTTCGGTTGCGGCATCATTACCGCTATCTGTATGCTCGCCCGAAGTGTCGATAGGCATAGGAGTATTTATCTCCTTTGCCCATCCTTCCAAGAGAGAAAGCATGTTATTGAGCGAAGTCATTGCCGACTGGCGATAGCTTTCCTTACCCTGCGCTATCTGGTCTTTGGTAGCCGCGGCAAAGTCACTGCTGGAAGCCACGTTGATACCGGTGCCATTGATAGAGAGAATTTGTTTTTCTACATTCTGTGCCATCGCATCATTCGCAACCATGCGTTGTGCATAAAGCAGGAGTTCGCTCCAGGAATTATCAGTATAGTTGCCATTGATCACCGTATCGCAGAAATCATGAGGCTCAATGCTTGCATAATACTTGCAAAGTCGGTCATAGAGCGAAGCTCCTAAGCGAGGTTTCAGAAAGTCCTTCTCGCTATTATCAAGCATACCTTGCAAGTTGGCCACCTCATCCACGGCATTACTCGGAATATGCAGCCGAAGTTCTTGATTAGTGAAGAGTATCATATCCTTATCATATTTTGTTATTTCAAGAAATCATTTCTCATTTCTCATTTGTCATTTGTCATTTCTTAAACGCTTTCCTGCTTCGTAACTCCCGTTTTTGAGTTATCGAGAGTAGTCAGCACCTCTCTGTCTATCTGCCAAACCAGGTGCTCGTCGTATTCATTGAAACGAGAGATAACCTCCAAAGGTCGCAACATCAACTGCTGCAGAATAGCAAACTGTATCTGTTTTACTAAGAATCGCTCTCGCAAGTCCGTACCACCCGATGAAGCCGTATCGCCAGGAGTATTACCGATGAGCTTTGCGTCAAGACCCATAGCAAAGAAGATGATACTTGAAATCTCCTGCAGCTCGGTTTTGTCAGCACTCGCTTGGTCGTTAGCCTTCGTTTCAATCTCTACGATTTCCCAAGCCTTATGCTCCTTGCCATCTGAGCCAGTAAAGGCGGAAGAAACAAGTGCCTGTCCTGCATTGTTTGGATTAGAAAGCCACGTATTAACGGATTGAAATACCTCATTCTGAATATCACTATATTCCTTCTTCTTCTTCTCACCCTGCTGCTGATAGAGCTTGGTGATGTAGTCTTGATGAACATAGATGACACGTCCGATGATGTTGCTATTGCGCTTGCGGGTAAGGCGATCATCTACGATGGTGAAAGCGTATTCAAAGATACTGCCGGCAAAGATGCTATGCCAGGCTGCCTCTGCATAATAGGGACCGCCATAATCTCGCGGTGACATGATAAATCGGGTAGGGCGCTTTTTCACGCTCACTCTCTTCTGTCTTGCCTCACGCACGTATCTCTGAAGGTCTTTTACCGCAGAAGTGGACTGCAAGAACGGAATAGCCGAAACCTTACGGTCTTCTTCCTTGAGAGTAGTGGCAGACATGGAGGCATCCATCCATTGATTTGATACATACGCATTGTTGATGCGATAGTTGCTATCTTGCCGTTCCAGTCGGGTAGTAAAGATACTGCGATGTTTCAACCCGATAACCTTTGGCTTCCAGTTGGCAGTATCTACCGGCTTCCCGTCAGCATTCAGTTGACGTTGGTTCAACTGCAATTCCACAAAGCATTGTGACATCAGAGCCATATCGCCAGCCATGTCAAGATAAGTCTGTGCAAGATCGTTTTCTTCTATAAACTGACGCACCTGCGCATTTGTCTCTTCCCATTTCTTCAAGTCATCCTTCAACTGCTTCAGCTCTTCTGAATCCTCATTACCCTGTGCAGGGTCAGAGAGATTGATAGAGATCGGCTTTTCCTCAGACGTACTATTCTGTTGCGATTGCCCATTCTGTTGTGCCTGTTCTGCTTGCTGTCGTTCCAGACGAGCCTTTTCTTCTTGCGCCTTCAGTTCGGCTATCTGACCTCGGAGCAATACACCTGCGGTCTTATAAGGAATGTACTTTTCCGTGATGTTCCCGCCTACATACTGGGTGTAGTGGTATTTAGGTTGCGGGCCGCGACCTACCAAGATCTTCTTGATGAAATCAAATCCGGCTGCGGTGAATGGAGACATACGGGTAAGCAGCCATACGATATTAGGCTTTCTGTTTCCAAATCCCCATTCCATAAAACCAAGGCCAGGCGTACCTACATCTTTCGGCTTATTAAAGCTTTCGCCTCCGCTTGAAGCAAAGATAGTAGATACCTGTTGCCGAGCCGCGGACTCTCCGCCGGAACAACTTGCGCTTGCTCCTGCTTCACTCAGAAGCATAGAGTGTACGTAATCATTCCATGAGAATGCCTTATACCCACCATTGTTAGGTGAGATAAAGGCATCAGGGCGCACGGCTACGTAGCCTTCCTGCTTCAGTTCCTCACTACGTTTTTGGTACTGTTGCAAGTTTGTGACTCTGTTCTTTCTTGTCATAGTGTTATTTGTTTTATCTTGAGTATGTGATTGCAGAGGATAAGGCAATATGGCGACCCACGCACACCTTTCTCTCCTCTGTTTGATGGTGTAAAGGTAGAGAAAAATATTATATTCGTAAGGACAAGGGAGTTTTTATAGTGGAAGGAGGACGTATGCGGTATTGCCGGAAATAATGGAGAAAGCGGGCTTATGGGTATTATTGATTACCATTTCGCTTACGCCTCGCTTGTCGGGCACATCACGATAAAAGCGGATGGTATCATCCTCTCTCCACTTCATTCTTATCAAATCCTTTCTATTGCTTCTTTTTTTTATTCATAATTAATGATGATCATAAAATCCTTGGCGATGGAAGAGATGGCATTACTGATGCAGTCTCCGATTTCTAACCTTTGGGAGTGAGGGTTGGAGTACCAATCGCCATCGGCTCTGCCTCTGCTTGCGCAGGTTCTTATTCGTATTGTTGCCATAAAAGATTATCTTTTGTTACGGTGGAAATGCAGTTACTCCAGGGGTAGGGGCTGGGGCGATGATGCTTATCCTGATAGCGGCAACCGCCTCTGTCGCCGTGTATCTTGCGATACGCCTTTGCTTCCTCGGTTCGATAGTGAGTAATGATGGCTTGCTTAATCATATTCATATATTACATAAGGCGATGTATCACCCAAACCATTTTGATTGGTATAGTTATCGCCGCTATTGAATTGGGTTACTGCATTCGCTATATCCTTGCGTGGACGATTGCGAACCTTGCCTTTATGGTCGCGAGACCAACCGATGTAATGTCTTTCAGTCATATCTTAATAATAACATTGTATGCTGCCCGTGATTGTCATACAGCCCCCCCATCCGTCATATCTCGATGATAGGGCGGTAGAGTAGCCTTCTAATCGTGGGCATAACTCCTTAAATCGTTTTACGAAAGGGATAACCTTATTCATACTCTAACAATATTTTGGGTTTATCAACATCATGCCCTTTGCCCCCCCACATAGGCATAAAGCGATACCTTTAGGGTGAACGATAATGCCGTTTTGGGATGGGCTATAAGAGCCGAGGATGATGGGACGATTATTATTCATAGTTCTACTGCTACGTAATAATGATTTCTACTACTGATGCCTGCTAAGACGGTATAGATGATACCCCCCGAATTGCTTATTATAAGTATCAACCCATAGGGCGTGAGAAGGACGAAAACCGCGTTTATACATCAATTCTAAACGGACGTTCTTTTTAAGCATACTCAAATATAATACCTGTTGCATCAAACCCATCACGTTTTGTGAAGAGAAAATTGCGAACACCCATTTTAAAGTAATTGGCTTTTATGGTATGAGACAACGTAATGCCCCCACATAAACCGGATTGATGGCTTTTTTATTCAAACTCATATAGTACTACTGTCATAGGATAATGCGCAAGCGTAAGGATATTGGTGGATCCTACTGACTCATAGCGAGTTGTTAAGGTGACTGCACATTCTCCGTCTGTTACGTTTACTGCCTGCTGATACCCCCCCCTAATCATAGGCGAAGGCTTCGCAACATGGGTTAAACTGCAAATCATTTTCTCTCCAAAAACTGATGATACATACTTTCCAACTTAGGATTTGAAAACTTGCCGTTCTCTTTCCAATCATTGAATAATGGCATGATAATATCTTCGTGAGCGGAAGAAAGCTGTTTCTGTAGTTCTTGGGGAGTGCAATGCCAAAGATGCGTCTCTTCCAGATAAAGGGTGAGGATGGCTTTCAATGCCATTGCATTCTCGTGGCTCGGCTCTATATCGAACTGATGGAAGACGCAGGTGTCTTTATCGTTTGCCTGGAGGAACTTGCTGACGGCTTCATCTTTCAGGAAGAACCTTGTATCTACTTCTTCCTGCAACACATCTTCCAGCTTT
>ERZ1034925.288-NODE-288-length-25081-cov-9.652441_pt1 | contig 25081 bp, 28 predicted proteins | sample MGYA00520687_ERZ1034925 | MGnify/ENA primary metagenome ERZ1034925 (study PRJEB33766, sample SAMN09781758) | gut metagenome | biome: gut microbiome | host: Homo sapiens | place: Madagascar | study: EMG produced TPA metagenomics assembly of the PRJNA485056 data set... | reverse complement strand
AATAAAAATAAAAAGAAAAAATTTGCAGATCCGAAAACGATGGGTGTGAATATTGATAAAAACGAATACTACGAGATAATTCTCTCAAATTCCGCTCACCCAGAACAAATAAATAAAAGGTCTTGACAATTATAGTTTTTCTTAGTAAGATTGACTCTGTTGACGGATTTGACAAAATGAAGTCTACAGACATTGAAAATTGAATACGGGCATGTGGTGGAATGGTAGACACGCTAGTCTTAGGAACTAGTGCGAAAGCGTGGGAGTTCGAGTCTCTTCATGCCCAGTTTATGACTTTTTAAAGAGCCTTTGTGGGCTCTTTTTTAGTATGTAGGTTTTGTACTTGTTATGAATAAAAAAGTTTCAATAATTATGCCTTGTTATAACCAAGGTGCATTCGTAAAAGAAGCAATTGAGTCGGTTTTGAACCAAACTTATCAAAATATTGAGATTGTTTGCGTGAACGATGCGTCTTCTGATGATAGTGCCGAAATTATTCAAGATATTTGCGCCAAGGAACAATCTATTCCGCTCATTTTTATTGATCATACTGAAAATAAAGGGGTTATTGCAACAAGGAATGAAGCTATTGATGTTGCAACGGGTGAATATATTTTGCCTCTTGATGCTGACGATACACTAGAACCGACTTTTGTTGAAAAAGCGGTAAAAATCCTAGATGAAAACCCTGATATTGGAATTGTTTATTGTTGGGCAAATAATTTTATGAAAGGAATGAAATCTTGGATTTCTAAATGGGAAGATTTTGATGTAAATAAAGAAATTTATGTTAATACAATCGTTAATTCTTCTATGTATAGAAAGTCCGATTTTATTGCAGTTGGTGGCTATAAAACTTATATGAACAAGGGGTTGGAAGATTGGGATCTATGGCTTTCTTTTATTGAAAAAGGGCTCAAGGGTTATTTGATAAAAGAACCTCTTTTTAATTATAGAAGGCAAATTCCGAATTCTCGCTCTATTGGCGTTTCTAAGTGTATTGATGAGTTATATTATACAATATTGAAACACCATACAGATTTGTATATTAATAATGAATTGTGTGTTGAAAAGTTGTTCAAATTAGATTATGAATTAATTCAAAAACAAAAAGCTCGTGCCCGTTGCATAAGACGATATATCAAAATGTTTTTTGAAGTTATATTTTTGTTTATAATGTTCTATTTGATAGTATTTTTGTACCTAATACTGTAGGAGATATTTTAAATGCCCAAAATATCAGTTGTAAAGGTGTTTAATGACTAAAAGTAATTAAGCTTTTGTTTTATTCTCTTTTTTCTTTCCAAAAATCAAATCCATTACTGGGTGAAGGATTATTTGTGACAAAATTGGGGCACATAGTGCTAAAATGAACACAGTTGAAACAATTGAACTAAGTTCTTTTAAGCCTTTGCCATATCTGTAATCCTTATTTGTATGCAACAAGTGAGTGAATTTTCTTTCTAATGAGTTCTTTTCTTTTTTAGTTGCTGCATTGTTAATTTGTGCTTGGAATGAGTCATATAAATCAAGCTTGCGTTTGTTTTCAGGATCTTTAGCCGCTTGCCATTTGCTCATTGCGTTATAAACTTTGTTCTTAACAGGTTTTATAAATCCTAAAAACAATCCCAAACAAAAAGATTGATACAAAAGTTCTTTTGTTGCTGCGTATTTTTTAGATTGCTCGTTGGCGTGTTTGTCATAATAGATAAATGCAGGTCTGCCGGTTGCTTTTAAGGTTGTTTCAACTGCAATTGCACAAACTGTGTTTTGAGCAAACGAGGCAACTTTGGGGTTTGCTAATACTTTTCTTACCTTCATTAATTTTTCTTGAACTGGAGTAACTTTCATCTTACACCTTCATTCCTGAATGATAAAATACGCTTGGCACACTATAAACTGGTAACATTGTTTTTCCACGTTGTTCGTTCGGTGTGTACATATTCATTCTTGTTGTGTTGTTTTGTTGGAGTGGTTTTACAGCTCCAAAGGATTGTTGAGTTGCAACTTTTACAGGTTTTGTTGCGTCGGCCGGTTTTGCTGGTGCTGAACTAGCGTTTGGGTCATAGCTTGGCATCAATTTTTTCATAACCGGTGGCATAAAAATATTACAAAATTTTGGAACTAAGTAACCGGCTGCAATACAAATTCCGAGTAAAGAAAGCGTTGCTTTGGTGTTTTTGTATGCGACGGAACCTTTTTTAGCAAGCATTCCGGTTAAACTTTCTGCTGCAAGTCCGGCACATAGAGTTGTAGGTACGCCAATGAATTCAGTCATCAGCTCTCTGAGCGCTGCATATTTTCTTGCATCAGGCTTTTCTTTCTTGTCGGTAATACTTAAAATCGGTCTTACTGTTCCCTTGCCACAAGCGATTGCCATTACTGTGTAAATTGGTTTGTTGTTTTCTCCCAATTTGTTGCAAACCTTTTGGATAAATGTTTGTTTTGTGTTTTTTTCAACTTCTGTTGCTATTTTGTTTGTTGTCTGGGTTAATGTCATCTTTAATACGCATTCTGTATTAATTGTATTTTCTACACTTATGTTTTAAATCAAAAATTTTTAAATTCAAGTGATTTGTAAAGGTTTATTAAGTAAAATAATTAAAAAAATATATTGACGCCTTATTTCTTTACTTTAAGCATATTTGAGAGTAAAATTTTTGTATGATTGATACACATACACATATAAATATGATTGAAGAGCTCTCTATTGATGAGATTTTGGCGAATGCAAAAAATAATGGAGTAGAAAAAGTTATTGTGCCGGCTGCATACCCATCAGATATTGATGTTGTGATGGATTTGGTACAAAAGTATGACGATGTCTATGGATTGCTTGGAGTTCACCCATCTGAGGTTAAGGGGTGGACCGATGATTTGGCGGACAAAATTCGAGAGTATTCAAAAAGCCCTAAAATTCTAGGTGTTGGGGAAATCGGTTTGGATTATTATTGGGATAAGAGTTTTAATGATTTGCAAAAGGAAGTTTTTATAAAGCAAGTAAAACTTGCAAATGAACTCGGGTTGCCGATTTCAATCCACGATAGAGAGGCGCATAAGGATACTTTTGATATTTTGAAAGAGTACAATAAATCTTCAAAGATTGTAATGCATTGTTTTTCGGGCAGTGTTGAATTTATGAAAGAATGTGTTAAAGAGGGCTGGTATGTCGCTCTAGGTGGGGTTGTGACGTTTAAAAATGCTGTTAAGATGAAAGATGTTGCAAAAGAGGTTCCGCTTGACAGATTGCTTTTGGAAACAGATGCGCCGTATTTGACTCCAGTTCCATTCAGAGGAAGTACAAATCAGCCTGCGTACGTAAAATATGTTGCAGAAGAGATTGCAAAATTGCGAGAAATTTCGTTTGAAGAAGTTGATGAGGTGACGACTCAAAATGCAAAAGACGTATTTTTTACGAAGAACTAGGACATAGTATTGAATTCTTTTTGAAAATATGTTATAATAACCTTGTAATACATAGATTGCAAGGTTATTTTTATGAAAAAGTTTGATTTATAAAGAGCCTTCGGGGGGGGGGCAATTGCGAAGAAGTTTGTCCATATAAATTTTTAAATAATGATGAAGCTCCTTTCGTAACAACAATGGACGCACATTCTCTAAACAAAGATCGCTTCGCTTTTTACCTTCCGGACGGCACTTTTTACTGGATACTCACAGGAGGCGGCACAAGTGCCAACTATGCACCTACCAGTATTCTATACATAGACATTAATGGTGGAGATGGTCCTAATATAATAGGTAAAGACATTTTTCAATTCACCAGAAAAACTGGAAAAGGTATTTTCCCGAGCTGCTATCAATATTCTTGGGATTCAGTAAATTATAACTGTCAAAATGAAGGAACCTGTTGTGCTGCCAAAATCATGCAAGATGGGTGGAAAATTACTTATCCTTTCTAATATTACTTTTCTTTCACTGAATTAATAAATTAAAAAGACCTCTATAAAAAGAGGTCTTTTTCGATTGTTATAATGTCTTTGCAAAGGCTTATTGAGCAGATGGAACAGCAACTTTTTTATCGTTCCAAAAGTCAACCAACATACTGCAAAAGAATATGCTTGAATATGTTCCGATTGCGATACCTAAAATCATACAAAGAACGAAGTCTTTTGTTGTAACACCACCCCAAAAGTATAGTGCCAACAATGTAATCAATGTTGTTAATGATGTATTAATACTTCTTGTCAAAGTTTGATTTACAGACGCATCAACAATTTCACCAAATGACATTTTCTTTGAGTAGTATCTCAAATTTTCACGAATTCTGTCGAATACAACGATTGTATCGTGAACAGAAAAGCCGATTACGGTCAAAATCGCTGTAATAAATAATCCGTCAATCTGAACATTATAAACAAGTCCAAGAATTGAGAACACACCTACTACGAAAATTACGTCGTGGAATACACCCAAAATCGCAGCCAATGCATAGTCAAATCTAAATCTGAATGACAAATAAGCAACAATTCCTAAGAACGCCAAAGTTACGGCAATCAAAGAGTTTTTGAATAACTCTTTACCCATTGTAGGACCAACAGAACTAACTGAAATCAATTCAGGGTTTTGATATTCGCTCTTCAACTGATCTGTAATAACCTCAGTTGTGTTTGAATCTTTGTCAATAAATTTCGTTCTGATAGAAATTATTGAGTTAATATTTGATTTTGTATTTTCTTGTTGAGTGTTGTTTACGTTCAAAATCTGAATGTAAGGGTTTTCAATCCCAACTTTTTCCAACTGGTCTCTTGTTTTTGTAACGTCGCTGTTACTCAATTTTTGTTCTAGTCCATATTGCAAAATCGTACCACCAGTGTAGTCAATGCCGACTTTCAAAGGTGCGTGATTTGCATAAGTTACTGATGAATAAAGCATTGCGATAATCCCAGGAACCAAAAGGATTGTCGTTAGAAGCATCCACCACCATCTATATTTTACGATATGAACCAAGTGTTTTTTACCTGTATTTATCATTGTTTTTACCTTTCTAATTTCTCAATTCATTAGTCCAAAATACCGAAACGTGCTTTTTCACGTTTTGTTTCAGACGCTTCATAACTTTGTCCGATTTCATCACTTCTCAAACCGAACAATGCAGGGTGTTTAAGTTCGCCTGTACCGAATATCAAGTGCATAAAGTTTTTAGTAACCGTAATTGCACTGAACATTGATACGATAACACCAATTGCAAGAGTCAATGCAAACCCTTTAACAACACTTGTACCAAGCAAATAAAGGATTGTACAAGTGATGATTGTTGTCATGTTTGAATCGAAAATACTTGTGAATGCTCTGTCAAAACCTGAATTGATAGCAGTAAACAAGTTTCTGCCTTCTCTCAATTCTTCCTTAGTTCTTTCAAAGATAAGAATGTTTGCATCTACCGCCATACCGATTGATAGGATAAAACCTGCAATGCCAGCTAGAGTCAATGTTACAGGTATTGTTTTGAACAACGCAAACAAGATTAAGCTATAAATAATCAATGCGATATCAGCGATCAAACCAGGAACGTGATAGAACGCAATCATAAACAACATTACAGCAGAAAGACCGATTATTCCGGCTTTTTTAGATTTTGCAACACTATCAGCTCCAAGAGTTGGACCAACTGTGTTTTCTTCAACAATTTTTGCAGGAACAGGCAAAGCACCTGCATTAAGCAAGTTTACCATTCTTTCAGCTTCGTCGTATGCAAATCCACTGTCGCCACCTGAAATTTGAGCTTTACCGCCATAAATAGCTTCGTTTACACGAGGAGCTGATTGAAGTTCTCCATCAAAGAAGATAGCCATTTGCTGTCCGACAAGAGATTTTGTCAAATCCGCGAACTTTTTAGCTCCGGCAGCGTTGAATTCCAAAGAAACAACCCATTGTCCTGACGCATCAGTGCTAAGAGTTGATTTCGCCAAGTCTTGCCCTGTCAAACCTGTTGAAACCCAAATAGGTGAGCCGTCAGCAGCTTTACCTTCTTTTTTGAATTCCAATTGAGCAGTTTCACCGATGAAAGCTTTTGCTTCTTTCAAATCAGTAACGTTTGGGATTTCGATTAACAATCTTTTTTCACCAACCTGTTGAACAACAGTTTCTGCAACACCGAGCTTGTTTACACGTTGCTCGATTGCGAACTGCAATCTGTTCATAACATCAGGAGTAATTTTGGCAATTGAATCAGTTGTTTCTGCTTCAAGTACAAGTCTTGAACCTCCAACCAAGTCAAGTCCTAATTTTGTCGGTTTAACGAAGATAAGAATTGACGATACAATCACTATCGCTACGATAAACCAAAACATCAAAATTTTGTTTTTCATCTTTTTTGTCCTTTTCTTATATATCTGATTTTATTTTTTTAGTTTATTTCTATATTTATTACAAATATGAAAATTTATTTATAGTTCATCTTGGCTAATTTTAACTTCATCAAGCACCATAAACAATTCTTTTTTCTCTGCCGGAGAAAGTTCAACTAGCGGACGTCTAACGACATTTTCAATTATTCCGTTGTGAGCAAGCGCAGCTTTTACAGGAACAGGATTTGGCGCCATAAACAATTTTTTAAACGCCGGATATAATCTTTTGTGCATATTCAATGCAGCAATAGAGTTTCCTGTTTTATAATTTCTAATCATAGATTTCAATTCTTTGCCAAAAATATGAGAAGCCACTGAAATCACACCTCTTGCACCCAATGACATCATTGGGAGAGTCAAACTGTCATCGCCTGAATAGATTGAAAAATCTTCAGGACAATACAATTTCATTTCTGTAATTGCGTCCATATTTCCGCAACTTTGCTTAATAGCAACAATATTGGAGTACTTTTCAGCTAAAGTCGCAACCGTTTCAGGAAGCATGTTTACACCTGTACGCCCGGGGATATTGTAGAGAATAATCGGCAAATCGACGCTTTCCGCAATTGCTGAAAAGTGTTCTATCATGCCATTTTGTGATGGCTTGTTATAGTATGGGACAACTGACAAAATCGCGTCGACATCTTCTTTTTGCGCCCATTTTGCAGAGCGAATAGCTGTTTCTGTGCAATTTGAACCTGCATTCATTATAATTTTCGCTTTGTTTGCATTTGCTCGTTTTACAGTGCTCAAAAGCTCAAATTCTTCTTCGTGCGTAAGTGTCGGACCTTCGCCTGTCGTTCCGGCAACTAATAATGCATCGCTACCGTTATTTATCAAATACTTCGTAAGCTCTTCCGCTTTGTCATAGTCAATTTCTCTTTTGGAATTAAATGGAGTAACCATTGCGGTTATAACTTCGCCTGCATCATATCTTAATGCCATATAAACCTCTTTCCCTTTTAAAGTCTATCCCTACATCGCTTTATTATAACTTAAACGAGCAAAAAAATAACGAAATATTAAGGAAAGTGAATAAGCAAAATGGACACAGAACAAGCTTTAATAATTTATTTTCCAGCCATCTCGTACTATTTTATTAAAACAACCGAATCCAATAACCTCACCGAACACATGGCCTATAGATAGTTTTCGAAAATTCTCGTTACATGAATTAATAAAGCGATATTCTTCTTTTGATTGTCCGAACCCATTAAGCCGAATCGCGAATTGATCGTAACCTAAACTATTAGGACTTTTATCACAATTCACATCAACATATACTACCGGATAATATGGAGAAGTCGTTGTTTCCCTAGCACCACTAACAGCAAAACAGCTCCCATTATTTAAATAAAATATAGGGTAAGGGTTAGAACGCTTTTTCTTTCTTATTTCTTTGGCAAATTCCATTTCAGAATCATTAGGAATTTCACTAAAACCTGTTTGAGAAATATAATAATCTTTGTCAAAACCAAGCTCATTAAACAGTGAAGTATTATTTAGATCATCTACTCCTTCATTTGCTAAAATTTTCCTAAAAGAATTCTCTATTATATTTAATTCAGCTTTCAACTGGGTAACTAAAACCTGTTTTTTATAATTTGCAACCAAGTTAGGTAAAGTCAACGCCGCAACAACGCCAATAATTCCAAGAGTAATAAGGACTTCAGCTAAAGTAAAAGCTAAGCCTTTGCCCCCCCCCCGACAACAGTTTTTATACAAAGTTGGCTCATATTTTACTCCTTTCAATTTATGATACCTAATTTACATCTAATAATAATTATACTATATTTTAAAATTTTCTGCAACCATAAAAAAAACGAAACCTTCAAAATATGAAAGTTTCGTTTTCTTTTACACACTAACACTTACCGTCTTACACTAAATCTTCCATGCCGGCTGCCGGATTGTGCAACAATTCCAAATCTTCGACATTTTGCGGATCAGTTTTTAAGAAATCATTTTCCATTGAAAGTTCACGAACTCTTGCTTGTGCAACTTGAGTTTGTTTATCTCTCAAATTAGCATAATTCTTTACAAAATCTCTGTTTTTAGCACTTGTACTGCTTACGCCTCCAAAAACTCCACCGAACAACATCATTGTTGGCGCCCAGCTTAATGCTCCTTTAGCAAAACCTTTTACGCCTTCCGGAGTTTTTGCAAGCCAGCCTTTAACTGTATTTTTCATACCGGCAACTTTTTTATTACCATTCAAGAACTTGTCAACACTTGCAGTTGCTTTTTGCATAAATTTAGGAGCATTAACTTTCCCTAACAAGCGTCCACCTCTATTTACCAAGCTCATAGCACCTAATGCCACTGCCAAAGTTCCAAGCATTGAAATGAATGGGTGATCGTTGTCAAATTTACGAACTGATTTTGAATTTTCTGAAAGTTTTTCTTTTCCAAAACCAACTGCTGAAATTGCAGCCAAAGAAGCAGCCCAAAGACCTGTTGTTTTCAAACCTTCTGCAAGTCTTGCACCTAGCCCTGAAACTTCTTTAGAAAAGATTTTTGATTTACCTTTTGTAAACACTGCAGTAGCAAGTCCTGCTGCAATCGGGGTTCCATATATCAAAGCTTTTGAAATTCTTTTTGATTTTTTATCATCATATTTTGCTTCTGTTTGAGCATAAGCAATTTTTCTCAAAGAATTATCATCTAAACCAATTAATGCATCGACGTTATCTCTATTTCCTCTAAAATTAGGAGCCGAAATTGCTGAAATTTGCATACACACACCTACACTTTCTTGCGTTAATTATATCCTATTAAAACCCAAAAGTAATTTTTTTTGCTATTACGACACATTTTCGTCATAAATATTTACATAAGTTTTTATTTAAATTATCATACATATATGAACAAATTTTACATTCACACAATGGGCTGCAAAGCAAACCAATTTGAAAGCTCAATTATCATAGAAAACCTTACAAATGCAAACTTTACACAAGTAAAAAAGCTTGAAGATGCAGATTTTTATATCCTGAATTCGTGCACAGTCACACATAAAAGCGACAATGAGGCGATGTACCATCTTCGTGCCGCAAAGCACAAAAATCCTAATATTATAAATATTATCACAGGTTGCGTTGCTCAAGTTGAAAAAGCTAAATTGCTTGAAAACGAGTTTGTTGATATGGTTATCGGAAATGACGAAAAACTTCATATTGCAGACATTTTGACTCAAAAAGCGACAAATTCTGAAAAGCCGAATGACAAAATTTGTTCCGTTTCTGACATTATGCAAAGAACGGATTTTAGTAAAATCGTTCTGACAGATATGACAAAAACTCGTGCCAGCCTTAAAGTCCAAGACGGGTGCGATAACAGATGCTCTTACTGCATAATCCCGTTTGCTAGAGGGAAAAGCAGAAGTGCCGACATTGATTTTATTGTCGAGCAAATCAACAATTTTTCAAAACACGGATTTAAAGAAGTTGTCCTAACAGGAATTCACATCGGACAATGGGGCAAGGATATAAACCACCCGTTTATGGATTTGCTCAAAGCTATTGAAGAAAAAACAACTATTGAAAGATATAGACTCGGGTCACTTAATCCATCTGAAATTACGGACAAAATCCTTGACTACTTGCAAAAATCAAAGAAATTCTGCCCTCATTTTCATCTTTCGCTACAATCCGCTTGCGACAAGACTCTTCGTTCAATGAACAGATTTTACAAAACAGACGATTACCTTGCACAAATTGATAAAATTAATTCAATGTTTGAACTTCCGTTCTTGGGAAGTGACATTATTGCAGGTTTTGCAGGAGAAACAGAAGAAGATTTTCAAACAACAGTTGAAAATTTGCAAAAATCCGGACTTTCGCAAATCCACGTTTTTCCATACTCTGTTAGAGAAGGTACAATTGGCGCAAAATCTCCAAACCAGCTTGCTGACAAGACAAAGCAGGTGCGCGCAGATATTATAAAAGCTCTATCTTTTATCAAGCGGAAAGAATTTATTGAAAAAAATATCGGAAAAACTCACGAAGTTCTAATTGAAAAGCATTTTGACAAAAAACTTGGGCTATTGAAGGGCGTAACAAGGAATTACTTGACAGTTGTCGTAAACTCCAAAGATGAAAGCAAATTCAACACCCTACAAAATGTAAAAATTACAAAACAAGAAAATGGAATAATTTTTGGCAAATTGGTATAATTCGTACTGGCTCAAAAATATTTGTCTAAACATTACTTAAAGATTAGACCTTTGGGGGTTCAAAAAATTTTTTACGTGATTTAATAAAAATATGAAACCTATAGGTTTAAACGATATACAAAATTTATCCCGCGCAAGACAAATTTTTCATGACTGCTATCTTGTGAGTTCTTTGAATGCTTTTTCGCGCAGTCCGAAAGGGCAAAAACTTTTGCAAAACCACATAGCACATGATGAAAGAGGCTATGTCGTAAGGTTTTCAAAGATTAAAGATGGTGCAAAAGACTTTTTCATTAGCCAAGAGTTTATGGACAGAATTGCTCTTGCCGATGCGACCGGTAAAAAGCACCCAGTACCGAAAATACACAACCCGATTTTAAAAGCAGTAGAGCTTGCAATGCGTCAGTTGATTATCGAAAATCCGTTCAAAAAATCAATTATTAACAGATTAGCTTTGGGCTATGAACCTTTTGAATACAACAATCCATCAAGGTTTATGGAAATGTTCACCGGCATAAAACCACGTATAATCAACGAAAAAACACCTAGAATGACACTAAAACATAACGTTGACGAAGTTGTTGATACTTTTTCAAAAATCGCCCATGATGAAGATAGCTGTTTTGTCCTCGGAACAGGATTTAAACGTCCGACGACTTTCGTTGATTGGCATTGCTATACAGTGAAAAACGTTGATGATGTGCACGAAAAAATTACGCTACAAGAACCTCGAACCCACGATCAAATAACTCTGCCTTACGAAGCAGCAATCCAGAAATTTAAGTTTCTCGTTGGATATTTGGGAAAAGATCTTACACCATAATCACCTGTAACAATGTATGTCATTCTGAAAACTTAGAAAAATTCCCCAAGCGATTAGCAAGGGGATAAATATTCTTGCTATTCAGAATCTAGTTTATCTGTATTAACAATGTTGGGCTAGAAAGCCCAACCTACAATTTTATCACTCCTTACAACTCTTTGCCTTGTTCCATCCCAATTTTTCAGGACAATGTAAATAGTCCATATTTCCATTGTATAAAAGCCAAGTCGTACAACCTCGACCTTCGGCTTCCCCTACACAACCGCTATCAAAAGAAGTGCCATTTTGGGATTCTAGTTGAGTTCCAGTTGGTATTACTTTATCCTTTGTAACCCAAAAAGTAAAAACATCTCGCCCCATCATATTAGGGAATCTTTTGCCATTCACATCAACTCTAATCATTCCACAAATATTTTCTATTTTACCAGATGAATAACTACAAGCCGGAGACTTAACTAAACTCAATATAGCAGTTCCATCACTCAAAACTGCCCTACTATATGCCTTATCAGAACGGTGACCAAAAGTTACACCGGCAACAGATTTTGTATCCACCCAACAATTATAAGTTTCAGATCCACAGTATTCATTAAATTTCAAATACGGTTTTAAATGATACAAAATATTATGTTCGTCAATACCGTCTCTGCTGACAAAACTCACCAATCCCCAATTATCAGGAGTTTCTTTATCTTGTACCGCAGCCATATAAGCCTGAGAAATCTCAGAATAAGCTTTTTTGACTTGACTAACAGTCTGTTTTTCCTCATATTTTTGAATAAGAGAAGGGATTGTAAGTGCCGCAACAACACCGATAATGCCCAACGTTATTAAAACTTCTGCAAGGGTAAATGCTGCTTTTTTTTGCATCAAGCCTCTTGACCTCTTGGCATCTAAATCATCCGAATTTAAAGCTACACGTACTTCTCCGCGATTACCCCCCCCCCGAGAAGCGTTCTAATATCTAAATTTTTCATAACTACGACCTTTCTTAACATTTTAACCACCTTATGGACAAAGACTTTCCCAATCAGGTTCGTCATCTTCTTCCCCAGGTTCTACAATATGTTCTCCGCTCTCCAACATTACCTGCAAAGTCCATTTAAGCTGCTGTTTATAACGTTCTCGAGCCTTTTCAGGGGTTTTCGCACAGAACAAAAAACTCGGAATTTCTTTTATCTCAATATAATGGTATGGATTGCCGTCAAAATCGGCATCTTCGCCCTCAATCAACGTCCAATCAAGCCCAAGATAGTAATCTAAGTCCTTTTCTGCCATCTACTAACCGTCCAAAGAGTTTTCATTCAACGGCTGAGTAATCATAATACCTTCGCCACCGATAACGTCTGTTTTTTGCCCCTCAATATACAAGTAAACAGGCTTGTTTGTATTGCGCTTAGCTGTTTTTATCAACTGATAAAGTCTCTTATATAAACTGTCAGTACCACCACCATTTTCAAACGCTGAGTTCAAATTAATAACAACCTTGTCAGAAGTTTCTGTTATTGAAATAACACGAGTTCCGGCAGGGATTTCAGAGTAAACACCTTTTGACTTTTCATAAGCTGTCGGGCCTGCAATCAAAGCACGAACAGCAAACTTAATCTTTGAACCATCTACATCTTTGTCATACTGACGATTTACAGCTCTGTAAACTTCTTGTTTAGCCCCGTCCTGTCCGATAAAAAATACGTTTGCATAAACTTTTTCCACAGGTTTTTGAACTTCCGGTTGTTCCTCTTGCTCTTGTGGAATTTGAGTTTCAGGAACAGGAGTCAAAGGTCCTGACACATTTTCATCATTGTGATAAAGCATTCGCAAACCCAAAACGCAGCAAACAACAACCATTATAACTGCTGTAACACCTAAAAAAACTCGTTCATTCTTTCGCATAATCTATTCCTTATCCTTTAGAATTGTCGCTTTTCCATCAATTTTTATTTTTCCGTCAGAAATCTTGACAGTTTCTACGTTAAATTTTGCCTCTTTATTTTCCAATATTTTAGCAGAAAAATCAAGTGGATTAATATAATTAAACAATCTTGAAAGTTTATCAACATCTAACGACATTGTATTATTCATAAAATTTGTATTTGCGAGTAAGATTTTATTGTTTTCAACCTTCAAATCTGCGCTGATTACAAGCTGTTTTGTCTTACGCACAAAAGGAATTGCATAATTCATAACGTAATACATTTTGTTATTTCTCAATTTTACACGAGTAGAAGTTATTTCAAATAAATTCAATCCGCCCGTAATACCGTTCAAATCATCAATCATACGTTTGTAATCAGAAGATTGCATAGTTTTGTTCAAGTCATCTTCTGTAATTTCAGCTTCAAAAGAAAGCGGAATATCTTCTTTTACAATGTAATTTCCTTTATTATCAGGCGCAACGTAGTTGAAATTGCAAAGCGTTTTTGCATCAAAAGATGAAATATAAACACCCTGAACATTAGCGTTTTTACCAATAATTTCAAGCGATTTGAACCTTCCGGCCTTCAAATCTCTTGTGCTGAAAGAGTCCAACTTAACTTTTACATCACCGCTTGTAATATTTTTCTTAATTGCTTTTTTAGTTAAACTTTCTCCAATTCGCTCTGCCAAAAAATTTTGACCTGTCACAGTACTGACCCCACGAGAAAAACCTGACGTCAAATCGTAAGGAGCAGGACATTTCAATGTTGTACAATCTTTAGCTTGAACTCCTTGTGCCGCAAGCAAAAATACCAATCCTAAAATAATCTTTTTCATTATAAAAACACTTTCTTTAATTTTATTTTGTTACCATCTGCAACTCCAACAGCACAGATTTCGACATCATTATATACCAAAATTACAAAATTTCCAAATTTTACATCTTCACGAGACAAAAACTCAATCGGCATTCCGTTTTTAATTCTTGCTAAATCTTCATCACTTACGGCAATTTTGGACAAACTCAATACGGCGAGCGGATTAACAAGATTTTTTTCAACCTCAATACCATCAAGTTGGACACTATTTTCAACCCTAAAACTTCCGGCTTGCGTTCTAATTAACTTAACCAAATACCCGCCACAACCGAGGTTTTGTCCCAAATCGTTAGCAATAGAGCGGATATAAGTACCTTTTGAGCATTTTATCAATATTTGAGCTTGCTGATTTCCTTCATCAAATGCTTTCAATTCAATGTTTTCAATTACAACTTTTCGTGGCTGAATTTCAACTTCTTCGCCTTTTCGTGCGTACTCGTAAAGTTTTTTCCCCTTCACTTTTATTGCAGAAAAAATCGGTGGCAACTGAGAAATCTCTCCTTGAAAAGCCTTTAAGCCCTCTTCAACCTCCGATTTTGTTACTTTTTTATCAGAAACAGATGTTTTTTCACCATCTAAATCAAATGTGTTTGTAGAAGCTCCAAACTGCACAGTTGCAAGGTATTCCTTGTCATCTTGAAAATATTCAATTAATCGAGTAGCTTTTCCGACACAAATTGGTAAAACACCTTCTGCAAAAGGATCCAGAGTACCGGCATGTCCGATTTGCTTGATTTTTGTAACACGACGCAAAACAGCAACAACATCGTGAGATGTCATTCCGACAGGTTTATAAATATTCAAAAAGCCGAACAACTGCTTCTTTTCGCCGCTCAAATCCTTGCTTGCCACAGCCGACATCGCCTCTTATATCTCCCCACGAGAGATTTTGTCGATAAGCTCGCTGACTCTTGAACCTTTTTCCAAAGAATCAGTATAGACAAAACGTAATTCAGGAGTGAGTCTTAGACGAATACGTTTTCCAACTTCATAGCGAATTTTTGGAGTACTTTTTTCGATAACTTCTTTTGTTTTTTCGATTTGTTCATCTGAACCCAAAACGCTATAAATAACTTTCGCAAAAGAATTATCGTGTGCAACCTCAACGTCCAAAATCGACACAACACCAGCAAGACCTCTGATTTCTTTTCTCAAAATTTCAGAAATATCTCTCATTAATTCTTTTCTAACACGTTCATTTCTTAGAGTCATATTTTTCTCCTTGTAGTAACTATATTGTATCATAAAATCTGTCGTTCGCACACGTAGCTTGACAAAAATTAATACGGCAAAGAATAGACTTCGCCGTATTGATTAATTTGATTGTTTACGAGCTATCAAGCCAAAAGTCACTTCACAACACTAAATGCCGTAATCTTTTCAATCCCGACATTTAGCCAATCGTATTTGAAACACACATAGTCATTGCATTCACAATCGTCGTCATTGCAAGTACAATAATCTGAAAGTCTGCAAACCGTAACATTTTCAAGAGTAATAAAATCGTCATGACATTCATCACATCGACCTTCCGGCAAATAAATATGACCATCAATTTTTAAGTGGTTAGTAAAAATAGTAAGTTTATTTGAGCCGCTTTCTTCAACAATTTTACTAATCGGTTTTAAAATATTTCTAGACATAATCTCTCCTTTACAAACACTTTTTATTTATGCAAAAATTTGCGCTCTACAGATTTACAGTAAAAAAGGAATTTGCAGAAAATAAATCCGCCAAAAGAGCAGAGTACAAATAACACAAAATCGCACCGATTTTCGCCTTATTCAGAATCTAAGATAGACTCCGGATCGTAGTTCGGAGGTGCTACGCACGTAGCCCTCTGGGGCAATATTGTTCTATACTTCATACATCTATGAATATTTTTACTTTGCAACTACTTTAGTCGTCATTCTGAAAACTTAGAATATTAGTATGAGCGGTTAGCGAATACATAATATTCTTGCTATTCAGAATCAAATTTAATTATCAATCCATGATGCTGGGGTAGAAACCCCAACCTACTTTGCTAGTTAGCGAAACAAACAACAAAACGAGTGTAGTTTGATATTCAATAGGCTGGATTGCCACGGCTACACTAAACGTTTCGCCTCGCAATGACGTGAATAGCTACTACTTTCGTCATTGCGAGCGATTAGCGAAGCAATCTATGTTATTTTTAAACGCCCCTAATACCTTAGAGCCCAAGCAACTTAACGAAACAGACTTTGCCTCTTGGCATCTAAACGCCTCGCTCCCTAGCTGCTTAGCTGCTTTAGAACCCTCTTATCGGGCTCACCTTTTTTATTGAGCAAGAATTGTTTTCTTCTATACAAGTCGCAGATTCTGTAACAGCAGGAGTTCTTGAACAATATTGCGTTGCTGCACCTACATAACCTGACATACAAGCTGCTTGTCTAAACGATATACTTTTTGCTCCGTCCAGCCAAAATTGTGTTGCACCTTGTGCATCTACAGAATCAACTTGAATACTCGTTTGAAGATAATACCTGCTACCACCTCCAAATTGAGCTATTGCATCTGTGTTGTAAGCCGGAATTACTTTGCCGGAAAGAGTTACATAGAATGGGAATACATCTTCCCACAAAACAGAACCTCCGTTTCTGCCCCCATCAATATCTATATACAAAACATAACCAAATTCGTCGGTATATATCTCTGTTCCATCAGCTTTTGTAATCTTCGCACCTGTATGCTCTGTAAGACTAAGATCCGGAATTGTTGCAGGGTCTTGCGAGGCATTGAAGATTCTCATACCGTTTCTTAGAACAATATCCGCTGTTATATCTGAAAAATCTGTCGTATCCGCAGCAACTGCCGAACCATTACACATTGTACCAGTCCTTGTATTAGCAAGACTTACAAACATATTACAGAAGTTTGCACCCTTACGAGGTACTGTTGCATTATCTGGGACACATTTACAATCCGGGACTGTTGGATCCCAATGAGTACCGGCAGGACAATTCGGCCAAGTTCCTGGTTTTGTATCATAATCACAGGTTTCTGAATTATAATCAGTATACCCATTAGCGCAATAATCTTGCTGTTGCTGCTCTGCTGTTTTCTGAGTACAAGGTTCAGGTGTTGGAGTTGGAGTTGGTGTTGGTGTATCAGGCACACACCCGCAAGGCTCAGTCGAACTCCAATGCGTTCCAGACGCGCAACTAACAAATGACTTATATTTACACGTTTCACTATCATAATCTGTCTTTCGCTCACGACAATAATCAATACGCTGTTGAGCTTCTGAAATTTGAGTACACCCAATTGTTACATCTGGACACTCATAAGTAACTATACATGACGCCTTACAATTTGTAAGATCATACAAAGGAGTTCCGCCGTTTTTGCAAGTTGGAATACCTGCATTAAAACATCTCATTACTTCATTTGTAGTTGCCCCCAATTGATTAGCTACATCTTCTACAGAAGTACCATTAGGAGTGGTCATATCAGGCATATATGATGCGGCATAAGAAAAAGTACATGTTTTTGCTCTTGCTGGCAATTCTCCACCGCCAACCCAAACGAATTTAGGTAAAAACAAAAATAAATTCGAGTAATCAGAATGTACAGACGAAGAAATTTCAGTATATTCCACTCTATTCGGATTAAAATCTGCCAACATTTGCGCAGTCACGTCATTCAAAATTCCATACGCAGAATAATATGTATATGTTGTTATATTATCCAATCTTGTTTTTGCAACACGCATAGTCACAGCAACAACAACTGCAATTACAACCAACACTATAATAATTTCTACAAGAGTGTACCCTCTTTTAACCCTGTCAAATATTCCCATCTATAACATATATCCTATAATTATCTCAACAACTATATTATAACAATTATTAAAAAATTTTTCAACTCGATTGACGGGTTTGAAAAAATATGTTAAGATAGTATTTATATAAAGGAGATACATTATGCTTTGGGAAACTTTTACAATCGCCGGCTTAATTTTCATCATTTTGGAAATGGTTGTTCCGTCGATGTTCTTTTTGAACCTTGCAGTTGCTGCAATTATCACAGCCCTTGCTGCTATTTGGATTGCAAGCTGGCCTGTATTAATCATTATTTTCGCAGTGTTATCAATTGTTTCTATCCTGTTTTTAAGACCTTTGCTTATTAAAAACAAGAAAAACAAAGAGACTCAAACCGGCATGGAAAGCAAATATATCGGAAAAATTGTGAAAGTAATAGAACCGATTACTAAATTTTCAGGTGCAATAACAATTTATGATGAACGCTGGGAAGCTCGTGTTGATAGCGACGAAACAATCCCTGTCGGAAGCGAAGTTAAAATTGTCAAAAACGAAAGCTTGGTCTTAACAGTAGAAAAAATATAGGAGAGCATTAAATGACTATTGTATTACTTATTTTATTGGTTGCGTTATTGGTTTATGTTTTTAAAGGCATAATTATCGTACAACAACAGCAACAAGTTATTATAGAAAGAATGGGACGTTACGAAAAAACCCTTGACGCAGGGCCTAACTTCATCTTCCCTATCTTGGAAGCACCACGAGGAATTTTGAAAAAAGTTTCTCAAAAAGGTCTTGACGGTCGCAGTTATTATTACCAAAAACAAGTAGACAGAATTGACCTGAGAGAACAAATATATGACTTCCCTCGCCAAAACGTAATTACAAAAGATAACGTTTCAATCACAATTAACGCATTGATTTACTTCCAAATCGTGAACGCAAAAGATGCGGTTTATGAAATCGAAAATCTTCCTGATGCGATTGAAAAATTAACACAAACAACACTCCGAAACCTTGTAGGTCAAATGGATTTGCAAGAAACATTGACATCTCGCGGAAAAATCAACGACGAATTGAGAACAACTCTTGACGATGCAACAAATAAATGGGGCGTAAAAGTAAATCGTGTTGAAATTCAAGACATCTTCCCACCGGCTGACATTCAAGCATCAATGGACAAATTAATGAAAGCCGATAGAGAAAAGAAAGCTACAATTACAGAAGCAGAAGGTTTGAAAGAAGCAGCAATCCGCAAGGCCGAAGGTGAAAAGGAAGCTGCTATCAGATCTGCCGAAGGTGCTAAACAAGCAGAAATCCTTAGAGCCGAAGGTATTGCACAGGCTCGTGTAATTGAAGCCGACGCCGAAAAAGAGGCAATTTCTCGAATTATTAACGCATTAGCAGACAAAGGCCAACCGGACAAATACCTTATCGCAATGAAATACTTGGAAACAATGACTGCTATCACAAGCGGAGAAAACAACAAAGTTGTTTACATGCCTTATGAAGCAACAGGGATCTTATCTTCTGTTGACGGCATCAAACAAATGTTTGACAAACAATAGACTTAAATCTAGTCAGGGCGAAGTCAATACTTTGCCCTGATTTATAACAAAAGGACAACCCAAAATGATGATGAATAATTTACCCAGAATGCAAGTTTTAATCACAACAAACGACCAATATGTTGAAGGCGAATTACTTTTACCTGAAAACATGAGATTTAGCAACTCAATTCCTGACAACATGTTATTTTACATCTTGAATGGCGGTTTTCAGTTTATTACACTTAAAAATTGTGAAATCAAAGATAGAAAAAATATCGCTTTCCGTCCTGATAAAACTCCGCAACTTCACGTAAACATAACATCAATAATAACAATTCAAATCATTGAAATATTACCTGATGACTATGAATACGAAGACGATTTTGAAGAAGAACTTGAACAAGTAACAAAACGTCGCTCAAAAGTTAAAAATCAAAGATAATTCAATAATTTTCTTCACATTTATATCTTTTTTTTTATGTTTTTGGTAAAATTTTTATAAATCTGTATTGAAAGCAAAAAAAGGAAGATAAGATGATTAAAACAAAACTTAAAGACCACAATTGCGGAGAGCTAAACCTTGACAATTTGAATGAAGAAGTAACTCTTTCAGGTTGGGCATCTACTATTCGTGATTTGGGTGGTATTTTATTTGTAGAATTGAGAGATAGAACAGGCTTTTTCCAACTTGTTGCTAACCCTCAGATTAACCCCGAAGTTCACAAAGTTTTTGAAAAACTTAGATCAGAATATGTTATTACCGTAAAAGGTAAAATTACTCGCAGACCGGAAGAAACATACAACGAAAAATATGCAACAGGTCAAGTTGAAATGTATCCTACATCTGTTGAAATATTGTCAGAAGCAAAAACATTGCCGTTTGTTTTGGACGACGAAAATGTTTCAGAAGATGTTCGTTTAAAATACAGATACTTAGACATCAGACGTGAAGGTATGTTGCACAACTTGACATTACGTCACAAAATTTGCCAAGCTGCTCGTGGATATTTGAACAGCCAAGACTTTTTGGAAGTTGAAACTCCTATCTTGATTAAAACAACTCCGGAAGGGGCGAGAGATTACCTTGTTCCATCTCGTGTTCAAGAAGGTAAATTCTACGCATTGCCTCAATCTCCACAGATTTTCAAACAATTGTTAATGGTTGGCGGTATTGAAAGATATTATCAAATCGCAAAATGTTTCAGAGATGAAGACTTACGTGCTGACAGACAGCCCGAATTTACTCAAATCGATATCGAAATGTCATTTGTAGAACAACAAGATGTTATCAAACTTGTTGAAGGCTTAATAGTCGACACATTCAAGGCAGCTGGTGTTGAAGTTAAACCTCCGTTTATCCAAATGCCTTGGCAAGAAGCTATGGACAGATTTGGTTCTGACAAACCTGATACACGCTTCGGATTGGAATTGTTTGACATCGGCGATATCATTTTACAGTCAGAATTCAAAATCGTTAGAGATACTCTTGAAAAAGGCGGTATCGTTCGCGGTATCAGAATTCCGGGCGGTTCTAAATTCTCAAGAAAAGATATCGACGATATTACAAAACTTGCAGTTTCATTCGGTGCAAAAGCTCTTGCAAACATTATTTACAACGAAGACGGCACTGCAAAATCTCCTGTATTGAAATTCGTTACAGAAGAACAAGCTCAAGCTATTAAAGAACGTGCAGGAGCAGAAGATGGCGATATCATTTTCTTTGTTGCAGATAAACCAAAATTAGTTTACGATATTATGGGCAGATTGAGATTGTATTTCGGAAAAAGATTAGACCTAATCGACGAAAACAAACACAATCTACTTTGGGTTGTTGACTTCCCTATGTTTGAATGGTCTGACGAAGAAGGTAGATTTATGGCAATGCACCACCCATTCACTTCACCTTGTATCGCTGATTTAGACAAATTGAAATCAGGCGACTTAGGTAATGTTAAATCAATCGCTTACGATATCGTTTACAACGGAACAGAATTGGGTGGCGGTTCTGTTAGAATTCACTCATCAGAAGTTCAAAGTGCTATCTTCAAAGCTCTTGGCTTGACAGAAGAAGAAGCTAAAGAAAAATTCGGTTTTATGGTAAACGCTTTGCAATACGGAACTCCACCTCACGCAGGTCTTGCAATCGGCTTGGACAGACTTGTTGCATTGCTTTGCAGAACTGACAGTATTAGAGATGTAATCGCATTCCCTAAAAACTCAGGTGCAAAAGACCTTATGAGTGATGCTCCGGGCGAAGCTTCTCTACAACAGTTGAGAGAACTTCACTTGAAAAGCACTGTTCAACAACACCACAAAGCATAATTAGTCTTATGCAAATGGCGAAATCGTATTTTCGTTGAAAAATTTATAAAAAAGCTCTACTCCGGTGGGGCTTTTTTGTTGTGTTTTTTATGTATAATTATGGTATGGAAATATTCAAAAGTTTAAATGAAAATCCAAATTTATCGTTGTCACTCGGTTTTTTTGACGGAGTTCATCTCGGACACAAAACAGTAATTGAAAGTGCTGTTGATTATGCTCAAAAAAACGGTAACAAATCTGCCGTTATAACATTTGCAGAGCACCCATGTTGTATTCTAAGAGGAATTCAGCCGGAATATATTTTGACAAAAAGGGAAAGAGAAAAGGCAATAGAGGCACTCGGAATTGATTATTTGTACGAATTGGATTTTATGAGTATTTCAAATTTGACTGCGGACGAGTACCTGAAAGACGTTCTTGTCAAATATTTTTCGCCAAAATCTATTTCCACAGGTTGGAATCACAGTTTTGGCCGTAAAAAATCCGGAAATGTTGAATTTTTACGAGAAAATCAAGAAAAATACGGCTACAAATACTTTGAACTTCCACCCAAAATGTTGGACGACGAGATAATCAGCAGTACTTGTATCAGAAATTATTTGTCCAAAGGCGAAATTGCATACGCCAACAAAATGCTCGGACGAAAATTTGAAATAAGCGGAGAAGTTATAAAAGGGCAACAAATCGGACGAACAATAGGTTTTCGAACCGCAAACATTAAATATCCGACAGAATTAGTCGAACTTCCACATGGTGTTTATGCAGTAGAAACAAATTTCGGCAAAGGAATTGCAAACTACGGTTCTCGCCCAACTGTCAACGGTGTTGGAACATTGATAGAAGTCCATATTTTGAATTTTAACCAGGATATCTATGGCAAAAATCTGAGTGTAAAATTTCAAAAAATGCTACGCCCAGAAAAAAAGTTTTCATCACTGGAAGAGCTAAAAAATCAAATTACAAAGGATATCCAACAGATACAGGATCAAAATTAAAGTTGACAAATCACAAAATATCGTAAATAATAGATTTATACGTTAAGAATAAGAGGAGTTAGAAAAAAATGATTAATAATAAGTCAAGGATTGCCCCCCCCCCAATGGTGCTAAAAAATCCGCCTTCACCCTTGCTGAGGTATTAATCACCCTCGGCATCATTGGTGTTGTTGCTGCACTCACTTTCCCTTTTCTTATTCAAAACTATCAGAAAAAAGTTATTGCAAGTCAATTGAAGGCAAATTTTAGTCTTATTGAACAGGCTATAGTTATGACGCAAGCTGAAATAGAAGAGCCTAACTGGGTGAGAGAGCTTGATGAAACAGAAATTCAAAATAGAATTAATAAGACAGCTGAAACAGCTGAAAAATACATTATTCCACATCTAAAAATAGTAAAGAATTATGGTGTAATAAGTCCATCGCGAGCTATGTATGGATTTCCAAAATATAAAAATTTCGCAGGAGCGCAAGTTCCCCCTACTTCAACTACAGGTTCAACTTTTTATACATTCGAAATGGCAAATGGTGCATATGTTTTTTATGCACTAGGGCAAAATTCTGACTATTCATATACTGAGCCATATTTCTATATTGATGTAAATGGACAAAATAAACCTAATATTGTTGGGAAAGATGTTTTTATGCTCCATGTAAATTATAATGGACATCTTGAAATGCCAGGAGTTCGTAAAACGAGAGAAGAACTATTGAATATTTGTGCTACTGATCCTAGCAAAGCAACTCTTTGGGAAAGTTGCGGAGCTTTAATTCAAAAAGATGGGTGGGAAATTAAGTCAGACTATCCATGGTAGAAGTCTGTTGGTTTGACATACTTACCTAATGTAATTGATAATAATAGATTTTGAATAAGACGAAAATCTACGCTATACGCTTGATCTTCTGTCTTTTCAGAATAACGATTAAAGTCAACAGTCATTCTAAACATAACGTCGTCCTCTCATCTAGTGGAGAGGGCGACGTTGGTAATAATTAATTAAAAATTACAAGCTATAGTGGTTTTACAGAGTTTCTGTAAATTTCTTCTACAACTTCTCGGCTGTTGCCAGATGGTCCGATGTCGATTAAGCCTGCTAATGACGGAGTTGTGAATACTAAGTCAGTTAGTTTTTCAACATCAGCTTCTGTAAAGCCTTCATCTGTCAATTTTTCTTTTACATCAACAGAATACAACCAATCTTGAACCTCTTTTGCAGCTTTGTCAGCATCAGATGCTTCCGGTTTTAAGTTTGGAGCAATTGGAGCCAAGATGTCTGCCAAAACGTTCGGTCTGTCTTTGTAAATAGTTTTGATTACGGCAGGTAAAAGAATTGCTAGACCTAAACCATGTGACAAATCTGGTTTTACGGCACTCAATGGGTGTTCAAGTGCGTGAGTGTAGTGCAACAAACCGTTATCAAAGCTTACCCCGCCCATCATTGCAGCATAAGCCAAGAAGTAACGAGCTTCCAAATCATCAGGGTTTGCAATTGCTTTTGGCAAATATTTTGCAACAAGTTCAATTACTTGTTTTGCCAAAGTGATTGAATAAGGTGATGCTACAGTTGAAGTTGCTGCTTCTACAACGTGGTTTACGGCGTCAATTGAAACGTATCTTGTCTGTTTTGGTGACAATTTTGTCATCAATTGAGGATCATCAATTGCAAACATTGGATAAATACAATCATACGCAATTGCAGGTTTGAAGTTCTTTTCCAAGTTTGTTACAACCGCAAATCTGTTTGTTTCAGTACCTGTTCCGTGAGTTAGGTTAATTGAAACGATAGGCGCCGCTTTTTCAGGTGTAAATCTGAATTCGTAAATATCGTCTGCAGATTTTTCAGGGTATTCAAGCAAGATTGCAACTGATTTCCCTGCGTCTGTTGGAGAACCACCACCAATTGAGATAACAGCTTTTGCTCCGAAATCTCTAGCTAATTTAGCAGCATCATCAACGTGATGAGTGTTAGGATTTGGTGTAACTTCTGCGAAGTTTACGTATCCAATACCGTGAGAATTCAAAGCTTTTTCTACGTAATCCCAAGCTCCTGTTGCTTTGTAAGCGTGTTTACCTGACATTACGATAACTTTATCAATACCTTTTTCTTTCAAAACTTTAGCGATATCATCGATTTTTTTGATAGCGCCAACTCCAAAATAAACAGTAGTTCTTGTGCGAATTTCTTTAACTTCGTTAATGTCAATATCTTTTTCCCACATAATAAACTCTCCTTTCTAAACATGCTGATTACAGCTATATTATAAGA
>ERZ1034925.283-NODE-283-length-25403-cov-23.269844_pt1 | contig 25403 bp, 23 predicted proteins | sample MGYA00520687_ERZ1034925 | MGnify/ENA primary metagenome ERZ1034925 (study PRJEB33766, sample SAMN09781758) | gut metagenome | biome: gut microbiome | host: Homo sapiens | place: Madagascar | study: EMG produced TPA metagenomics assembly of the PRJNA485056 data... | reverse complement strand
CAGTAATCTTCGTTTTATATTCAACCTCATTTTCATCTATCAATAATAACGATTCACCAACTTTTGCACGTAAGGATTTTACAATATGGTTGTAATTTTCTTTATCAGAAACTATTATTTCATCATTATTAACAAATTTTGAATTTATAAAAAAGTGAGGCATACTATCTCCTACTTGTTAGTCACAACAGACATTACATAATTGTTATTAAAATACTTATTAGCAACCTCAATTATATCAGAAGCGGTAACAGATTCTATCAAACTTGTATATTGGTCTATAAATTGGAAACCTCGACCTGAAGCTTCAAACCACCCTAATGTTTCTGCTTTATCAGAATTTGTTTCTAATGCAATAACATATTGACCTAACAATCTATCCTTTGCTTCTCTTAATTCTTTATCACTAACAAATTGTGTTTTAAATTTAAAAACTTCATTTAATGCTTTTTGTTTTGAATGTTCAAGAGTTGCAGGATTTGTTCCGACATAAACAATAAATGAACCTGACAACATATTAGGTGAAAAACTTGAACCTAACTGATAGGCCAAACCCTCTTGTTCACGCAAATTAACAAACAATCTAGAACTCATGCCAGAACCTAATATAGTATTTATAACATTCAATGTTGCATATTCTTTTAAATTATCAACACCACCAGTTTGCCAACCAAGCATTAACCACGCAGTTTGCTGATTATGTAAATTTTTAACTACTAATGCTTTTTGATTTAAAGATGGAATTGAATACTTTGTATAATCAAACTTTTGTTTATTTGTAGAATTAAACATTAAACCAATTTTTGTTTCTAACAACTCTTTATCAGCAACATTACCAGCAACTGATACAACAATATTTTCAGGATTAGAAATCTTATTTCTATAATTCAATATATCATTTCTTGTTATAGTTGGAATAGATTTTTCTAAAACAGATGTTGAACTGTTATATACAGAATTCAAATATATTTTTTCTCTTAATCCATCTAATGAAAGTTTCAATGGATTATCACGAGTTTGTTTAATTTGATTTAAAGATAAAGTTTTTGCTTTTTCTAACTCCACTTCATCATAAACAGAATTATTTAAGATTTCATTTAAAATATTTAAAGTATCCTCAAGATAAGTTTTAGTTGTTAAAATATTTATTCTAAACGCATCAGCAGTTTCTGATGTAGAAATATTTATCCCTTTTTCCTCTAAGATTTGAGCCAATGCAGATGCTGAATAATTTTTTGTACCTTTTAATAACAAATCACCATACAAAGAACTTACACCTTTTTTATTTGATAAGAAATCACCACCTTTTTGAATAATGCTAATTGCTACTATATCATTATATGATGTATCACTCATCAAAAGAGTTAAACCATTATTATATCTATATTTTTGAGTTGTAGAATTTGAAGTCATTAATTTTAAAGATGGTTTTTCTTCTGATTGAACTTCTACATTAGAACATTCATGCATATTTTCAAAACCTTTTGGTAAAACTATTGAAACAGCACTATTTGTTTTTACTAAATATTTATCAGCAACTCTTTTTACATCTTCTGCTGTAACTTTATTTATATTTTTCAAATAATCTTCATAATATTTTGTACCACCTGTAATTGTTGTTACATATCCAAGTTCTGTTGCAATATTTGAAACAGATTCTCTTGAATAATAAGTATCACTTTCAATCATTTTCTTTGCAGTTGACAACTCTACATCTGTAACACCATTTTTTTGAATATTTGAAATTTCTTCAAATATAGCATTTTCTACTTTTGCAGAATTTTGTGGAATAAAAGATGCTTTTACTACAAAAATTCCATCATCTTTTAATGACATATCAGATGCTGAAATAGTATTAACTAACTGTTTCTTATCTTTTAAAGATTGATACAATTTTGAAGTTCTACCAGAACCTAATATTGTTGACAAAACATCTAATGCATAAGTATCTTTATCATTTATAGATACACCTCTAAACCCTATCAACATATAACCGGTTACCTTATCTGTATATGTAACTGTTCGTTTTTGTTCGGTCAACATTTTTTCAGTTTTATATACATTTACAACAGGCTTTTTATAAGAAGAATTAAATGCTTTTTTTATAACTTCTAATGCATGTGCTGGTTCAACATCACCAACAACAAGAGTAATCATATTTGATGGAGTGTAATATGTATTATAATAGTCTAACACTTCCTCTCTTGTTACGTTTTCTACCACTTCTTTTGTACCAATAACTTTTCTGACATACGGATGAGTCGTATATAATAATTTATTCAAATTTTCATAACATATTTGTTCTGGAACATTTGCACTTTTTGCAATTTCTTCTATAACAACTTTTCGTTCTTTCTCCATTTCCTTACGTGGGATTTGAGGGTGAAGAAGCATATCTGCGTGAAGATTCATTGCTAAATCAAAATAATTAGAAGCGATTGTTATATAATAGTGGGTAAAATCTTTGCTTGTTGCAGCATTTGTAACTGCCCCCTTTGATTCTAATATTCTATCAAAATCACCAGCAGGGTGAGTTTGCGTTCCTTTAAAAAATAAATGTTCTAAAAAATGAGAAATCCCAGTATTTTTATCAGTTTCATTTATAGAACCTGTTTTTATCCAAGTATCAATTGTTACTATTGGATTATTTTTAATCTGTTCAATAATAACGGTTTGTCCATTATCTAATTTATAGACATTAAAATCTTTTGCAAATGCAAAATTACCAATAAACACACATACTAAAACAATCAATAACTTCTTCATTTATTAACTCTCCATATTTAATAACTATATAATACCATAATTTTCTAATAAATAATTAATAGAATTAGTAATCAATTACATAAGTGGCGAATAAAAATACATATAAAAAAAATAAAAAGTATGAATAACTCCTTGTTTCATACTTTACAGATAGTGATAGTTGGATTTTGTATTGTGTATATCCAAATTATACACTTTTTATTTTTAATTGGAAAGTGAGTTTGTCAAATTCTTTACAAAAGAAAACAATACTATTGTAGTAGAACCTCTAAAAACATTATATACAGGATATTTTAAGAAATGTAACACAACATGACAACTTTTAAGCAATTTTTATAAACGTATATACTTTATATATATAAGAGAACAAATATAATATTATACATGGAGGATATAGAATGAACGTATTTCCAGATGCTGTTGGTAGCATAGGTGGTTCACATGCTAAAGGCATTGATACCAACTATCAAGATGTAGATATCAAAAGCAAGAAAAAAATGCCTGAAGAAAATAATTTTGCAAATTATACAAACCAATTTCCAGGTGGTTTATTCACACACCCACAAGTAGCATATAACAATGCACCAGGTGGTGATGGAGGATTTAACGCATAACATAGCAAATAAAAATAGTTTGTTATAAAATAATCTTCGGAGGATTATTTTATGATACTAGTGCTAGACGTCGGCAACACAAGCACCACAGTCGGACTATATAATGGTGAAGAATTAGTTCATCATTTTAGGATACCGTCTGATAGAGATAAGACAGTCAAGGAGTTTCAAGAAGAATTAGACGTCAACCTTGGCAGTGTCAACATAGAAGGTGCTATAATAGGCTCTGTCGTTGAAGAAATCAATGACAGGCTTTGTTATGCTATACAATATTTATACAAAGTTCAACCAGTATTATTATCCTCTACTTCTAATACAGGCATAACACTTTCATTAAAAAATAACTCTGAAATCGGTGCGGACAGAATCGCTAACGGTTTTAGGGCTTTTGAATTATACAAAGATGCTGTAATTGTTGTTGATTTCGGAACAGCAACAACTTTTGACATAGTGAACAAAAACGGTGAATTTATAGGTGGAATCATTGCACCTGGACTAACAACACAATTTGCTTCACTAAACAAATCAACTTCAAAACTACCAAAATTAGACGTAGAATACATAGAAAAAGCCATAGGAAATTGCACATACGAAGCAATAATGTCAGGTATTGTCAGAGGTACTGCTTGTATGATTGATGGAATGTTAGAACAATGTGAACAAGAACTAGGACAAAAAGCAACAATAATAGCAACTGGCGGTTTCTGTAAAATTATATCGAAATATATGAAACGTAAATTTGACGTTGTATCACAAAATCTAACAATAGAAGGACTTAGAGATTTATACAATATAAACAGCAGGGCTAAACTGTTCTAACCCTGCCGTTCCATATCATAATCAACAGCTAAGCATTTTGAGGCGATAAAAACCTCTCGCTTTTATTAAATAAATTTTATCTCTCGATAGTTTGGACTAATTTCTTTAACTATCTTATTATGCACTATTTTTTAAGATTTGTAAACCCCTAAATAAAAAAATGCAAAATAAAAGTGCGATTTTTCAATCGCACGCATTCAATCAACAACTAAAATTATAAAATTTATTTACTGGTCATTTACCAAACTCGGTAACTGAACCATTCAAATCTCCTATAAACACTAAATCCTCGTTGCAGGATATATCCTACATATATAATTATCTACATTTCTTACCATTTTTCAAGCAGAATATATACGTTTGTTACATAACTTAACAAAATGCTAACAATAAATAAATTGAAAAACATCAAAATATAACGTATAATACTCATTGAATAAAAAAAGGAACTACTCAATGAAAAAGATTTTTATACTATTTAGTTTTATCATATTAAGCATTACACCGACATTTGCGGAAACAATGGCTGTTCAAGCAGTAACAGAAATTTCTACAACAAAACCAAACGAAATAATAAAAGTTAAAGTTATAAGAGATTGTACATTAGCAAATATTCCACTAAAAATCGGATATATACTAGAAGGAAAAATACTAAATGTTACAGATCCGAAAAGATTAAAACGTAATGCCGGATTCACGTTTTATCCTATGAATTATTACAATTTAAACGGACAAAAAACACATATCCCAGTATTATATATTGGAACATTTACACCGAATTTTGAAATAGACAAAGTCGCAATTGCAAAAAGTGCAGTTCTAACAGTTGGTAATCATTTTATAAAAGGTATCTCTATGGGCTACTACGCAGTTGAAGGTGCTATAAAAAATAAAGAAGGAGATGCTGTATCATCTGCTGTTAATAATGTTTATGAAAATTCCATTTTTTCATACGTCGAAAAAGGCGACCAACTAAACATAAAACCATCAACTTGTTTTGGGTTAAAGTTTGATGAATGCGAAAATGCTAAAAAAGAAGAAGCTGAATAATCAAACATTGATATTATTATGGGCAATACCTAACAACAATCTAAAGGTCATTTTTTCTTCATCACTCATGCCTTCTTGAAGTTGATTATCAGTGGCTTCAAAAACCAAATCCATATGATTTAAAATTTCTTTTGATTTTTCAGTCAATGTCAAAATTTTTCTTCTTGAATCATTAGAAGAAACATCACGTTCAATAAAACCATTTTTTTCTAAGCCTTGTATTAAACTAGTCACAGATGAACCTTTAAGATTTAAAAATTCTTCCAAATCTTTACGTTTAATATTTCTTTGACCTCTGACATTATGTTTAGACAAATACATCAAAATACGTGCCTGTTGGTTAGTTAATCCATACATTGTAAGACATCTATCTTGCATATTTGCCATCAAATGTGCAATATTACGAATAAAATAACTACAAGATGTTTCTTCTTCCTTCATCTTTTAAATCCTTTTAGTAATACCCATACAATTTTAATATATACAATAGAAAAAGGTCAAATAAATAATATAATTGTTGTATATTTTGACATTTAATATAAAATTAATACTTTACAAGCCGTTATGATGATTGTATGATAGTAATACTATAAGATAGGATTGGAGCAGTTTTGGTAGATAAATATAAAATACAAGGCGGGAATCAGTTAAAAGGTGAAGTCTTAATCGGAGGAGCAAAGAACTCAGTACTTAAATTAATGGCAAGTGCGGTTCTTGCAAAAGGGGAAACCAAAATATATAATGTTCCCGAATTAACCGATGTTGGTATAATGTTAGAGGTTATTAATGGTTTAGGTATCAAAACTAACCATGATAAAAAAGAACAATCTGTAACTATTGATGCAACAGATATTACATCTATTACTGCACAATACGAATATGTAAGCAAAATGAGAGCATCATTCATTATTTTAGGAGCCCTTATTTCTCGTTGTAAAGAAGCAATTGTTGCACTTCCAGGTGGTTGTGCGATTGGTGAGAGAAGAGTTGACTTTCATATCAAAGGACTTGAAGCACTAGGTGCTAAAATAAAAATTGAGAATGGATATGTTCATGCAAAAGCAAACAAACTTGTTGGTACTGATATTTATTTAGATATACCATCAGTTGGTGCAACAGAGAACTTAATGCTAGCATCAATTTTAGCAGAAGGTTCAACTAGAATACAAAATGCTGCTCAAGAACCGGAAATAGTTGATTTAGCAAACTTTCTAAATACAATGGGAGCAGATGTTGTTGGCGCTGGAACATCTGAAATTGTTATCAATGGTGTAAAACAAGAAGATTTACACCCAATAGAATATACAACAATTCCTGATAGAATTGAAGCAGGTACATTTATGTCAGCCGTTGTTGGTACTCGTGGTAAAGCAATCATTAGAAATGTTTACCCAGCACATTTAACATTTTTTACAGATAAACTTATCAAAATGGGTGCAAATATTAAACTTATTGAACCAACTGCAATAGAAGTATCATGCAAAAACAGATTAAATTCTGTAAACTTCGTAACTCAACCATATCCAGGATTTCCAACAGACTTGCAATCTATGGCGATGGTATTGTTATCAACTGCAAATGGCGTTGGTATAATAACAGAAAGTTTATATGAAAACAGATTTATGCAAGTTCAGCATTTGTTAAGAATGGGTGCTGATATTCATCAAGATAGAAACCATGCTATAATCAAAGGTGTAAAAAAACTTACTGGTGCTACAGTTGAAGCTAGTGACCTAAGAGCAGGTGCTTCACTTGTTGTTGCTGGTTTAATGGCAGATGGTACAACAATTGTTGAAAAACTTCATCATATTGATAGAGGTTATGAAAAATTTGACGAAAAAATTAGAAATTTAGGTGGTAATATTATCAGATATAATGATGGTACACCAAGTGAAGAAACAAGGATACATACAAATGAGTCACGTTTATAAAAGATGGTATGATCACGATCCTAAATTATTAGAAGTTATAGAACTTTTAAAAAATTATCAAGATGAATTGCTAGAACAAGCAGAGTTGTTTCTAAATAAACTAGAAGAACAAGTTTCAAAAGAAGCAATAGACCGTTTCTATGAACTTATAAAACCTGTTAACGGTTGTCGTTGGTATGATAAAAATCCTACGATTTCTAAAACTGTTGAAATTCTAAGGGTTGTTCCACCAGATGTACAAAAAGCATGTGCAGAAAGATTTATTGCAGCACTAAAAGAAATGGGCATTGATTATGAAAGTCCTAATCAAGAATAATTATTTTGATTAGATTTGAATTCGTTCATTGCATTATTTAGATTAAATGTGTTATACAAATTAGTAAAGATTTGTTTTGCTGGTTGTATATTATTTTTTGTATACAACTTCAATGCTGAATTTTCACCCTTATTTGTAATTACACCATCAATATTATTTACTGTTGGCATTGTCTTTTCATCTAAACTATCCAACATATCAGTTGCCATAGTTGATGTTGCGTATTCTGCTAAATCCACTTTACCATCATTGTTCAAATCAAGTGCATCCGCACAAAGTTCTACACCTGATTTTTGACCAATTTCTTTATTAGTATCTGCAAACTTCTTATTTAATTCTTCGACAGAAACCTCAGTTTTCTTTCCAAGTTCTTCATAAGCATTACCCATCAAAGCCAATGTAGAATATTTTCCATCTGGAACATATCTATATTCAAATGCTAATGGTGGCATATTATCAGATTTTTCTAAATCTTTGGTATAATTCATATAATTATCCGTAGCATTGCGACCATATCGAACTTCCGGAGAAGTTACTTTATTATCATAAATACCACTTTGTCCAGAAATAATCGCACGATTATTAGAAATTGAATAAACCATAATAATACACCTTTACACTTACATATTAATAAACATAAATTTTAGCCAATAATTGATTAATCTTGAACTTATGTTTACAATTCTTAGAATAAAATACATAAAACTAACATAATAATCTGTGATATAATAAATAAGGTAGTTCTATCACAAAAAGTAGTCAAAATGAAAATAGAAAATTCTACAATATTTAATGAATTTGAGAGTTATATAAAATTACAACGGTCATTCTGTGTAACGGGTTTGACTACATTTTTAAGATTACTTTCGGTAAAAAAGACTCTTGATTTATCTAAAAAGAAAGTATTATTTGTTACATCAACAGAGCAAATGGCATTAAGATACCAAAACGATTTAGATTCATTCTTCAATGTTGATTCAGAAGTTTTGCCATATCAAAATACATCTGTTTACGAACCTGTTAATATAAATAAATACGACTATGCTAAACAAATTGATATACTGCTAAAACAACCTAATCTAATAATCACACCAATAAAATCATTGTTTGAAAAATTTCCAGAAAAAGAATTTTTCAACCAAAATAAATTATCTTTAAAAATTGGTGATGAAATAACACAAAAAGAACTATTAAAAAAACTAACAGATTTAGGCTACAAACGTTCAACAATGGTTAATGATATTGCAGAATTTAGTATTCGTGGCGATATTACAGATATTTTCTCACTACAAAACAACCCCGTAAGAATAGAGTTTTGGGGTGATGAAATTGTTGATATAAGATACTTTGATAGAGAAACACAACGTTCTATTGAAAAAATTAAAAACATTGACATTCTACCAATGTATAAATTTATATTACCAGAACAAACACCAGAAGATTTTCCAAAAGAACTAAAAGAACAACTTGAAGAGGAACGATACTTTGAAGGAATAGAAGTTTATCAAAGTTATTTCAATGAAAATCTTGTAAGTATCTTAGATTATTTAAAAGATTACATTATTATATACGATGAAAAATCTGAAATATATACAAAATACCAATTCTTAGATGAAAACTATGACAGTGTATATCAAGAGAATTTAAAATCTCAAATCATATATGAATTAAAAGACGATAATCACATTCCATTCAAAGAATTTACAGACAAAACAGCATCTTTTGTAAAAATTGGATTAAACAACTTTCTTGATAGCGAATTTGAAGAAATTATTGACTTAAACGGACAAACAGTAAAAACATTTAATGCTAACGTTGATGATATAGCAGATTACATCTATGCACACAAAGATTATGAAATAGTAATTGCGACAAAATACAAAGAAAGAGTAAAAGAAATCCTCGCTTGTTATGAAATATTCAATGTTGAATACGTTGACAATATCTCAACATCAGGCACAATAATAGATGAAGCGAAATTCTTATTATTAACAGATAAAGAACTGTTCAACAAACGAAACAAAGATATTACATCAACAAAACGTTCTTACTATAAAGAAAAAGCAGAATATATTGAAAGTATCAATGATATTCAACCTGAAGAATATGTTGTACACTCTATTCATGGTGTTGGTATTTATAAAGGACTGACACAACAAGAAATAGACGGTCAACTAAAAGACTATTTAACAATTGAATATGCTCACAAAGATAAATTACATATTCCTGCAGAACAAATAAACCTTTTATGCAGATATAGAGGTGCTGGTGCAGTAAAACCAAAACTTTCTCGAATGGGTGGTTCTGATTGGGAAAACACAAAATCAAAAGTTAAAAAAGAAGTTGAAAAAATTGCATACGATTTACTTCGACTTTATGCGAAACGTAAAATGCAACAAGGTATCCAATTTGAACAAGATACATCTTGGCAAGTTGAAATGGAAGAAGCATTTGAATACACAGAAACTCCTGACCAAATGAAAGCAATAAATGAAGTCAAAGCCGATATGGAAGATACTAAACCGATGGATAGACTAATATGCGGTGACGTTGGTTTTGGTAAAACAGAAGTAGCAATGAGAGCAATATTTAAAGCAGTTGCTTCCGGAAAACAAGTTGCACTAATCGCACCAACAACTATTTTGGCACTTCAACACTATCAAACAATTTCAGAAAGATTCAAACCTTACCATATAGATGTAGAACTTCTTTGTCGTTTCCGTAGTGCAAAAGAACAAAAAGAAACACTTAAAAATATGGCACTGGGCAAATGTGAAGTCGTAATTGGTACACATAGATTACTTCAAGATAATATTATGTTCAAAGATTTAGGCTTGTTAGTAATTGATGAAGAACATAGATTTGGTGTTAGACACAAAGAAAAATTAAAACAATTTAGAGAAAATATTGATATTATTTCTATGTCAGCAACACCAATTCCTAGAACATTATACATGTCTTTATCTGGTATCAAAGATATGTCAGTAATTTCAACTCCACCTAAAAACAGATTACCTGTAAAAACTTATGTTGGAGCATTTAATGAACAAGTAATTAAAAATGCCATAACTCACGAATTAGATAGAGATGGTCAAGTTTTCTACTTGTATAACAGAGTAGAAACGATAGAAGAATTTAAACTAAAATTGCAAGAACTTGTTCCAAATGCAAGAATTGCAATAGGTCATGCCAAATTAAGCGAACATCAATTAGAAGACGTAATTGTTGGATTTGAAGAACATGAATATGATGTACTATTATGTACAACAATTATTGAAAATGGACTAGATATTCCGAATGCAAATACAATGATTATTCATGATGCAGATAAATTTGGACTTGCTCAATTATACCAATTAAGAGGACGTGTAGGACGTTCTGAGAGACAAGCATATTGCTATTGTTTCTATAAAGGTGGAAAAAATTTAACAAAGGAAGCACACCAAAGACTTATGGCAATCAAAGAATTTTCTTCTCTTGGTAGTGGTTATCAGATAGCCATGAGAGATGTAGAAATAAGAGGGGTTGGAAATATTCTAGGAACAAAACAACATGGTCACATGGTAAATGTTGGTTTTGATACATATTGTCAATTATTAGATGAAACTGTTAACGAACTTCAAGGCGAAAAAGTTGAAAAGAAAATACCTGCGATTGTTGATATAAATATTACAGCATTTATACCTGATGATTGGGTAGGTTCAAAAGACCAAAAAATGATTGAATACAAACGATTGGCAGATGTTCACAACGAAACAGAACTAAGTTACATTGAATCAGAATGGAAAGACAGATTCTCTAAAATACCAGAAGAAGTTGCTAATCTAATCAAACTTGTACAAATCCGACTTGCTGCAACAAAAGTTGGTATCAGTTCTATTCGAGAAACGATAGACAATATTAGAATATATACACCATTTACTTCTAACGAATGGAGAATATTACAAGCAAAATTACCAAAACAAATTACTAAATATATAAAATTTACAGTTGCACCAAAATCATGTACAGAAGCCAACTCAATACTTTTATTAAACAATTCTGTTATGAATTTTAACGAAATATTTAACATATTAGTAGATTTGTTTTATGATATAGAAGAAATAAGAAATGATTTTGATAAGGGGATAAATTAATGAAGAGAGTTTTATTAACATTATTAGCATCAGCATTGATTTTTTCAGGCTGTGGATTTAAAAAAGATGTAATTATCAAAGTAAACAACCAAGCGATAACAAAAGCACAATTTGATAAAGCATACCAAAAAGCATCAAAAAATTCACAACTTGCTCAAATGGGCATAGATATTCCAGAAGATGAAAACAATCTTATGTACCTTATGGTAAAAGATAGAGTAATTAACGAACTTATCGTTAAAGAATTGGTTCGTCAAGAAATGGAAAAAAGAAATATTACAGTATCAAATGATGAAACTAAAAAAGAACGTCAAAAAATGATTGATAAAATCGGTTCTAAAGAAAAATTCAATGATATCTTAAACCAAAACGGTATTTCTAACTCTCAATTTGAAGAAGATTTAGCCCAAGAAATTAAAATGAAAAAATTAGTTAATATTATTCACCCAGTAAATGTTACTGATGCTCAAGCAAAAGCATTTTATAATAAGAATGTAAATAAATTCAAATATCCAGATAAAGTTAGAGCATCACATATTCTAATCGCAGCAAATCCTGTAGAAATGAAAGAACATTTAAAATCTAAAAATACTTCTATGACAGAAGAAGAAATTAACATAAAAGTTCAAGAAGAAATGCTTCAAAGATACCAAAAAGCAGTAAGTATTGAAAAACAAATCAAAAATACACCTGAAAAATTTGAAGCAATCGCAAGAGATGAATCTGACGATACAGTAACAGCAAAAAATGGTGGTGATATTGGTTTCTTTGCTCAAAAAGATATGGTAAAGCCATTTGCTGATGTTGCTTTTAAACAAAAACCAAACACTATTAGTGAAGTCGTTCAAACTCCATACGGTTTCCACATAATAAAAGTTACAGATAGAAAAGCAGCAGGTCAAGAGCCATTTTTGAAAGTAAAAGAACAACTTAAACAATATCTTGCAGCACAAGAACAAGTAAAAGCACTTGAACAATATCTTAACGGATTGAAAGCAAGAGCAGTTGTACAATATGTAAATGATTCTTATGACCCAGTAAAAATTGAAGCAAAAATGAAAAAAATTGCAGCTGAAAAGAAAGCAGCAGCAATGAATATGAAACAAGCCCCTACAGAGAAATAATAAATGAAACAAGAATATAAAATATTAGAAGAAATAAAAACCGAGCAGAACAACAATGTTGTTCTGCTCGGTTTAAATAATACAAAAAATCAAACATTAGTAATTGGAGTCGTTCACGGCGATGAACCTCAGGGAGAAGATTTAATTAACAAATACTTGACTGAACACCTAAAAGAAAACGTTCTATTTATACCAGCCTTAAACCCAGATGGTAAACAACTAAAAACTCGAACAAATTCTAACAAAGTAGATTTAAATAGAAACTTCCCTACAAAAAATTGGGAACTAACACAAAAAGATAACTATTTTGGTGGAGAAAAACCAGCAAGTGAAAAAGAAACACAATTTTTAATTAACGTTATTGAAAAATATCAACCAAAATCAATTATCACGTTACATACTCCATACAAAATTGTAAACTATGATGGACCGGCAAAAGAACTTGCAAAAAAAATTTCAAAAATAATAAATTATCCAATCGAAGAAAGCATTGGTTATCCTACTCCAGGGAGTTTTGGCACTTATGTTGGAATAGAACGTAATATACCAACAATTACGCTAGAAATGGACGAAGAAGAAACAATCGAAAATCTTTATATACCAATAAAAGAAATATTTGATATGTTATAACATCTTATGCATAACAATCCCTGCAGATATGCTCAAATTTAAAGATTCAACATCTTTATTCATTTCTATCGTTAAATTTTGGTTAGCAAAATCTTTTAATTCATCAGATAATCCACTAGATTCTGCACCAAACATCATTAACACTTTTGTTTTAGGTTTCCAATCATTAAACCAAACACTATTATTTGTTTTTGGTAATGTTGCAACTCTCTCAAAATCATTAAAATATTTTTCTAACTCTTTAATTGAATCAATATGAACAATATTTACTTTCCACAAATTACCAACTGTAGAACGTACACATTTCGGATTATAAATATCAACTGTTCCACCATACAAAACAATAGAATCAATATTAAATGCCGCAGCAGTTCTAATTATTGTCCCTAAATTACCAGCATCACTAATATTTTCTAACAAAACAACTCTTTTAGAATTTGCCAAGTTATTAACATTATTTTTTAATTGGTAAGCAACTGCGACTGCTTCCGGAGCAGAATCAGTTGTAGAAATTTTCTTTAATACGGCTTGATTAGTTGAAATAATTTCAGATTTAACAAAATTATATTCATTTAATTTTTCTTTTGACACAAAGATTTTAGCAATTTTTAAACCAGAATTTACTGCTTCAAAAATACACTTATAACCCTCTAACAAAAATAAGCCTTTTTCGTTACGATATTTTTTTTGTTGAAGTTTTACAGTTTCTTTTACCAAATCATTATTAACACTTGTTATTTCAATCATTACTTAACCTCAAAACAATCAAGCCAACTTTTTTCATCATCATTCAACAAATCATAATCGATAAGTTTCTTTTCATAACACATATTTGAGAATGATTTTATAATACCATTTTCTAAATAGCAAGAATTTTCTAATCTTACACCAAAATGCTTTTCAGAATACAAGCCAGGTTCAATGGTAAAACACATATTATCTAATATTGTAGTTTTAGCAATTTCATTCATACTCAAGTTTGGAGGTGCTTCATGTACACAAACTCCAACACCGTGACCTAATCCATGAGAAAATACGAAATCACCTATTACATTTTTTGAATAAACTTCTCTTGCCAATCTATCTATTTCAAAACCACAAGTCTTATTCTCTACAAATTGATAATTAAATGCATTTAAAAACATCTTTAAAACTGTTGTATAAACTTTCTTTTGCAAATCATTTGGAGTGCCTTTTACAAATACTCTTGTTATATCAGTTGCAAGCCCACCTTCATAATATGCTCCACAATCAATTAATATCAAATCGCCATCTTTTACGATTTCATCTTTTGACGATTTCATATAATGTGCTAATGCTGAGTTTTGATTTCTTGCAACGATTGATTTAAAACTCAATGACTTAGCACCAAATTTTCTAAAATTCTTTTCTAATTCAACATCAATATCATATTCAGATAAATTATCATTATTATAAATATAATCTCTTGTTGCTAACAATGCTTTATCAGTCATTGCAAACGCATTTTTCAAATGTTGAAGTTCAACTTCGTTCTTTACTGATTTCATCATTTTTACAGGAGAAGTAATATTTTTAACCTGTGCAATCAAGGAATAATCTTCTGCTGTAATTGTAGATTTATCAACATTAACAGTGTCTTTAACAGATTTTATAATATCCATAAATTTATCTAATGGCATAACTTCAAATTCATCAGATACAAACGAAGATTCTGTAAACAAAATACTTTTTTCTTTTAATAACAACAATTTGCCATCAACTTTAACTGCATAATTTTTAGAGAAATCTCTTATATTACATAAATAAGTTAATTCTTCTGAATTAGTAATCAATATTGGTTTTGGTAACGTTGATATTTTTTCAGCAAATGTTTCACCGACTAATGTAATAGGAAGACTTTCTGGTGTTGTTATCTTTTTGTTATAAGGTCTTTCATAAATATCAGTATCCAACAATTTTACAGAAACATTTATTTCTTTCAATAATGTTTTAAAATACTCTAAACGATATTGAGAAACTTTTGCTCCAACAATACCTAATACAGAATTAGGTTCAATTGCTGCACAAATTTCATCGTCCATTTTCTGACCTAATTGAAGTTTTACAACTTCAACCTTAGATTTATCAACCTCTAAATCTGCTTGAGTATGATACCTACCATCAACAAACAATTTCACTTTACCACTAGGCAATACAAGTGCATCACCTGTATCACCAGTAAACCCTGTCAAATTATGACAAGAATTCTCTTCAATTGGTGCATATTCTAATAAAAATTTGTTTGTTGCATTAACTAAAAGATAATCAACACCTAAATCTTCTTTATTCATTAGTCCTTCTTATCTAACAATTTAACTAAATGCCAACCGAATTGAGTTTCAACAGGTGCAGAAACTTCTCCAACTTCCATTGAAAAAGCAGCATCTTCAAAAGGTTTAACCATCATACCTTTACCAAAGAAACCTAAATCTCCACCATTTCTACCTGATGGGCATAAAGAATGTTTTGCTGCTAATTCAGCAAAATCAGCACCATTTTGAATTTCTTCTAACAATTTGTTTGCTTCATCTAAAGTTTTAACCAAAATATGGCTTGCTCTAACTTTCATATTTAAACTCCTATAACTGTTTTACAAACCAATTATAGCATAAATTCAAGATATAATAACTTAATAAGAACTATTCAACATTAATAAACTTATGAACTTGTGGGATAAGTCTTGTATTTTTATATAATTTTACAAACTTTTCAAATACTGACATCAAAAATTTAGAAGATACTGTCATTTTGTCATCTAACATTCTTGGTTGCAATACTATTTCGAAATCATATTTCTTTGCCAACGCAACACTTTTTTCAATTTCTTCTTTTGTTATATTTTCATCAAACACGATTTTTGCAAAGATATTTTTATTATCACAATTAAACTCTTTCTCAATAGCACAACTTACTCTAGATTTTCTAACTGCATCAAAGAATTTGTCGTGTTTTTCAAAAGAATCAATTATCCCAGAACAACTTGGTAACTTAATATCAGCCGCAATTATATCTGTATATTGAAGTACTTGTTCAATATTTTCAGAAATAGTAGCATTTGTTTCTAAATAATATTTCACATTCAACAAAGGCATAAATTTTGATAAGAAATCAGACCAAATCAATGGTTCTCCACCTGTTAAAGAAATTGAATGAATAGTATCTAAATCAAAGTTTTCAGACAAATATTGTGCCAATTCTTTTGGCGAAAATTCAAAATAAGATGACTTATCATTAATGTCCTTTGGCATATAATCTGTATCACAATAATAACATCTTAAATTACAAGCACAAAAACGAACAAATATTTGTTTTGAACCAATACAAGGACCTTCACCTTGAATAGATTCAAACATCTCTCTTATCTTCGCTTTACCATCATTATTTAAAATATTATTCATCTACTTTCTCTCTTATACTATGCTTTGATAATTGCTTTAATTGTTCATATAATGCAATCTCTGCCTTACTCAACTTTTTAGGTATATCAATTTTTACAGTAATTATTAAATCACCTTTTTTACCGTCTTTTTCAACACCTTGTTCAGATAATCTATATTTTTGACCATTATATGTATGTGGCATAAGTTTCATTTGGATATTGCCACCAGCCATTTCAATATTGATATATCCACCTAAAACAGCCTCAAATGGTTCAACAGATACTGTTCTCATTACATTCAATCCATCATATTGAATTTCTGCATTGTTTTCAATTCTAATCAACAAATACAAATCACCACGTTTTCCGCCATTAAAACCTTTGTTACCCTCACCCTCAACACGAATTTTACTATTATGGCGAACTTTTGCAGGAATTTTAACTGTTAATTTTTTATACTTTGATTTTTCGCCTGCACCATTACAAGCAGGACAAATAGAACCATTTATAAACTTACGTCCTCTACATTTTTCACAAGTTTCCATGTGCAAAATATTTACAACACGTTCTGCACCATTAATTGCTTCTGTAATAGATAGTGTAACTTCTGTCGTTATATCTTTCCCGTCAATTTTTGGTGGTGTATATTTCTTTTGTTTTGGTTTTGTATTTTTTAAAATATTGTTTATTGCAGATGCAAAAATATTCTTCATGTGTACAGATTTAGCCTGTTCACGCATTTTTGAGAAAGAATTTTCTTTTTTCTTTGGTTTAACTGGAATATCTTCATCTTTCATTCCTGATTTAGGTTTTTCTTTCTCTGGTTCTTTCTCTGCATATTCATATAATTTCATAATAGAATCATACTGTTCACGTTTTTGAACACTAGAAAGCGTTTCATACGCTTCTGTAATTTCTTTAAAACGTCTTATTGAAACCTCGTCATTACCAGCAACATCAGGGTGATACCTATGCACAAGTTTTCTGTACGCTTTTTTAATATCCTCAAGTGTAGCCTTTGGTGTTAATCCTAAAATTTGGTAATAGTTTTTTTTCACGAGTATTCAATCCTAAATTAGTAATCAGAAACTGATTCATCTTCATCATCTCTCAATGATGACAAGTCAGATGAATACATTCCATCAAAATTATCAGGCAGCATATCTGAATCAGGCCAAGCAGTACCATCATCAAATCTACAAGCATTCAAATTATAACTTGTTGATAAATCAGAATTTGATAAATCAGATTCTTGGAATACAGCACCTGCCATATCTGCTTCATTAAAATTACAATAATCTAGTACAGCATAACTAAAATCAGTACCGTTTAATACAGAACCAGAAAAATCACATTCTGCAATATTACTTCTCGTAAAATCAGCAGAAGTCATATCACATTCTTCAAATTTAACATTAAGTAAATGAGAATCCGAAAAAGAAGACGAAGTTAAATCTACATTTACAAAACATAAATCTTTAAGTTCTACATTTGATAATTCTATTTCACTTAAATCAATACCATTATCCTTATTTTCAGATACATATTCATTAAAAGAATCTGCATCATTTATAATTAAATCTATTAATTCGTCTTTTGATTTCATAGTTCTCCTAACTTAAAATATTCATCTGTATAGCAAGCAAAACAGCCTGTGTTCGACTTTTCACTTTCAATTTTTTAAAAATAGTATTCAAATGGGTTTTAACAGTAACATCACGTACATACAATTTGTCAGCAATTTCTTGATTACTTTGACCTTTTGCAACAAGTGTTAAAACTTCTTTTTCACGTTCAGTTAATGGTTCAACGTCACCCTTTGGTTCAATTTTAAATTCTTGTTTTTGAGTTTTTTCCATCTGCCATTTCGAACGTCTTAATACTGCTTCAATCCTAGCAAGCAAATTTGGTAAAATAAATGGTTTAACAACATAATCATCAGCACCATATTTTAAACCTGATACAATTTTATGTTCTTCACTAACAGCAGTAATCATAATAACAGGAATATACTTTGTTTTATCATTACTTCTAATAGCCTTTAATGTATCCCACCCGTCCATTTGAGGCATCATAACATCTAACAAAATCAAATCAATATTACCAGAGTCATTTTCCAATACTTTAAGAGCATCAATACCATTTGTCACAACTTGAACAGTATAACCATACATTGGTAATGCTTCACTTAAATATTTTGGATTATCATCAACTATAAGTATTTTTGCAAATTCGTCCATTATGTCCTCAAACTATATGTTCTTTTAATGCCTTTATTGCAGCTTGAAGCCTATCATCAACTTCTAATTTTTGAAGAATACTAGCAACGTGAACTTTAGTTGTATTTACACTAACAAACAAGTGTTTTGCAATTTCCACATTACTAAAACCTTCCGTAATAAGTTTCAGGATTTGTCTTTCCCTCGTTGTTAAATTATACTGATTAACTGTTTCAGGGCAATCATTCATTTGGGTGGTTGTTACGGCTCCCAAGACTATATTTGCAATACTCGGATCAAACCAAGATGCACCATCAAGAACAGAACTAACAACTTCTATCAATCTTTGAAGATTTATCTCTTTTGAACAATACGCATTTGCACCAACCTTTAAACTATTCAAAACATCTTTCTTATCATTATGAGACGTTAAAACAACAAACTTCATATCTTTATATAAATCTTTAATGTTTTTTATTGCAGTTATACCATCTATTTCAGGTAAACCCAAGTCCATAATAATAATATCAATCTTATTATTTTTAACTATTTCATATGCCTTTTTTGCAGAAGGTGCTTCATAAATAGTTTCAATAAAATCTACGTCACTAAAAGTAGTTTTAAGTCCAAAACGTGTAAGTTCATGGTCTTCTACTATTAATATGTTATGTTTTGATGTCTCATTTGTCATTAGTAATTATTCTTCTCTAATCTATTCATTTCTTCTGTCTTTTTAATCAAAAGACTTTGATAATAATAATACCTAAAATCGCTTCCGTCAATATAATATGCATTTTCTAAATATTTTTTAGCCAATGCAAAGTTTCCTTTTTCAATCATGACTCTAGATAAATCAATCCAGCCATCACGAAAATTCGGATTAATAGCCACTGACTTTTTAAGATAATTCAATTCCGCACCCGGATCACTCAATGCTATATGATAAAATGCCTCATAAGCAGTATTATCTTTTTTTGCTACTTTTTCATATATTGATAAAGATGATTTTGTATTATTAAGTTTTGCATACGTATCGGCTAATTTAAGTTTTGCTTCAGTTACAGAAGAACGAGATTTTGCTGCTTGTTTATAATATTTTAAAGCCTGTTTATATTTATTATTATCATAGGCTATATCACCTAATGTCAATAAAGTATTTATATTAGACAAGTTATAATTATATGCTTTTGTTGCAACATTGTTTGCTTTTTCATAATCACCATTTTTAATATAAATCCGACTCATCAAAGAATATAACAAAGCATTTCTTGAATTATTTTTACTTATAGCACTTTGTAATACTCTCAAAGCCTTACTATTATCCTCTTTTAAATAATAATAATATCCCAAATGATAATCTTTCAACCAAGGTTGTTTTTCCATTTTATATTTAACATATTCTTCATTTGCATCAATTTGTTTTTTTATAGGATAATATGCAACATTTTTATTTTTTGTTTCTTTTACAATTTTCTTTGCTTTTGAATTTTTCTTAGAATGAGCAACCACTTGTGATTGAAGTATTTTATAATTCAAATTATTAGAATTTATACTTAGAGCATTTTGAATATATTTTTTAGCATTATCAACATCATTTAACTTTAAATAACCTAATGCCAAAATATAATTAGCATAGTCATTTTCTGCTAATGATTGAAGTTCTAAAACATCTTTAACGGCTTCGCTACTTCTATCATTATACTGAATGTTTGAATATGCTTCTGCTAAAGCTATCACATCTTGCCTACTCATACGATACTTAGGAAAAAACAACTTATGAGTATTTTCTGAATCTAAACTAGCAATTTCATAATCAGAAATTTTACTAAATGCAATATTTGCTAAATCAAAAAAACCTAATCCCGTCGCCTTATCTGACAACAACATCAAATAATAATCATTGCCCTCATTGTCTAATATCATTCGCATCATATCATCATAAGCAGATTGAATATTTATATTTGCAAATTTATTAGATATTGAATCTATATTTTTTTTAAACTCTTTTGCACTATATTGAACTTTTCCATATTCAGTTTTTTGAACAGTTGCAGTATTAAAATCTTGAGATTGTTCAATTGAATATGCCCCTTGTACTCCGAATGACAAAAGAGCAATTGATAATATGAAATTGTTCAATAATTTTTTATTCATTCGTTTCAATTCCTGTATAGTACATATTGAATATAGAAACTAAATTTTCATTTGTATTTTCATTTATAGAATTATATAAATCTCTAAGATTATATTGTTTCAAAAATTCTCTATCATTATCTTTCAATATTAAATGATTTTCAGTCAAAAACACTTCAACAATATTATTTAATGAAATTTCTAAGAATTTATCTACAATCGATTTATCAAAATGAGTTCCAGAATCACCAATAAGAATTGCAATAACCTTTTGGATAGGCATTTTATCACGATAATGACGTTTTGATGTAATCGCATCAAACACATCAGCAACGGCAAGAATTCTACCCCCAAACGGTATTTCTTCACCTTTTAAATGTCTATAATAGCCTGTTCCATCATACTTTTCATGGTGAGAACAAGCAATTTCCGTAATCATCTTAAAATCATCAGACATGTGAATTTTTTCAAGAATATTATGAGTAATTTCAACGTGTTCTTGAATATGCTTGTATTCTTCCGGTGTTAATTTACCTTCTTTTTGTAAAACAGAATCTCTGATACCAATTTTACCAATATCGTGTAATACTGCGGCTTTTTGAATAATTTCCAATTGTTCTTTTGGCATATTAAATTTTTCCGCAATCAATGTTGAATACATTCTTACTCTTGTTGAATGACCTGCTGTAATTTTGTCACGAGCATCAATAGATGCTGCTAACGTACTAATAAAACTATCAAATACAACTTTTTGTTCTTCTAACAATTCTCTCTGACGAGCAAATAATTTAGCATTTTCTAATGAAATACCTGCACTAGAACCAATAGCAACAAGAATATCTTCATCTTCTTGCGTAAAATAGCCACTCAATTTATTTAAAATTTGAAATACACCAATAATTTCCTGTTCTATATTTCTTATCGGCATACATAAAATAGTCTTAGTTGTATACCCAGTTTTTAAATCAATTTCTTTGTTAAATCTAGCATCAGAATAAGCATCTTTAATATTTATAATTTCGCCTGTTCTAAAAACATGACCAGCCAAACCTTGAGAAGCATTAAATCTCAATTCATGACTACCTAAACCCAATGCTACTTTTGACCATAACTCATCGGTATTTTTATCATACAAAAATACCGTACATCTATCTGCTTGAACAGCATCTCTCGCTTCTTCTGCAATAGTTTGCATAAGTTTATCAATATCTTTTTCTGCTGCAACCGCTTGTCCAATTTTTACTAATGCCAAAAGTGGATCATTTTTAACAGATGCGATATATAAACCACCATTTTTTATCATTTTAATTGCATCTTCTAATAACATCAAAAATTTTTCTAAATGATTTTTTTCAGCAATATTTTTCGCCTTATTATAATGCAACATATAAAGATTATTATTTTTTTCACAGAAATTTACATAACCTAAAATCAAATTATAAAAAATAACTTCTACATCAACATTTGCCGTCTTTAACAATATTTCAGAATCTCTAAAATAATTTAACGATTGAGTAAAATCACCTTTTAAGTACAACAATAAGCCATTCATACAATTTATTATAGCAACACTCAATGTGTCCTTTAAACTTTCACGTTTTGATTTGTATTCATCTTCAGACACTGAAAGGGCTTTCAAAATTTCTAATATTGAATCTTCACTAATTTGTTTAATCATTATTCCTCAACAAGAAAAAGTACTTATTACATATCATATATAATACTCCATTATGTTGAAATAATCAATCTCTATAACGTTTTTTAACAAGATAATAAAAGATTAAATTACATTTATAACATCGATACCATTAAAATCTGCTATTTTATGAGTTTTATCTTGTGCATAAGCCCTTGCAACAAGTGAACCAACAATTGCTTCTAATGCACCTGCTGGCATCATATTGGCTGGTATATCAAAAAATCCAAACTCATTTTTTAAAATATTTTGCAAAAATTTGCAATCAGCCGGCGAACGTTGTTTAAAATTTGAATAAAGATTTAATTTCAATCTAGACATATACAAATCAAATCTCTTAACATCAATACCTTGACTAACTAATTTGTTTAAGCAATCACAACCACGATTTGAATATCTTTGTAGCCAATTTTCCGTATTCAAAAAACCTTTATGCGTTGTAACCATTTGATATGGCTTTGATAAAATACGCCATTTCCCTGTCATCAAAGTATTATCCCAAGGCAAAGACACACAAACCTTAGAATTCTTTAATGATGAAAAATTTTCAAAAAAGAACTGAACATCATTCATTGAAAATAATTTATCAACCAATATCAAAGTGTTATTTTCATCTAATACAACAACACCTGTTTCTATTGTTGATGCTGGAGATAAAGACATTCCTACATAATATTCAGTCATAAAAAAGTTCCTATAAATATCTTCTAATATTCTTATTATACATAGATTACAAAAATATGTATAGAAAATAACCTAATTTAGCAAAAATAATTTTGTTGCAGTTTTCTATAAATATACCAAAAATAGGAATACACAATGAAAATTACTTTTAATCCAACTTTTTCAACAAATCATCAAACTTATAAAACAAATAAAAACATCTCTCAACCGAACTTTACAGCAAGATTTCCAGATGGCTCAAAAATGCCAAAACATATAAAACCACATATTGCATCTATAAATTTTGCTAGATACAACCCATTAACAAAAGATTTTGGAAAATATAAAATTCCTATACATAACGAAGAAATTTCAAAAAGATTAAAACCTCAATATACGAGCAAAGAATTCAAAAACTTATTCGAATTTACAAAAAGTAAAGGCACTTTTGATTATGTGATGGACAACAAAACAGGTTTTGTTAAAACATCACTTATTAAGCATAAAGAAAACCCTTTAATGTCAGATTTAATATGGGTAACTGACACTTCACACAATATGGCATTGGTAAAATCTAAATCACCAAATGACTGCACAAAAGTTTTAAACAAAATTTCTGAATTATATGAAGGTCAACAAAATAATTTTGACGAAGTAATAGCAAATCCTCAAAAATATAAACATAATGGATTTTGGGGTGGAGCAACACAAGCAGGTATAGGACATTGCTTTGTACCTCAAACAAAACAACCTCATAAATGGTTTGCAAAAACTAGATTAGAATCCATTGGAAACTATATGCAAACGACTGCAGACCTAATAAAAACAGGAATAAATGGTGGTAAATATGGATATAAAACATCAAAAGATGTTCCGGACACAGTAATAAATTCTATCGCAAACTGTACAAAATACCTTAAAGCAATACATTATCCTACTGCACGTTCTTGTGGTGTTTGGGAAGAACAAACATTTGCAAATTCACTAACAAGTGATACATCTATCATAAATCAGGGTATGCGTGATGTTATGGATATAATGTATTCACCAACCGACAATAAAGAATTACTAAATATTAGAAACAGAATTAAATCATCAAAACATGGTGATGTTTTCAATGATAAAAAAGGACTTAATAAACTTTTAAAAGATGGCGAAAAAAGAATAATTGAACAATATGATGTAGAAACATCAAAAGAATTTAACCAAAAAAGTATTAAACCAGAAGATAAAAAATATTATTACAGAAAAGATGATTCTGCATTAAGTTTTATGCCACAAACAGAAACATTAAGTAGCGATATTATAAAAGATAGTACTAAAAAACTATTGATGTTAAAAAAACTATCAAAATCAATCGTCAAACCTAATGGTGCAATCAGATACCATAATGATGAATATTTAAATCTTGATTATCACACATTAAAAAATCAATGGACCGATAACAAAAAGACGAATGAAGCAGAATGGTTCTTAGTATCAGAGATTGCAAATGCATACGGTTCTGTCGCAGATAACTTATTAAATCATATAGAAAAAACTGGTAAAGATTCTAAAACAACTAAACTTTTATCAATAGCCTTAAATGGCGAAACAGAACATATCAATAGAAGTTTTGCAAGAATTACACCTAAAAATATGACGAAGTCAAATGGATATTCTTGTCCTGCATACAAACTACCAGAAGCATACGAGGCAGTAACAACAAAAAATGGAAGAATTAAATATGTTCCTGGAGTACATAGTCCTCTAACATGGGCGGAGTCATCACTATACAAAGCATCTGAACAATATTTGAATAACCTAAAACGAACAGAAAATTTAGGTATAAAATTTGAACAATAACTAAGAAGTAAAAAAGATATTAATTTTTTCTAAAAAGCCTTATTTTTACTCAAATTTAATT
>ERZ1034925.282-NODE-282-length-25413-cov-4.287641_pt1 | contig 25413 bp, 39 predicted proteins | sample MGYA00520687_ERZ1034925 | MGnify/ENA primary metagenome ERZ1034925 (study PRJEB33766, sample SAMN09781758) | gut metagenome | biome: gut microbiome | host: Homo sapiens | place: Madagascar | study: EMG produced TPA metagenomics assembly of the PRJNA485056 data set... | reverse complement strand
CCCTATCAGCGAGTACGCAAAGTTCTGTGACCAGGTGGATCAGCACATGCTTCAGCTTATCCAGGACCTGGAGCCGAAGTTCTGGTTCATCGAGAATCCCCGTGGTGGAATGCGGAAGATGACCTGGATGCAGGGGCTTCCACGGTACACCGTTACATATTGCCAATATGGCGATACCCGGATGAAACCAACGGATATTTGGACAAATCACCCTTATCCACGGTTCAAGCCGACTTGTAAAAATGGTGACCCGTGCCATGACAGAGCGCCAAGGTCAGCGACATTGAAGAAGCTGAAGGCCCAGGGCATTCAAATGGAAGTGGGCGGCACTCAGTACATGAAGGGCAGCAAGGACAGAAGCGTGATCCCGGAAGCCCTGTGCAAGCACATAGTGGATATTTGTGAAAAGCCCATGGAAATCCTGTTCTAGTGCCACCAAAAGCCCCGAATCTGCTAAATCTCATATTTTTGGAGGTTTGGCAAATGAAAGAGTACAAGAGTTTTTACAAGGAAGTCAGCGGAAACGAAGGTGGGAAATGCCACTACAACAAGCGCCTTGACCCGTATGGCTGCGGATGCCAGCACGATTGTTCCTACTGCTATGCGAAATCCCTTTTAGATTTTCGTGGCCTGTGGGACGCACACGCCCCTTCTGTGGCAAATATCGACCGGATAGACCGGAAGATAAAGACGCTGAACTCCGGCGATGTGGTGCGAATCGGCGGAATGACAGACCCATTCCAGCCGTTGGAAAAGAACTACCGTGTGACGGCTGGCATTATTCGGCTGCTGAACAAGCGAGGCGTTCACCAACTGATTGTCACTAAGTCTAACCTGGTATGTGAATACCTGAACATACTGGACCGGAATTTGGCCCATATCCAAATCAGCACTACATGGCTTCCCTGTGAAAAGGCCGTTCCCACGGAACGCCGAATCATGGCCATTGAAACATTGCAGAAGGCCGGATATGACGTGACCCTGCGGCTTTCCCCGTTCGTCCCCGCCTACGTGGACTTTGACCGGCTGAACCGGGTGCAATGCGACAAAATCCTTGTGGAGTTCCTGCGGGTGAATCACTGGATCAAGAAGTGGCTACCCCTGGATTACTCCGAATACACAGTGAAACAGTCCGGCTATCAGCATTTACCGCTTGAAAAAAAGCTGGAATACCTGAAACGGGTTACGGGCTTCAAGCAGCTTTCCGTCTGCGAGGACGAAACAGAAGCATACCAGTATTTCCGGGGAAAAGTGAACTTTAACCCGGATGATTGTTGCAATTTGAGAATAAACAAGGAGGAAAAGTAAATGGCAACGCTGTACGAAATTGACCATGCAATCCTGGCTTGCTGTGACCAGGAAACCGGGGAGATTATCGACCCGGAACGGCTGGACGCTCTGAAGATGGAGCGGGACAGCAAAATCGAGGCCGTGGCCCTTTGGATCAAGAACCTTCAGGCGGATGCCTTGGCGCTGAAAGCGGAAAAGGATGCTTTCGCAGACCGGCAGCGCAAGGCAGAGAAGAAGGTGGAGGACCTGAAGGCATGGCTTGAAAAGGCCCTTCGGGGCGAGAAGTTCGCTTCTGCCCGGTGTACGGTATCCTGGAAACCGGCTGCATCCGTCAAAATTGTGGATGAAGCCAAAATCCCGAAGAAGTACCAGGTGAAGGCCATTACCTACCGCCCGGACAAAAAGGCCATTATGGCGGCTATCAACGCCGGTCTTAACGTCAAGGGCGTGGAGAAGGTCATCTCCCTGAACCCGCAAATCAAGTGAGGAGGAAACAAAGATGGGAATTCCTGTTCTAATTTTGGGTGAATCCGGCAGCGGCAAGTCCGCCAGTCTCCGGAACTTTGAACCCAACGATGTGAGCATTTTTAACGTGGCAGCGAAACCGCTGCCCTTCCGGAAGAAGCTGCCTATGAAGGCCACAGCTGACTACAACGTCATCGTGCAAGGCATTCAGCAGAGCCAGAAAAAGGCTTTTGTAATAGACGATAGTCAATACCTTCTCTGCTTTGAAAGCTTCGCCAAGGCCAAGGAAACGGGCTACGGCAAATATACGGACATGGCCTTGCACTTTTACAATCTGGTGCAATACGTGATCCGGCAGACCCCGCCTGATGTGATTGTCTATTTCCTGCACCACACGGAGACGGACAGCAATACCGGGAAGGTCAAAGCAAAGACAATGGGCAAAATGCTGGACAATCAGCTTACCCTGGAAGGGCTGTTTGCCATTGTCCTGATGTGCTACACGGACGGCAAAAAGCACGTCTTTGTCACCCAGTCCGATGGGATCACCACGGCGAAAAGTCCGATGGAAATGTTCCCGGCGGAAATTGACAACGACCTGAAAGCAGTAGACCAGGCCATTCGGGCCTATTATGAAATCTAACAATCTGAAAGGAAGAAAACATCATGATTAACAAACCGAAGAATTGGGAAAACGTCCAGGCATTCACCGACCGGCCCAAGCTGCCCGTGGGGGCTTACGTCTGCCGGGTGAAACAGGCAGTCGTGCAGGATACGAACTACGGCCCCCAGCTGTGCCTTCTCTTTGACATTGAGGATGGCGAATACGCTGGCTTCTATGCGGATGACTTCGCCGCCAATCAGCGGCAGGACAAGAAATGGAAGGGTGTGCTGCGGCAGTGGCTCCCGAAGGATGACGGTTCCGAGAAGGACGAATGGACGAAATCTTCCTTCAAGGCCCTGACCGCTGCCATTGAGGATTCCAACCGGGGGTATACCTGGGACTGGGAAGAAAAGTCCCTGGCCGGGAAGCTGATCGGCATTATCTTCCGGAATGAGGAATGGGAGTATGAGGGAAAAACCGGCTGGACCGTCCGCCCGTTCAAGGCCACGTCCGTGGATGCCGTCCAGGACGGGAACTTCACCGTCCCGAAGGACAAGCCCCTGAAGAACAAATCTTCCGGCAATGCACCGGCAGATTTCGGAAGCTATGCCGTCCCGGCCCCCGGATATGGAAGCGCACCCGGTTCTGACTTCACTGCTATGGACGATTCCAACGAGGAACTGCCGTTTTAATATCAAAAAATCAATCTTTTCTGCCAAATATTGACAGTACACATTCAGAAAGGAAGGATAAACAATGGAAAAAATCTCTTTGCAGGAAATGGTAGGCGGTGCGCTTCAGGAACAGTTTGAAAAATCGTTCCTGCGGGTTGTGGAGAATCTTTCTGACCCGAACACCCCGTTCAAGGATTGTCGGAAAATCTGCATCGAACTGAAGTTCACCCAGAACGAAGCCAGGGATGATGTATCCTGTGCAATCAAGGTTTCCGAAAAGCTGGCGGCACAAGCCCCTATGCAGACCGCTTTCATGATCGGGAAGAACCTGAAAACCGGCCAGGTATTCGCAGAGGAATATGGACGGCATAACCGTCTTCCCGGTCAGATGCAGATTGACGCAGAACCGGAAATCCCGTGTGACCCCGAAACCGGCGAGGTTATTGAACCGATTCCGGCAACCGTTATCGATATGCGCAAGGCTATGAAAGCCTAAATAAGAAAGGATGGCAAACATGATTAAAGAAGCATTGCAGTACATTGTGGGCCTGTCTGCCCCGCAGATTGAAGAAATTGGCGGGGAAACCTGGTCCGATAAGCAGCTCCACCGGGTAGATTACTGCCCCATGGCGGAACCGATCCAGCTTTCCACGCTGGAAAGCCTGGTGGACTACATCAAGGCCAACGTGGATAACATGGGGGCCAATATTGATGAATGTATGTTCATCCACGTTGTAAGCCCCACAAAAGTCAAAATGTATTCCTGTCTGGATCGCAACCGGAATCGGGAATACATTGCGGAAGTCACCGCCAACGTGCCGGAGTTCGGCTTCAATCGCTGGATCGACCATGAATCCTTCTGCATTGCCCTTCAGTCCAAGTTCCTGCCCAACGAGGACCGGGCGCTGCTGCTGAAGTTCGCCGGGACGGTGGAAAGTGGCACGATTGCGGAATACGGGGACGATGGTGTCACCCAGAAGGCCACGGTCAAGGTTGGCATTGCCAAGAAGGGCGAAGCAGTGATCCCCAATCCGGTGGAGCTGGTGGCATACCGTTCCTTTGTTGAGGTAGAGCAGCCGGTTTCCCAGTATATCTTCCGGATGCAGGACCGGAACGGCATTCAGTGCGCATTGTACGAAGCAGACGGCGGCGCCTGGAAGATTGAGGCCATGCACAGAATCAAGGAGTATCTGGAAAGCGCTCTGGAAGGCCAGAACGGCTATATCGTGATTTCCTGATTCTCTGCCCTTGGCGGTGGGAGGTCAAACCGCCAAACCAACCAGAGGAAGGAGCAGAATAATGGTAAATGAGATTTTCCGAATCCCCTACCCTGAAAGCAAAGCAGGGCAAAAGCAATGGGCCAAGGATTACGGCATGAATTCATACTATGCCGGGAAACATTGGTCAATCCGGAAGCGGGATGCCGAATACTGGCACTGGCTTGTCAGAGCGGCCATGAATGAACAGAATGTCCGCCGTGCGCCCTTAAAGAAACCGGTTATCGTTATCTTCCGCTGGAATGACCGGCTGGACATTGACAACCACGCCGTCATGGGAAAGATGATTGTGGATGCCATGAAGGGCCGGGTCATTGAGGACGATAACCGCCGATGGGTCAAAGGAGTATGCCATTACTTCCATGATGAGAATTACATAGCCGTAGAGGTTCGGGAGGTGCAAGCATGACACAGTGTGAAAAGATTCTCCGGCATATGCAGGACTTTGGCAGCATTACCAGCTTGGAGGCAATGCAGGAATACGGGATCATGCGGCTGGCTTCCAGGATTTCCGACCTGAAACGGATGGGCACTCCCATTCGGGTGGAGACGGTCAAGGGAAAAAACCGCTATGGTGAGGCCACCAGCTACGCCAGGTATTCGCTGGACTGGAACAAGATGATTGTTGAAAGAGAGGAGGCGAGATGCGGCGAATGATGTCAAGTGGATAAAAATGATGGTTGGTATGTTTGACGGAATGAGTTTCAAGAAAATCAAACGGGCAAAAATCGGAGGCGAAAGTTTCCGGGACAAGCTGACCGCCGTCTGGTTTGAACTTATGGATTTTGCCGGGAAATGTAACCATGAAGGTGCATTTATCAGCCCCGCCGAAATTCCCTTCACTGACCTGGCCGACATTGCAACCATGATTGACCGAGACGAGGAAGAAATCAAACTTTGCATGGCCTTTTTCATCAAAGAAGGCATGGTCACGGTGATCGATGACGTGTACAGCCTTTCAAACTGGGCCGAATACCAGAACAAAGAGGGGTTGGACAAAATCCGGGAGCAGACCAGGAAACGGGTGGCAAAGCACCGGGAGCGGCAACAGGCGTTATTAGATGCTGGTGTAACGGACTGTAACGTTACAGGTAGCGTTACAGTAACGCAATGTAACGCTCTAGAAGAAGATAAAGATAAAGAATCAGATATAAGAATAAGAGAAGAGAAAGAGAACGGCTTTTCCGATTCTGCCGAATCGGCCTCCCCCTCCCATACTGATTCTCAATTTTCTTATCAGCTGATTGCAGACCTGTACAATTCCATCTGCAAATCTTTCCCTTCTGTCCGGTCTCTGTCTGATGCAAGACGGAAGGCCATTAAAGCCCGGTTGAAATCCTATACCCTGGAAGATTTCAGGACGGTGTTTGAAAATGCTGAAGCGTCCTCTTTCCTGAAGGGCAGCAATGATCGGAACTGGTCCGCTAACTTTGATTGGCTGATTAAAGATTCCAACATGGCCAAAGTCCTGGAAGGAAACTACGCCGATAAGGCCAGACGCTACGGAAGAAAAGAACCCGTCCCCGGCTGGTGCCAATCCAACACCCTGGGAGACGCTGAACTGGAAGCTATCCGGAACGTGCTGCAAGATGAACCCGACACCGTTGGGAACAATCCTGATCTTGCCGAACGGGCGGAGAAGCTGAAACAAAGAATTCAGGAGATGTAACATGAGAAAAAGATGCAGAATCTGCCACGTTATGGCAGACCTTGACGAGAATGGCCGCTGCTCCTTCGCAATGACGTGTACATGGCAAGCCAGTTAAATATGACATATGGGAAATACATGATGCAGAAAGACGCTGTGAGCGTCACAGTGGCACAGCACGGAAGCGAGGAACGGCAATGCGCTTATTGTAAAGACTGGTTTGTGCCGAATAGGTCATTCCAGATTTACTGCTGCGAAAAGTGTCGAAAGAAGGGACGGCGCAGAACATGAAAAACACTGGAAACCTGTATCGAGGGACAAGTTTCAGGGACTGCGGACGGAAGGCTGGGGACAGCTATGTCTTTGGTAAAGGGCCGAAGGAGAGAAAGAGCAGTGACCCCCGCTGCATGAGGGACGCTTTGGCCGAACACGTTGACGATTTGAAAGCCCTCTGTGAGGAACTGATCGGCATTTCCCAGGGGTTGGGGGTGTGACCGATGAAAAGGCAGTTACAGTTTGTAGCCCTCCTCTTTGAGGACCTGAAGGAGAACGTCACGCTCTATCTGGCGAATGGCGGGGATGGCTATAACGGAAATTACCTGGACAAAAACCACAGCAAGACCGCCCTGAAACGCAAGATCATCATGCTGCGGCAGGAACTGCTGAATCTGGAAAGGATGCTGGGGGAATGACCAGAGAACGATTTGTAAAGCTGCGAGGAAGCGGAGAAAGCATTGGAGGCGATGAAGGATGAATGACCTAAAACCGTGCCCGTTCTGTGGAAATCCTCCCGCCAGATTAGTTTCCATAGATGGCAAAGAATATATTAGCTGTTTGAATTATAAATGCCCATGTCAACCGGAGACAGCGGCATATAAAGCCAAAGGGGCGGCGGCGAGAGCATGGAACAGGAGGGTGAACGATGGCAAGGTTGATTGACGCAGACCAAATGGCCGTGGACGAATCCGAGGCCTATATGTCTGCACAGGTGCAGATTACGGACGAATTAAAATGGCTTATAAACTTTGTCGCACACAGCAAAATCCAGAGGCTCATAGCCGATACGCCCACCGTGGATGCAGTGCCGGTGGTACGCTGCCGGGATTGCCAAAAAATGAAAACTTTTGAATGCCCGATGCAGTCCTGCGGTTACGATGATTTTTGCAGCCAGGGAGAGAGGAGGACGGACAATGAAAATCGGTGACAGGGTGCGGCGGATGCCCACCATGTTTGAAGCGAAAACCGGGGGCAATCTGAGGGGTGCGCCAGCACCCCAGCCCGGAACAGTGACGTACATACACCCACGGGGCAGATTCTACGTGGTTCGGTTCGACTGCGGGTTTTGCGAAGCGTACCCGTTCAAGGAGGTGGACCAGGATGGGGAAGCCTAGGATGCTGGGGAAAACCTCCGGATTCATCCCGAACAGTCAAGCAGACCGGCGCAAGGGAAACCGGGCATTTCAGCACCGGGAATATCAGAAAAAGGTTGAGCAGCGTAAAGAAGCGGAATCTAAAGCCACGGTTGACGAAGCGCTCCGCATGATTGAAGGATTTCCGGATATGTATGCTTCCGTTCAGAAGGCTTGCGCCGATATTGTAGATGTGTTAAGCCGGGTCATTCCGGAAATTGTGAAGAAAATCACGGAAATGGAGAACGCCAAAAATGAAAAAGAGGAGGAATGAGCATGGAGCAAAGCGCAAAAGAATTCTTCCAGGGAATCAGAAATCTGGACAAGCAGATTGATTCCAAATATGAGCAGCTGGAACGCCTGAAGGCCCTGGCCACGAAGGTGACGGCTACCATTACGGGCGATACCGGGAAATCCTCCGGGGTATCCAGAACCATGGAAAGCACCGTAGACAAAATCATTGACCTGCAAACGGACCTGAATGCGGAGATTGATAGGTTTGTGGATATGAAGCGGGAAGCGAACGGAATTATCCGGCAGATAGAGAACCATAAGCAGCGGCTTTGCCTGGAATACCGGTATCTGTGTGGAAAAACACTGGAAGGAATTGCGGATGAAATGGGGTATTCGTACTTCGGAATCTGCAAGCTGCATGGGAGGGCGTTACAGGCTGCGGAGGAAATTATGCAGAAAAAATCCGAAAGTTGATAGAAGTTGATACTCCATCTGTGATATTATTATCCTAGAAAAATTCTAAAAACCATACTACCCCTCTTAGCCACCAAAGGTTCTCTTTTCCTCCACCTTTGGTGGCCTTTGTTTTGAATAAATCACGAAAGGGCTGGTTACATGGGCAAACTGCGAGAAGTTTACCTATACCCCACCTGTTTCCGTATTTGACAGCAAACAGGGCTATTGGCAAAAGCGGAAACGAGAGTGGAAAAACATAGGGCTGGACAGCAGCACCGGGAGGCCGGATGCGCTTATCGGGAAAGGCTTGAAGGGCCTTGCCGAAAAGAAAAATATGAACCTGTCCGGCACGTCTATCTTTGACCCGGTGCTTTGCGAAATCCTGTATAACTGGTACAGCCCAAAGGACGGCATTGTGTTTGACCCGTTCGCCGGTGGCTCTGTGCGTGGCGTGGTGGCTGAAATGCTGGGCCGTCATTACATTGGCATTGATCTATCCGAAAGGCAAGTTGACGCAAACCAGGTGAACGCTGACGCTTTAGGCGTGTGTCCGGTCTGGTGGTGCGATGACAGCAGAAACGCAGACCGATACATTGATGACGGGACGGCGGATTTCGTGTTTTCCTGCCCTCCCTATCACAACCTGGAACAGTACAGCAACCACCCGCTGGACCTGTCCAACATGAACTATTCCGACTTTTCGGAAGCGTACAAAGAAATCATTGATATATCCTGCCGCAAGCTGAAAGAAAATCGGTTTGCGGTTTTTGTTGTTGGCGAAGTACGGGACGCAAAAGGTGCTTACCGTGACTTTGTGGGGCTGACCAAATCGCTGTTCATTGGAAACGGTTTGCACCTTTACGCTGATTCCGTGTTTCTGGAGCAGTACGCAACGGCGGCAATGAGGGCCGGGAAACAGTTTGCGGCGAAGCGGAAGCCCGTGAAAGTGCATCAGAATGTCCTTGTATTCTACAAAGGCGATTTGAAGCAGATTGAGAGAATCCAGCAGCAGGATATAGAAAAGGCCGATTTATCAAGATTCCAGTGAAAGAAAGGTGATGATTGTGGCAAAGCTGACGGCAAAACAGCAGCGTTTCTGTGATGAATACTTGATTGACCTGAATGCTACTCAGGCCGCAATCAGAGCCGGGTATTCTACCAAATACGCAAACACAAACGCTTCAAAATTACTACAAATTACTACAATCAAGGACTTCTTGGCCCAGCGTATGGCCGAAAAGGAAAGCCAGTTGATTGCAGATCAGGATGAGGTCCTGAAGTATCTGACCTCTGTCATGCGTGGCCAGTCCCGGTCCTCCATCGTAGTTGTGGAAAGCGTCGGTGATTTCATGAGTGCTGCCAGAGAGATGGAAAAGGCCCCAGATGAAAAAGAACGGCTGAAGGCTGCGGAACTGCTGGGCAAGCGTTACGGCCTATATACGGACAAGGTTGACCAGGTGGTTGACATGGACCTGAATATCACAGTGGACTATGGTGATGAAAATGGAGATTAAAAAAGTCAATATTCTGGGCTCGGAATACACGCTGAAGGTGTGCAGCGATGCCGAAGAACCCCGCCTTGATGGGTGTGACGGTTTTTGCGATGAGACTACAAAGGAACTGTTCGCAGAATCGTACAGCAAAGACAGAGATTCCTTGACTTGCAAGGGGAAATTACAAATTCAGATAAACAAAGTGAAAAGGCATGAGATCATCCATGCGTTTCTCTTTGAATCCGGGCTTGCTGAAAATTCCGTGTGGGCGCAGAACGAGGAAATGGTTGACTTCTTTGCTATCCAGTTCCCGAAGCTGCTGGAAGCATTCAAGGCGGCGGATGCCTTGTGAACCTGAAAGTCCAGGCGAACCCTTGCTTCAAGGAAGTAGACCGAAGCGACAAGCGCTATATTGTCATGCGTGGAAGCGCCGGTTCCGGGAAATCCGTTGACACTGCCCAGAATTATATCCTCCGGCTGATGAAGGATAAGGGCCGGAACCTGGTCTGTATTCGCAAATCTGATATAACCAACCGTGACAGTACCTTTGCGGAACTCACAGGGGCTATCTACCGAATGTTTGGAGACCAGGCGGATAAATACTGGCAAATCAATATGTCCCCGCTGAAGCTGACCTGTAAGGCCAACGGCAACCAGATAATCTTCCGGGGCATGAACGATGACAAGCAGCGTGAAAAGCTGAAGTCCATCACCTTCCAGCGTGGCAAATTGACGGATGTTTGGTGCGAGGAGGCAACGGAGTTGACACAGGCGGACGTGGAAATCATAGATGACCGTCTCCGTGGTGAGTTGCCGCCTGGGCAGTTTTATCAAATCAGAATGACCTTCAACCCGGTGAATAAGAACCACTGGATCAAGAAGGTCTTTTTTGATATTCCAGACCCAAACGTTTTGACCCATCACTCCACCTACCTGATGAACCGCTTCATAGATGATGCCTATAAGGCCCGTATGGAGCGCAGGAAGATAGTTGACCCGGAGGGATACCAGATATATGGCTTGGGCGAATGGGGTGAAATTGGCGGTCTGATTCTCCACAACTGGGAAATCAAAGAGGTATCCAAGAACCCGAACGACTATGACGATATAGCCATAGGCCAGGACTTCGGCTTCAACCATGCCAATGCCATTCTATTGCTGGGCATAAAGGACGATGACATTTTCATCCTGTCTGAAATATATGTGTTTGAGAAGGACACGTCTGAAATCATCCAGCTTGCAGCGGATATTCCCCGGAATAAGCAAATGTGGTGTGATTCAGCAGAACCGGACAGAATCAAAATGTGGCAGAAAGCCGGGTTCCGTGCCAGAGGCGTGGACAAGGGCGGCTCTGCCGGTTCCGTCAAGGCGCAAATTGACTGGCTGAAGCAGCGGAGGATATATATTCATCCGCATTGCATAAACACCATCAAAGAGTTGCAGCAATGGAAATGGAAGAAGGATGATAAGTCAGGCGAATATCTTGATGAACCTGTCCCCTTCCAGGATGACGCAATGGCAGCCTTGCGGTATGGCGTGGAGGGCTGGCGCAAAGTCAAGAAGTGGCTGACTTAATCATAAATACACATGATAGGAAGTGCCACAAATGACAATGAAAGAAATCCTCTACGGAGGCGGCGGGGGGCTGCTGGTTCTGCTGACGCTGATCCAGATTGCCCCGGTCAAACTGAACCCCTGGTCCGCTATGCTGGGCTGGCTGGGGAGGCAGGTAAACAAAGACCTGCTATCCCAGGTGAAAGCCATGAAAACCGAGATTGACACCATCCGGGACGAAAACCGGGAAATCCATGCGAAGGATTGCCGGGTGCGAATTCTCCGCTTTTCCGATGAAATCTATCTGGGACAGCCCCACAGCCAAGAGCATTTCAAACAGATTCTGGGCGATATAACGCACTATGAAAAATACTGCGATGCACACCCGGAATTTGAAAACCAGATTGCCGTTGCAGCAATCGCACAAATCAAAGAATCATACAACGACCGACTGCGTAAGCATGATTTCCTGAAGTAAAAGGCGGTGGAAGCGTGAAACAGAATCTTGAAATCGTCCGGGGAACGTCAAACACCTTCGGCCTAACCATAACGGACGGCGATGGGAACCCGTACACCCTCAGCGAGAATGATTCCCTTGTATTCGGCTTGAAACGGCGGGAACGGGATGAAGACCGGGTTTTAATCAAAACCATCACCCATTCCGTGGATGGGGAATATTTTTTGGAGTTATCCCCGGAGGATACCATTGACCTGTTCCCGGGGCGGTATTACTACGATGTGGGCTTACAGCGTGGCGAGGATGTTTTCTATAACATCGTGGAGCAAAGTGAGTTCCTGCTTATACCGAACGTAACAAAGCGGGGTGACAGCGCATGATCTTACACGGGAAATTTCGCAAAGTGCGCCCGGATATGGGTGGCAAGATTGCCCATGCCCCAACGTTTACGGCCCTGATAAAGCTGCGTGGGATTATTTGGCGCTTTCTGGATGCTCCTGCAAAGATCGTCACAAAGCTGAAGGCACAAATATCGTCTTCCCACAGTGAGGACGGAAGTTTTACGGAAAGCATCCAGTTACACCGGCAAGCAAACGCTTCACACCACACAGCAAAGGCTACGGCAGCGGGAAAATCCGTACAAGGGAAACTGTTGGCAAACTTTGTTTCTTACCGTAGGGCGGCGCTGGTGTACGTCAAGCGCATTGAAACCGGGCTGCTGGGGGAATTGCAGAGCGCCACCGGAAAGGTTGCAACGTCTATCAGAAATACGGTCATGCGCCTGCTTGCGTTGCTTGTCTCCGCTGCGGTTAAAATCCTGCATTTGGGCAACATGATCCACACAGCGGCAGCGTCAAAGCTGGGTACTTCCGGCACAAAGCCCGTCACGGCTGCAAGAGCAATGGAGAACGAAACCAGCATTAACCCCGCTAATGTGGTTGCGGTTACGGTGAACGTCTCCCCTGCTGCCGCTGCGGTTTACATGGCTACGCTTGGGACGTGGACATATCCGGAAGTTGTGGACGGTGTGCTGGTGATCCGGCAGGCGTACAGTGCAGAAGTAAAGAATAATCGATTGGAGGTGCAGTAATGGCCAACATTGTATTAAAGCAGCGGGACGGAAGTACACAGGAATATCCAGGAAGTCTCCCTATCGCAGTGCCGAAGTCTGACGGCAGCTTGCAGGTATATACCGCCGGGGAAGCCGTCAGCAAGACCGTGGAGCCGGATTTTTCCGGCGGGGATATGGCAGTTGAGATTCCGGAAGGCGAACTTGTGACGGCCCTGACCGTGAAAAAGCCGGACACCCTTGTTCCGGAGAACATTTCCAAGGGTGTGACGGTGGCCGGTGTGACCGGAACAGCAGAAGGTGGGACGGCTGAAAGCGAAGAAAAAACCGTAACACTTGATTTTTCTGCCGGAGATATGACAGTTGAACCGACTGCGGGGAAATTGCTGTCGAAGGTGGGGATTCCGAAACCGGCTACTTTGCTTCCGGAGAACATCAAGAAGAATGTAACAATTTCCGGCGTAACAGGTACTTTGGAAAGCGGAGGTACACCGACACCCGCACAGCAGAAACACGCTATCTGCTACTACGACATTTATGGGAACATCGTGCATTCATATACCAGAGCAGAGGTGGCAGCGTTGACCGAAGAACCCGCTGGGCCTGAACTGGAAGGGTTTGAATTTGCAGAGTGGTCATATGACCTTGCCTCTGCAAAAAGTGAAACAGCATTTGCCGACATCGTTCCAAAGTATACAAAAGATGGAATTCCCTGTTCCATTCTGCTTGTAGATATTCCAGCATCTTCGCTTGTGTTGAACGTCTGCGGGGCATACAATTCTGTTGATCATTGGTATATTGAAATCGACTGGGGCGATGGCGAAAAAACCATAACAGACCGTGACGGTAGTAATATGACAACATATTTTAGTCTATCACACACATATACGAAGGCTGGAATTAAACTGGTCTCTATGCGTGGGATAGCAAATGAAGAACAAACTGAGTATTCTAACGGTTTAGTTGCATCATGGGGGAATACCATTGATAACGTTTCAAGGTCTGCGATTTACAGCCCCGATGACAGTCCAGATACTGAGTTCCACTATAAATTACTTGGGGTTTCTCAAAACTCAAATTGGAGTGGTAAGTCAATATTTGCATCCATGTATAGGATAAAAGTCATTGACAGCGCTGAGTCTGTTTCGGATTGCCCCATATTAGAGGCCATTGCTGGGGCTATTGCAAATGTTAAAAACTGTCTGTCATTGGCTAGAATGAAGGCTGCCTACAATATTTCGAGAAGTGCACTAGCTGTGTACCGCCTTGATTGTCTTAAAGATTTCTACGCAGTTGGATCTGCTTTTCAACAGCCAAAAATACAGACTGTAGTAAACAAAGTTCGCATGGTGTACTCGTATACGCCGAGAACCGCTGCAAAAACGGACAGTTGTCAGTACGGAACTGAGTATATCTACATCCCTGATGCAGACGTGGAAGCAGCGAAAGCGTACCCAATATTTGAACCTGTCGCAGATTACATTCGCCCGTTGAGTGAATACCCTGATTTTTAAGGAGGACAATACTATGCCATTTTCTAACATTTACGCCAATAACATTTTGGGCTGGGCTTTCGGCAAGAACAGCCTGACCAACCACAGCAAGGTCTATATCGGCCTCTGCTCCAATGACCCGGAAGCCGATAACGGCACGTTTACGGAGTTGACCGGCGGCAATTATGCCCGTGTCCTGGTATCCGTCAGCGGGGCTGCATATCCTGACGTTATCGGCGCAGCAGCATCCCGTGAAATTAAGAACGTCAAGCAGATCACCTGGGCAAAATCTACCGCCGACTGGAAACAGGCAAAAGGCTTTGGCCTATTCACCGCAGAGACCGGCGGCGCACCGTATTTTTACGGCAAACTGAAAACCCCTGTCACCTGTGCAAGCGGCGAAGTGGCCCTGTTTGACCCGAACAGCCTGAAAATCAGCATTGCCGCAACGGATACCGAAACGACCTAATAGGTGGTGATGAAATGATTACACCCAGCGAGATTGCGCAGTTCATTCAGAACGACAGTGCCAGCATCAAAAAACGGCTGGCGAAAGTCGGGCTGGACTACTACGAAGGGCGGCACGATATACGGAACTACAAGATTTTCTATATCGATGCAAGCGGAGAGGTGAAAGAGGATAAGACCAAAAGCAATATCCGCATTTCCCACCCGTTCTTTACCGAAATCGTGGACCAGATTGTTCCGTATCTGCTTTCCGGGGAAGATGGGTTCGTAAAGTCCGATGACCCGGCCCTTCAGGGGTATCTTGACGAATACTTCAACAACAATGACGAGTTTATGGCCGAACTTGCGGACACCATCACCGGGGTTCAGGCAAAGGGATTCGATTGGATGTTTGCCAAGCGGGACGAAAACGGGAAAACCTGCTTCCAGTGGGCCGACTGTATGGGCGTGGTGGAGTGTGAGCCAAAGTACACCTCTGACCACCGTGCATATATCATCTACTGGTATGAGGACCGGACAGACAAGGACGGGAACAAGATTTACAATATCCGGGTCTACGATGACGCTGGCGTGTATTTCTTTACCCGTGTAAATGAGGGGGAGATCATCCCGGATAAGACCGTAAAGCCGAACCCACAGCCTCACAGCACATACCAGGACGGGAACCCCGGTGGGTTAAGCTATGGATTCATTCCGTTCTTCCGGATGGACAACAACAAGAAGCAGGTTTCGGCCCTGCCCCCGGTGAAAGACCTGATCGATGACTACGACCTCATGAATGCCGGACTGTCCAATAACATCCAGGACACCAACGAGGCCCTGTACGTTGTCAGAGGATTCCAGGGGGATAACCTGGACGAACTCATGACCAATATCCGGGCGAAAAAGCATATCGGCGTTGACGAAGAAGGCGGCGTGGACGTGCAGACCGTTGACATTCCCGTGGAGGCCCGTAAAACGAAGATGGAAGTTGACGAGAAGAATATCTACCGCTTCGGTTTTGCGTTGAATACGGCTGGCCTGAAGGACACAGCGGCCACCACAAACCTGGCCATTCAGTCCGCCTATTCCCTGCTGGAACTCCGGGCCAAGAAGTTGGAAAACCGGCTGAAGCCGTTCCTGCGGAAGCTGGTGGGTGTAGTCCTGGCAGAAGTCAACGAGGAAAACGGCACGGATTATCAGCAGAAGGACGTATATTTTGAGTTTGAGCGGGAGATTCCCACCAATGCCCAGGAGAACGCCCAAATTGAACTGGTGGAGGCCCAGCGCAAGCAGACGGAGATCACCACCATCCTGAATCTGGCCGGGACCATCGATGACGAAACCAAGCTACAGCTTATCTGTGAGCAGTTGGACATTGACTATCAGGAAATCAAGGACAAAGTACCCAAGCCCGAAGAAAACGCCACAGCGGAAGCCCAGGCGGCTTTGGGAGGCATTCAGCCGGAAGGTGATACAGTGTGAACCGATGGGAAAAAGAAGTCCAGCAGTCCCTCCTTGATTCGGAGGGAGCGGCCATTGAGGAACTGGAAAAGCAGTACAAACGGGCACTTGCGGACATAAATCAGAAGGTCAAGCAGTTTCAGACGGACATTGACCTGCTGGATGCTGCCATGAACCAGGAAGGGCTTGACGATACCACCAAGGCCATGCTGAAATCCCAGAAGCGGTCTAAAATCTATCAGAAGCAATACCAGGAGGCTTTGAAAAGCCAGGTCAGCAGCGTCCTGGACAAGATGCAGGGGGACAATTACACCACCATTGACAACTACCTGAAAGGATGCTATGAGACCGGCTATATTGGCACGATGTACAGCATCGCCGGTCAGGGTATTCCCCTTATCGCCCCCATAGACCAGGCGGCAGCAGTCAAGGCCATTCTGACAGATTCCAAAGTCCGGGGCGGCTATTATGCCGCCCTTGGCGTGAATGTGGCCAATCTGAAAAAGGTCATCACCCAGGAGATCAGCCGGGGCATTGCTTCCGGTCTCCCCTATCGTGACATTGCCAGGAACATCAACAACGCATCCGGCAGCGGCCTGTATAACGCCAAGCGAATCACCCGGACGGAAGGCCACCGCATCCAGCAGACTTCCGCCAGGGATGCCCAGTACGCCGCAAAGGCCAAGGGGGCCGATGTGGTAAAACAGTGGGATGCCGCTTTGGACGGCAGAACACGGGATTCCCATGCACGGGTTGACGGAGAGATTCGGGAACTGGATGAAAAGTTCTCAAATGGCCTCCGCTTCCCCGGTGACCCCTATGGTTCTGCTGCCGAGGTCATTAACTGCCGCTGCACCTGTGACACACGGGCCAGATGGGCGTTGGATGACGATGAACTTCAGACGCTGAAGGACCGGGCGGAATACTTCGGGCTGGATAAGACGGAGAATTTCGAGGATTTCAGGAAAAAGTATCTGACAGCAGTTGAAAAATCAGAAAAGGAAGCTATAATAGAATTCACCAAAGCAAGCACCACCGAAAAAGCCGGGGAATTTGCAAGGGATGTTCTTGGTGTGGACCAGACAACCGCTTATTCCCTTGGAATGAATGTCGATGTGGCAAACGGGCTGAATGAGGCAATCTTTGATATTAGCAACACCTTCGGCAGCTTGACGGAATATGGATACCTTGAAAATGTGCAGATACATACAAGCAAGGATAATTCGTATGCTGCATATATGGAATCTATCCGAACATTGTTCCTGAACCCGGCTGTCAAGAAAAAGTCTGCATTAAAGGTCATGGCTGAAACTGCATCGCTTCAATTTGAGCATGGTGCTTGGAGTACACCTGATGCAATGCATTCTGTTTATCATGAGTTAGGCCATGCTGTTCAGCATATGCTTCTTGACGGTGATGCCAGGAAAAGAAATGCAATCAACGTTTTTTTCAACAAGACATTTTCGGATGTTTTGGGGGAAGGATTCACATGGGTCAGAGACAAGAATGTTGCTATGCAGATGTCCGAGAAGGTAAAAGAAGTATCGTTTAGCTACTATGGGCTAAAAAATGCTGGTGAAATGGTAGCGGAAAGTGTTGCCCAGTATTTTCTTTCCCCTGAACCGAGCGAGATTGCAAAAACGGTAGTCAAAATTCTGAATGGAGTTGAATAATATGCTACTCACACTTGAACAGATGGACTTTTTGGGCAAGGTAACCGTTGAAAAAGATGGGTATCTGATTGCCAAGCAGAATTTGACAAAGAAGCAGAAAAAAAGGCTGCTCGATATTGATGAACTGAGTTTCATGTGTGAGGGCGAACACTGGGTCAAGAACTACAAGGACCTTGAAGAAGAATAAAAGCACTATGCAACCCGCATGGTGCTTTTTCTATGCCCAAAAACGCACGGCGTGTGTTTTTGATGCGTTTATCGTGCGTTGCAACTCACGTAAGTGATAATACGTAAAAAGGCAACCAGTCGGGAAATCTGACAGGTTGCTTTTTATATTAACCGAAAGGGGCAATAAACATGAAAATCGATTGGAAGCGCAAGCTGACGAGCCGGAAGTTCTGGGTAGCCGTGACCGGCTTTATCACTCCTCTGCTGCTGGCCTTTGGCGTGGCCAACGACACCGTTACCCAGGTGACCGGTATCATTATGGCCGGTGGCACTCTGGTGGCGTACATCATCGCAGAGGGCCTGACGGATGCCGCCGGGATTGGCTCCGGTGACAGTGAAAACAAGGATGCCTGAATCAAACTGAATCAAGCGCTCTGGAAACAGGGCGCTTTTTTCATGCCCAATAAGGTAATGGCATTAAAACTTTCCTAAATTCCCGGCGCACTTCCGGGTTCAACAAAGTGTTTGCCAGTGGAGGACACCACGCTAAAAAACAGCGGCAAGGAAGGATAAACAATGGAATTTCTGAAAGAGATTTTGGGGAATGACCTCTACGCACAACTTGAAACGGCCCTGAATGCCTACAACGGCAACGAGGCCAACAAGGACAAGCAGATCAAGCTTGCCAACCTTGGCAGCGGCGAGTATGTGGGCAAAGGGAAATATGATGCCCTTCAGGCTGCGCTGGACGGTAAGACCACCGAACTGGATACCGCCAACGGCCTGATTGCCGAACTGAAAAAGGGAACCAAGGGCAACGAGGAACTGCAAGGCAAAATCACCACCTATGAGGGCCAGATTCAGCAGCTTCAGCAGCAGCTTCAGGAGACGAAAGTCAAGTCTGCCATTAAGGTGGCGCTGCTGTCTGAAAAGGCACTGGATGTGGATTACCTGTCCTACAAGCTGGAAAGCAAGCTGAAGGAAGAAGGTAAGTCCCTGGAACTGGACGATGCCGACAATATCAAGGGCTGGGACGGTCTGCTGTCCGGCCTGAAAACGCAGTTCCCGACTATGTTTGAGGGCAAGAATCAGCGGAAATTCGCTGACAGCGGCCTTCCTCCCTTCGGTGGGGACGGCAATGGCGTGACCCTGGAACAGTTCCGCAAGATGGGCGTGGAAGAACGCTCCAAATTCAAGGCAGAAAACGAGGCCCTGTACAATCAGTACAAGGCACAATAATCAAGAAATGAGGTAATAAACTATGGCAAGAACTGGACTTTTTGGCGGCTTTTCCTTTGACGAGGAAGTTTTCACCGACATGATGCAGGAAGCGGACTACTGGTCCAATCCTGTGCTGGCCTCCGGCGTTATCCGGCAGGATGCGTCCATCATGGACCTGATTGGCAGCAAGGGCAACGTGGCAACCATCCCCATGTACACCCCCATCAACATCCATGATTCCAACATGGCCGCTCTGAACAATGACGGCCTGACCAACAACGTGCCGCAGGAGATTTCCGGCAGCAAGCAGACTTGTATGATGATTCAGAGAATGAAGGCGTTCAAGGCGAAGGACTTCACCCGTGAACTGACCGGCGCAAAGCCCCTGGATTACATCAAGTCCCGCATCCAGAACTACTACACCCAGGTGTGGGAAGATGAGCTGATGAACATCATCAACGCCGTTCTGGGCGTGTCTGCGCTGTCCTCCCACGTCACGGACCTGTCCGTGACTACCGGCACCATCGGTGACGCAAACAAGATCAGCGCAACCACCCTGATCGATGCCGAACAGGCGGCTTTGGGTGATATGTCCGGCGGTCTGGGCCTCCTGGTCATGCACTCCAAGATTTACGCCGCCTACAAGAAGCTGGGGCTGGTGGAGTATGAGAAGTTCGTGGCTGGCTCCGGTGCTATCAAGCAGGACATTCAGCTTCCCACCATCGGCGGCAAGGCGGTCAAGGTGACCGACTACTACACCCTGGACAACTCCACGACTGGCTTCCCGGTGTACAAGACCTTCCTGCTGGGCGAGGGCGCTTTCCTGTCCTGCGACAAGACCAACTATGAGAAGCAGTACACCACGAACTATGACCCGGAAACCGCTGCCGGTACGGATAAGTTCTACACCAAGCAGGGCAAGGTGCTGCATCCCAACGGCCTGTCTCTGGCAGTGGACAACATTGCCAATGAATCCCCCACCAAGACCGAACTGGGTACTGCCGCCAACTATGCCCTGAAGTTCAATCCCAAGAACGTCAAAATCGGCATGATTAAGACCAACGGTTAAGGGGGCCAAAACCATGCAGGAATTTATCATCATTGACGGATTGCCCTTCCTTTTCCACGATGGGAAAGCCTACGCTGTCCGGTGGGATGATAAAGGCTTCACCGTGGGGGAAATTGTCCGTGAGGGTATTTCCCCCACGGATTTCCTGGTGCTGTCCGAATTGTCCGTGAAAGCGAAATGCCAGGGCCATCTTGACAGCATCGGCACCACCGAAGCACCCAAGCCAAAGAAGGGCAGAAAGCCGAAGGGGGAATCCGAATGATTATGACCGTCACTGAACTGAAGCAGTTTGTGACCACAGACGTTCCCAACAACGTTCTGGAAGCACGGCTTCAGGCCCTGGAACTTCTGATCCGGGCATACACGAACAACAACTTCCAGAAACGGGCGTTCCGGGCTGTTGCTGTTGCAGTGGCAGACGGGAACCAGCTGCTTGTCCCCGGTTCTACCCCCTTCAAGGCTGGGGACACGCTGGAAATCACGGAATCCGAACTGAACGCCGGTCTGGTAACGGTATCGGCTGTTTCCAATGGCTCCATTACGGTGGCTGAAGAACTGTATGACGAAAGCGGGGTAGTCCTCACGAAAGTGGTCTACCCCGCTGACGTGAAACAGGGCGTGGCCCGGATGCTACAATGGCAGCTTGATAACGGGGACAAGGTTGGCGTACAGTCTGAGACCATTTCCCGGCACTCTGTGACGTATTTCAACATGGATGGGGATAATTCCACCATGGGCTTTCCCAAGTCGCTGCTGGGCTTCCTGAAGCCTTATATGAAGGCCAGGTTCGGACAGGGGTTGATCGTATGAAAGGAATCGGCGGAAACATCACTGCGGTAATCCAGACGGCCACCATGAAGCGAAATTCTATCGGGGAACAGGTGCTGACCTGGACCGATAAAAAGTCGCTGCGTGGCTGGCTGGACCTGTCCGGCGGTGATTCCAAGTACACCACCTTCAACGCCAAAATCCAGGAAAGCACCCATATTTTCGTTGCCGATTATGTGGGCCTTTCCGGGATAGAACCGGAGAATAGCCGCATGGTTATCAACGGGAAAGTCTATGACATTCTGCTGATTGACAACCCCATGGAGATGGGCAGCGGCTCCCAGCTGGAAATCTATCTGAAATACACTGGGGGGCAGTGATATGGCCGGAGTGGAATTCGAGGATTTCAGCATCCAGGTCAAGAAAGCCATTGAAGAAAAGGCCCTGAAGTTCCTGGAAGAAGCTGCGTCTGAGGTGGAATCCCAGGCCCGGAGAAATTCCCGTGTGGATACCGGCCAGTTGAAAGGTTCCTGGACGCATATCGTGGACGAAGCCGCCCAGAAAGCAACCATTGGAAGCCCCCTGGAAAATGCAATCTGGGAGGAATTCGGAACCGGCGAATATGCAGCCAATAGTGACGGCAGAAAGGGCGGCTGGTACTATGTGGATGACGTAGGGAATGGACATTTTACCCACGGTAAAACCCCAAACCGAACCCTTCAGCGGGCCTTTGACCAGAAAAAGACCGTGATTCAGAAACGGGCAAATCAAATCTTTGGGGAGTTGGATAAAGAATGACCAGTAAACCATTACAAATCATCGCTGATGCCATGGATGCCCTGGGGATTGAGTACGGCTTTGGTGTGTACCGTGGCAATGCTGCCGGGAAAATCGTGTATCCCTACTTTGTGGGCGAATACACGGAAACGCCGCCGCTGTACGAAAACGGCCTTCAGGAATCCACCGTCATGCTGACCGGCTTCCACCGGGGAACGTGGGAGCAGTTGGAGGCGGCAAAGACCAAAATCGAAAACTATTTTAACAAGATTTCGGGGAAAACGGTCATGGCGGACGATGGTTCCGCCGTGATCGTTTTTTACGATAACGCCATTGTTATCCCGAAAGAGGATGCAGAGCTGAAAAGCATCCAAATCAATCTGTCAGTACAAGAATGGAGCGTGAAATAATATGTCCATTAAAACCGGTATTACTTCCGGCACTCCGGCAAAAATCGCCTTTGGTGCTGGCGTATTCTTCCAGGGCGTGACCTACAGTGAGACTGTGGCCCCCACGGAGGAAGCAATCAAAGCGGCCATTATCGGCGCAACTCAGGAAGGCGGCAAACTGACCATTACCCCGGAATTCTTTGCCCCTGACCTAGACGGCGCACTGGTGGCCGTGAAGGAACTTCAGCAGAAGGTCGGCGAGACTGCCACCCTGGAAACCTCTATGGTGGAACTGTCCGCCGAGTATATGGCGCATTCCGTTATCGGCGAAATCAATGATTCCACCGATAAGAACTATGATGTGGTGACTTCCAGTGAACTGAGAAGCGGCCATTTCTATGAGGGCTTCGGCTATTACGGCGAACTGCTGGACGGTCGGCCCTTTATCTGCCTGTTCAAAAATGCGCTTTGCACTTCCGGCTTTGCCACGGAGAGCAAGAACAAAGAGAACACCAAGTTCACCGGGACTTTTGAATGCCAGTCGGATATTACCTACGGCGTGGAGAAGCTGCCCTATGCGCTGTTCCTCCGCAAGACCAAGGGCTGGACGGCTGTCCAGACTGCCGACATTGACAAACGGACTGAATAAGCCAGAAAGAGGTTAAAGCAAAATGGAAAACACCGAGAAGAACACCAAAGCGGTAACTGAAGTAACCAAGGAAATCACGGCAACTGAAGCACCGGAGGAAACCGTTGCACGGCCCTACACTCTGCGAAAGCTGAAGGACGGGGACCTGTTCCCGCTGTTGGGGCTGTTCCGCAAACTGGGCCTGAAAGATTTCAAGGACGTGATTACTGCCGTGGCGAACGGCGGCGATATTCAGGAAATCGGCATTAACGCTCTGCTGAGTGTTGGTGACGTTATGATTTCCAACCTGGAAGGGGATGCCGGAGAGGCTGTCTACCAGTTCTATTCTTCCCTGTCCGGCATTCCGGCGGATGAAATCAAAGAAATGGAATTCGGCACCCTGCCCATGATGATCTATGATTCCTTCAGCGAGGTGAAGAACACAAGTTTTTTCAAGGTGCTTGCCAAATTGCTTTAATCGGTGAGTTTGAATTCATGGATTTGCTGTACTCCCGGTATAGCAATCCCATGGAATTCATGCGCCTGTACATCGAACAAGGGCGGTTTGGCGAGTGGGTCGGTGAGATCATCGCCTCCGAGAACAAGAGACGGAAGGAACAGGCAGAAAAAGAGGACGAAGAAAAGCTGTGGAATATGTATGTCCATAGTTATTCTGATATGTCCTTCAATGACTGGAAAGCGGAAGTATTAAGTCCCGTAGAACCGGAACGGCCAGCACGGCCCAGGAAGCGGGATGACGATATGACCAAAGCCGACATTGACAACCTCCTGAAGCGCCTGTTCCCGAACACCCAGCCCGGTCACAATGCCACAACGTGACCGGGCTTCAGGTATCTGATTTGCAGCCCCTAAAACATTTCTGTTGAGGGGGTATTCCTATGGAATTATTCAAGCTGCTTGGCACGATTGCCATTGACAATGCACAGGCCCAAAAGGCTATTGACGAAACCACCACAAAGGCGGATTCCGGCAGCAAAAAGGCAGATTCCGCTTTTAAGAAAATCGGAGAATCTGCCGTAAAAATCGGGAAAGCCGTATTTACTGCCGGTGCTGCCCTTGGCGGTGCATGGATCGCTGCCATTGAAGGTTCCAGGGAGTACCGGACGGAAATGGGAAAGCTGGATACGGCTTTCCAGACAAACGGCCATTCTTCCGAGGCCGCAAAGAAAACCTATCAGGATTTGCAAGCTGTCCTTGGAGATACGGACGTATCCGTGGAAGCTGCGAACCACTTGGCCGTTATGACGGACAACGAAAAGGATTTGCAGACCTGGACGGATATTTGCACCGGCGTTTTTGCCACCTTCGGCGATTCGCTCCCCATTGAGGGACTGACCGAGGCGGCAAACGAAACCGCAAAGGTTGGCCAGGTCACTGGCCCCCTGGCGGATGCTCTGAACTGGGCCGGTATTTCTGAAGATGAATTCAACGAAAAGCTGTCCAAATGCTCCGGTGAACAGGAACGGCAGAAGCTGATTATGGACACCCTGAACGGCGTGTACAAGGAAGCGTCTGACCGGTATAAGGAAACCAATAAGGACGTTATGGCCGCAAATAGAGCCAATGAAAAGCTGACAGGGGCATTTGCGGAATTGGGCCGTGTAGGAGAACCGATTTTGACGGCTATCAAGAATAAAGCCGCTGAAATGGTATCCGCTGCCGTGCCAAAGCTGGAAGCCTTTATCGCAAAAATCAAGGATATGATTAAGTGGTTCAAGCAGAACAAAAGCACCGTGCAAGCCTGGGCCGCTGGAATACTGGCGGCAACCGTGACAGTTTCCGGCTTTGTGCTGGTGCTAAAATGGTCTGCAATCATGAGCAAAGCTGCAAAGGCCCTGAAACTGGTCACCGTGGGCGTGAAAGCGTTGAATGTAGCCATGAGGGCCAATCTTATAGGGCTTATCGTGTCTCTGATTCTGGGGCTTGTGGCGGCGTTTGTGTACCTCTGGAAAAACAACGAGGGATTCCGCAATTTCTGGCTGAAGATGTGGGACAAAATCCAGTCTGCAACGGGAACCGCTGTAAAGTGGATTAAGAAGAAAATCGGTGAACTGAAGGATGCTGTTGGGAAGGTCAAGGAAACTTTCGGCAACATCAAAGACGCTGTATCCGACAAAATCAACGGTGCGAAGGATGCCGTCAAGGGATTTGTTGATAAGGTCAAGGGCTTCTTCCCCCTGAAAATCGGCAAAATCTTCAGCAATCTGAAAATTCCCAAAATCTCCGTGAGCGGTGGCAAAGCACCGTTTGGAATTGCCGGGAAGGGCAAGCTGCCCTCTTTCAATGTCAAATGGAATGCAGAGGGCGGTATCCTGGACCGGGCCACCATCTTCGGGCGAACCGGGGACACCTATCTGGGCGGCGGCGAGGCCGGGAAAGAAGCCATTGCCCCCATTGATGTGCTGCAAGGCTATGTCCGGGATGCAGTCCGGAAGGAAAATGAGGGCATTCGGGAAACCATCATTGAGCAAATCCGGCTTTTGATTGATTTCCTGGGCCGTTCCATCCCTCAGGACGTGCAGCTTGATTCCGGTGCGCTTGTGGGCGCTCTTGTGCCGTCCATTGACACGCAATTATCCGATAGATGGAATCATGCCCAGCGAGGCAACACACGTTAGAAGGCCATCCCGGTGGCCTTCTTTTCTTTTATCTTCACAGAAAGAGG
>ERZ1034925.281-NODE-281-length-25537-cov-8.395613_pt1 | contig 25537 bp, 30 predicted proteins | sample MGYA00520687_ERZ1034925 | MGnify/ENA primary metagenome ERZ1034925 (study PRJEB33766, sample SAMN09781758) | gut metagenome | biome: gut microbiome | host: Homo sapiens | place: Madagascar | study: EMG produced TPA metagenomics assembly of the PRJNA485056 data set... | reverse complement strand
GAATAAAAAATGATATAAAAAAATTTTTGCCAGCTATAAAAAAGGCATTAAGAAATCCTTTATATGTTGATAAGGCTGAACTTTTTTATTATATGGCTTTGTGCTATGAAATATTAGAAAATAAATCTAAGGTGCTAAAATGCTATAAAGAAGCAAGTAAAAGAGATTTAAAATATATTATTAACCTAGCTAGTTTTAAAAGGCAAAATAATGATAAAGATGGAGCATTAAAAGACCTAAAATTTGCATTAGAAAATACAAGTGATGCTCATCTTGTTGAAAGTATTAATTCTGCTATTAAAGATGTTGAAGAAAGTATTGAGTTTGATAAAGATATTAAAAGGTGGGACAAATTAACAAGATTTTTTTGGCTAGATTTGTTGCTCCCTTTTATACCTGTAATATTTTATGGTTTTCTATTTATACTTAGCATTTTGCTATTAATTGGAATTCCTATTGTCTTAATTTATTTTGCAATTAAATCATTTTAATCATTATGCAAACCAGTTACAAGAATCACCCTTACACAAGATGTTTTCAAGATTTGTCATAACATCTTCCTTTGTCATCTCGTAAGTTACAGGTGTAATTGAAATCATGTTATTTTTAACTGCTGCAATATCAGTGTTTGACCCTACAGGCTCGTTAATAAGTTCTCCAGCAAGCCAGTAATAAACCTTTCCACGTGGGTCAATACGCTTTTCATAGTTATCCGTAAACATTCTACGCCCAAGCTCAGTTATCGCAACGCCCGCAATATCCTCTTCATCTAACGCCGGAATATTTACATTCAAAATACTTTTCTTAGGGAACGTAAATTCCTTCAATTTTGGTAAAAGTAAATTGGCAAACTTAGCTGAATACTTAAATTTTTCATATTCATAATGCATAGAAGCCAAAGAAATTGCAATACTCGGGATCCCAAGCATAGCACCTTCCATAGCACAACTAACTGTGCCTGAATACAATATATCAGCTCCAAGGTTTGGACCATGGTTAATTCCGGAAATAACAATATCAGGTTGCTCTTTGTCACTCAAAATTGCACTAACACCAATTTTTACGCAATCGCCGGGAGTTCCTGTCGTAACCCAAGCTCGTTTTACCCCGTGATAAGCTTCAACTTCCTCTACCCTCAAAGGTGTATGCATAGTCAAAGAATGCCCGGCTGCACTTCGCTCTCTATCAGGTGCTATTACATAAACCTCATGTTCTTCTGCAAGTGCCTCAGCCAAGCATCTAATCCCGTTTGAAGCTATTCCATCATCATTTGAAACTAATATTTTCATCAAAAATCTCCTTACCCCTATAATACTATAATATTTAAGAGAATTATTGAATTCGTCAGCAGAATATTAAGTTATGTAACAATATGTTATAAATATGCCTAAGGTATGTCAATTTTATATATCAAAAATTGTTTATATATATGACACGAGGAAAGCATAAAACGAGGAATCAAGAAAAACGTTTTATTGCACACTACACTTCACACTATTACGAGGAATTATTCAAAGAATTCCAACGCCATTTCCAAAAGAAATGGTGTTTTTTTTGAGCGTGCCGCTCAACCCACCCATTGGGAAATTGGTATAACTTTAAAGGCTATGGACGCACGTAGTCCATTCGGTCCTATGACTTCGTTTTTTTCAAACAACCATTCATAAAGTGTGCACTCAACCCGCCCACTTGGGTATCGGTGCAGTTTTAGAAAAATGCGTACGTAGTTTGAGCTCATGACTATGCAATTATTCCAGCTCTCGTCATTCTGAAAGCTTAGAAAATTATCCTGAGATTGTAACAAAGGATAAATTTTCTTGCTATTTAAATCTAATTAATTTATTCTCATAAAAAATTAAATAAACTATTTTGTAACCAACGCATAAATTTCAGCAAGTTTGCCGGATTTACGATCCTTAAACTTAATCTCTTTTTTTGTATTACTTGGGGCAAACTCTGACTTTTGGTAATTAATCAAATATTTCATAAATTCAGGACTAAACATACTACTCCTTTTTGCTACACTAAAATTTCCCTACACTACACTTATATAAAAACACAAAATCTAAATTTATTGCCTATTTTTTCAGAAATTATTTACAATAGTTAATGAGATGCTATAATGTTGCTAATCAGAGGAGATTTTAAATGCACCAAGCATCAATCATAGACATAATTTCACCGATTATGGCAGGGCCTTCAAGTTCTCACACGGCAGGCGCTGTCAGATTAGGACTTTTGGCAAAAAATATTTACAAAACTAAACCTAAAAAGATAACTTTTAAACTCTACAACTCATACGCCCTGACAGGCAAAGGGCATGGAACTGATAAAGGGTTGCTTGCAGGTATTTTAGGTTTTTCAGTCGCAGATGAAAGAATTAAGCATGTCTTTGATACTCCCGAAGCGAAAGAAATTGATTATAAATTTGAATTTTTACAGGATTTTAATCGTCACCCAAATGCTGTTGATTTTATTTTTGAAGGTGATTTGAACATGACAATTTCCGGAAATTCAATTGGCGCAGGTGAAATTGAGATTACAAATATAAACAACTTTTCTGTCAAATTAAACGGCAAATATAACACGCTATTGCTTGTTTATGACGATATACCTGGGGTAATCTCAACGGTTACTAAACTTATACAAGAGGACAACGTAAATATTGCCTCATTGCATTGCGACAGAAGCGGAAAAGGTCGTGATGCCTCAATGTGTATTTGTGTTGATGGAGAACTTTCAAAACACTGTACAAATGCAGTTAATGAGCTTAAAAACACATACATCGTAAGATATATAGAAAAATTGGAAAACTAATATGGAAAATATAATTTCGACTTTTGAACAGTTAAATAAAGCTTGTAAAGAACAAAATAAAGCTATTTTTGAAGTAGCACTTGAAAATGAAGCCGCACAAGGCGAAAACTCTGAATACAAAGTTCGACTTCAAGCCAAAAGAAGTCTTGACGCAATGAAAGCTGCAATTAAGATAGGCTTGAATTCTACTGAAAAATCGCCAAGTGGCTTGACTGGTTTTGATTGTGACAAGTTGCAAAAATCAAAAGCTGATACGATTTTGGGTAAAACTGCAATAAAAATGATGACTTATGCGCTTGCAACGAGTGAACAAAACCTGAGAATGGGGACGATTGTAGCCTGCCCTACAGCCGGTTCTTGCGGAATTGTTCCGGCAACTCTGATTGCGTTTGCAGAAGATTTTCATATTAAAGAAGATGAGCAAATAAATGCACTAATTACGGCTGGGGAAGTTGGACGACTTGTCGCAAACAAAATGGCGCTTGCCGGTGCTGTTGGCGGTTGTCAGGCAGAATGTGGTGTTGCAGCTGCAATGGCATCTGCGGCTCTTACTCAAATGCGTGGTGGTAACGCTGAGCAAATTTTGAATGCTGTTGCGCTTACTTTGAAGAACATTCTGGGCTTAACCTGTGACCCTGTTTGTGGATTGGTTGAAATTCCGTGCGTAAAACGTAATCCGTTTTTGGCAATTCATGCGGTTACTGCATCTGAACTTGCGATGGCTGGGATTGAATCAGTTATTCCGCTAGATGAAATTATTGATGCAATGGAGCAGACAGGACAATTAATGTCGCCGCTTTTAAAGGAAAGTTCTCAAGGCGGACTTGCCAAAACTAAAACCGCAATCAGGTTGGAAGAAGAAATTTTGAAGAAGTTTTAGGCGGCAAGGCTGAAAAACTAATCGTATCAGAATATTCATCTTGAAATTTACTTAAAATATGTTAAAATAGATATATATTTATGAAAAGGAGAGGAGAGTTTATGAAGAAATTTGAGAAGTCGTTGGAGTTGTTAAAAAAGAATGAAACTCCAAGTCTAGGGTGGAGCGGCACGCTCGTCGGGGGGGGGGCAATCGCGAAGGTGCTACGCACGTAGCCCTCTGTAACAATTTACGTAAAGTCGCATTCACATTGGCTGAGGTATTAATCACCCTCGGTATCATTGGCGTTGTTGCTGTTCTGACTCTTCCTTCTCTTGTTCAAAAATATAAAGAACAAGCTACTGTTACAAGATTAAAAAAGGTCTATACCATATTAGATCAAGCTTTTACTCAAATGACTGATGATGAAGGGACTATTGATACTTGGGACGCCGGAGCTCCAAGAAAGCAAAAGATAGAGGAACTTATTCCTAAATATCTTAAAATCACTCAAAAATGTGATATAAACACTACTTTTAAAAAGTGTGGGCTAACAACTTATAAAAATAGGTTTAATTATGCTCCCGATTACCCTAGAGGCTTTACTGGTAAAGAAAACGCAAATTATTATCTGGCTGATGGTATTATTATTTATACTGCAATTAGTGATGATAGTAATCTATACAACCAGTGTAAGATGGGCAAAAACTTTACAAATTCTGGTGCGTATCAATCATACGCAAATACTTGTGGAAGTATTTGGGTAGATATTAATGGTGTGAAAGAGCCTAATACAATGGATCTTGATTTGTTTCTTTTTTATATTGTAACAGATGGTATTATTCCGGCCGGAAGTAAAAATGAAACAGTTTGGGTTGAAACTTTTGAAAACCAATGTCTTGGAAAAGATGTCTATACAAGTGGAAATGCCCACTGTACCGCTTGGGTAATATACAATGGAAATATGGATTATTTGCACTGTGATGATCTTAGTTGGGACGGCAAAACTAAGTGTAGGTAATAATATATTAACTTTTGTAACGAATTTGGTTAAATTAAGCAATTTTGTGGAAATTATATCCTTAGTATATATATAAGAGATAGTATAAAAGTCTAAGGAGATAATTATGACAGACCGTATTGGTGCAATTGGTTCGCAAGATGATATGTTTTCAAAAATGAAAAAGTTATTTAAAAACCCGATTGAAAAAAATAATGCTGGCAGCAAAGGTGCATTTGTAGCATTTAACGATGAAACACTAAGCAAAACAGGCGTCGTTCCAGGGTATTCAGATGTTTCTATTCACACACAATCCACATATTCATAGTTTTGCATTATGAAATTTTTGATGTAAACTAATTCTCAGGAATGAGGATTAGTTTATGTTGCTTACCGCAGATATTGGAAATACAAGTATTACCCTAGGGTTATTTGATAATGATGCCCTTGTAGAAGAGTATAGATTGGCTTCAGACAAGGATTTGTCTTTGGAAGAATATGAAGTTCTTTTGAAGTCTTTGTTTAAAGAATATAATGTTGACGGCTGCATTATTTCGTCAGTTGTAGAGGAGTTGACGAAAAAGTTCAAAAAAGCTGTAGACAACGTGTTTAAATTGGATTCACTTGTTTTGACAACGAAAATCAATACAGGTGTAAAAGTTTGTCTAGATAATCCTAAAGAAGCCGGAGCTGATAGGATTGCAAATGCTGCCGGCGCTTACGTTTTGTACAACTATCCTGTTATCGTAATTGATTTTGGTACGGCAACAACTTTTGATATCGTGAATGGCAAAGGCGAATTTGTTGGCGGAATTATTGCTCCTGGGGTCAATTTGCAGGTCAAAGCTTTGAATAAATTTACTTCAAAACTTCCTAGAATAGAAATTACACCATCAAGAGCTGCAATTGGTCATAACACAAATGATGCAATTCTTTCAGGGATTTTAAGAGGTTCTGCGGCTATGATTGACGGGCTTGTAGAACAATGCGAAAAAGAACTTGGACAAAAGGCCGTAATTGTTGCAACCGGTGGTTATTCCGGTTTGATTTCAAACTATTTGAAAAGACAATTTGATTTTATAAACCCAACGCTAACTCTTGAAGGGCTTCGTTATTTGTACCAAATAAACAAACTAGATGTTGTAAGTGAATTGTAAAAAATTCCCCATTAGATTTTCGTTCCAAACCTGAACATCTTGTGGTACAGATAATACAACCGGTGCAAAATTCCAGATATATTTGATGTTTGACTTAACCAAAAAGTCAGCGGTGGATTGTGCAAACTGTCTTGGAACCGTCAAAATTGCGATATCAGCTTCGTCATTTTTCGCGATTTCAGGAAGTTTTTCAATGCTTTCGATCTTCATTCCGTTTACAATTTTACCAACTTTTTTAGGGTCGTTATCAAAAAGTGAAAGAATATTCAAACCGTAGTCCGAGAAATTTCCATAGTTTGCAATTGCAGTTCCAAGATTTCCGGCGCCAATAATAAAAGCCTTTTTGGTCTTTTTAAATCCGAGAGTTTTTTCAATCGCAAGTTTTAATTCCTTAACAGCATATCCGACTCTGCTTTTGCCCGAGTTATCAAGGTAATTCAAGTCTTTGCGCACCTGTGAATCATCTGTATTCAAAAGTTGCGCAATCTGTTTACTCGAAATAAAATCTTCTTTATTATTAATAAAATCAAACAATATGCAATGATAAAGAGTCAATCTGTTAATTACTTTGTCCGGAATTTTTTTGTTCATATTGTGATTATAACACAAAACACGTAATAAAACGCAATAAAAATTTGCAAACATGCATGTTTATAGTACAATACAAGTGGTTACACTAACCTGATAGGCTTTGCCCTAGTTCAAAACTTGAAAATAATAACCCGATTTCAGGTTCGAATGAGGTGGTGTTTCCCGTAGTACAATAAGTTAAACAAAGGAGAAAACCGATGCCAGTAGCATCTATGATTGAACTTTTAGAAGCAGGTGTACACTTCGGACACCAAACACAAAGATGGAACCCTAAAATGAAACCGTATATTTACGGCGCTAGAAACGGAATCTATGTACTAGATTTGCGCAAAACAACTGATTTGCTTGATGAAGCTTATGCTGTTGTTAGAGAGTTCGCATCTAAAAATAAAAACGTTTTGTTCGTTGGAACAAAAAAACAAGCCGCAGAAGTTGTTGCAGAAGAAGCTACAAGAGTTGGTGCATACTACATTAACAGAAGATGGTTGGGTGGTATGTTGACTAACTTTGAAACTATCAGAGGTCGTGTAAACAAACTTAGAGAACTTGAAGATTTCATGAACTCTGGTCATGCTGAAAAATTACCTAAAAAAGAAATCGCTAAATTGAACAGAGAATTAGGTAAATTGAGCAAAACTTTGGGCGGTATTAAAGACATGAGAGGTCTTCCTGATGTAATCTTTATCGTTGACCAAAAGAAAGAAGATATCGCTATTAAAGAAGCTAACAAACTTAATATCCCTGTAATTTGCTTGGCTGATACAAATGCTGATCCGGAAGGTATTGACTACATTATCCCTGGTAATGATGATGCTATCAGATCAATTAAATTAATCACTTCTAAATTGGCTGACGCTGTTTTGGAAGGTAAACAACTTAGAGAAGCTAATGCAAACGCTAAAAAGCTTGAATCTATCAAACCTGAAGATGCAGGTGTTGAAGTGAAAGCTGAAGAAGTTGCTGCTGAATAGATACATTCGTGAGACGTGAAAGGTGAAACGTGAAAAGACCATTACAAAAGTTGATATTAGTATAATTTTACTAAAAATACTTTTATGTAAAGAACTTTTCACTTCTCACTTTTCACGTTTCACTTAATATAAATAAGGAGAATTATAAATGAACATTACAGCTCAAATGGTAAAAGAACTCCGTGATAAAACAGGTGCTGGTATGATGGACGCTAAAAAAGCGCTTGTTGAAACTGACGGTGATATGGAAAAAGCAATGGAAGTACTTCGCCAAAAAGGTATGGCTTCTGCTGATAAAAAAATGGGTAGAATTGCCGCTGAAGGTTTGGTAGCTTCTTCTATCCAAGACAATTGCGGTGCAATGGTTGAATTGAACTGTGAAACAGACTTCGTTGCTAAAAACGAAGAATTTAAAGAATTGGCTAACGGTTTGGCAGAACTTGTTGCAACATCAAATCCTGCTGACGTTGATGCTCTTCTTGCTTCAACTTGCCCTAAATGCGGTAAAGTTGTTTCAGAAATTATCAAAGAAAAAATCGCTTCTATCGGTGAAAAAATCACTTTCAGAAGATTTGTTCGTTATGAAGGCAACACTGCTTCTTACATTCACAACGGTAAAATCGGTGTTCTTATTGAAACAGATAACAAAGATGCTGAATTGATGAACGATATTTGCTTGCACATCGCATCAAGCGCTCCTGAATTCATTACAAGAGCAGAAATTCCTCAAGCTGTTATCGATCACGAAACAGAAGTTGAAATGGGTAAAGAAGATCTTCAAAAGAAACCTGAACAAATCAGAGCTAAAATTGTTGAAGGTCGTGTAAACAAACTTATGTCACACAGAGTTCTTCTTGAACAACCATTCATCAAAAATCCAGACGTAACTGTTGGACAATTGATTGAAGGTAAATTGAACGTTAAAGCTTTCACAAGATATATGCTTGGTGAAGGTCTTGAAAAACGTCAAGAAAACTTCGCTGACGAAGTTATGAGCCAAGTAAAAGGCTAGGGACGAAGTCCCTCTCCCATTGGGACAATTTTAGTAAAGGCGCTATCTATGGATTTGGTGGAATTCTGCCAATTTTGTAGGTGGCGCTTTTATGTATTATAAACTCATTATACAGTATGTTTTATTATTTTTCAAGGTTTGCAAAATTTTTAGTTTTCTCTTTTGCATTTTTCTTGGATAAAGTTTGAAAATTTTGCACCAAAAATTACACCAAGTCCCATGCCGACAAGTGAGCCGAAGGCTCCATATTTTTTAGCTCCAATTGCACCAATATAGCCCATGCCAGCCGTTACACTAGCTACGTTTAAGGCTGATTTGCTAAGCTGAGCACCAAAAGATTGGATTTTTTCTTTTTTATCGTCTCCTTTGAAGGCTGATTTAATTATTTTTGGCAGTTCAAGAACACCCATAAATGCGACACCTAGAAGTGAAGTGCGTTTCAATGCGCGCCCCGTCAATTCTTTTAAGCCTAAAAAATCGTTCTTTGCTATTATTTTTTGTACTGAAATTTCTTGTCCATATAAGTTTTTGATCTTAGATTTTACAGGTTTTCCGTTTTCAAGTCCCAAGAGTTTTTGAATCCATTTGCCAAATTTTGTGTTATACAAAGTTACATCGGCTTTGTATAATTTGTCGACAATTTTTTTTCCTTTTTCAGATTTAATTCTTTTCATGCCTTCGTGAAGCAGTGTTCCTCTGAAAAAAGAAAAGTCATGTTGATATTTGTGATAATTGTAAGGCACTGAAAGTCTTTTCCGTCTTAAAACACACGATGAGTGGTTGTATGCGGCTCTTAAATCTCTGCAGTCTTCCGGCAAACTAACAAGCGTCAAACCGGCAAGCCCTGCAGCTGCAAGAGTGTCGCCACTTTTTATCATGTTTGGAATATCGCACAGTCTACGGGCTGGTGCAACACTGCTTACCACTGTTTTTTCAACAGGATTAAGCTCGTCGTTTTTGTTTTCGTTACGACGTAGCGGATAATTTAGATTATGAGCAGATATAGACACGTTATCAATAGACATAGCACTACCTTACTCATATATAAAGTAATTTTTACACTAAAAATTGCCTAATTGTTAAGCTTGTCTTAAATAAGCTTCGATAAAGCCGTCCAAATCACCGTCCATAACCGCATCTACATTCCCTACTTCAAAGCCTGTTCTGTGATCTTTTACCATTTTGTAAGGGTGAAAAACGTACGAGCGAATTTGTGAACCGAAGTTAATATCAACGTTTTCGCCTTTAAGTTCGGCTAATTTTTTTTCATGCTCAGCTTGTTTTATTGCCAAAAGTTTTGATGCCAATATTTGCATAGCATTTTCTTTATTTTGAAGTTGAGAACGTTCTTGTTGGCATTTTACGACAATTCCAGTAGGTTTGTGTAAAATACGAACTGCTGTTTCTACTTTGTTTACGTTTTGTCCACCGGCGCCGCCTGAGCGCATAGTGTCGATTTCGAGATCTTCCGGAGGAATTGTGATTGTTTTTTCAAAATCTTCAATAATCGGAGAAACTTCGACAGAGGCAAAACTTGTTTGGCGTTTACCGTTTGCGTTGAATGGCGAAATTCTAACAAGTCTGTGCACGCCTTTTTCTGCTTTTGCATAGCCATAAGCGTATTTGCCACAAACTTTTATGGTCGCAGATTTAATCCCTGCTTCATCACCATCGAGTTTATCTAGCAAATCCACTTTCCAATCGTGACTTTCAGCCCATCTTATGTACATGCGAAGTAACAAACTAGCCCAATCTTGAGCATCTGTTCCACCGGCTCCGGCGTTGATTGTTAAAATCGCATCTGCCTCATCGTATTCCCCACTGAGCATTTGTTTTACTTCAAATTTGTCGATTTCTCGCTCCATTTCTGAAAGTTGCGATGCTGTTTCGTTTATAAGGTCTGCGTCTCCGATTTCAAAAGCTGTTTCAATGTCATCAATAACGCTTTGCCATGTGTCAAGGAAAGCAAGATTGTCTTTTATATCACGGATTTGAGTTCCTAATTCAGATGCTTTTTTCTGATTTGACCAGATTTCAGGTGATTGCATTTCAGCTTCAAGATTTGCCAGTTCTAATTTTAATTTGTTTGTGTCAAAGACACTCCTTTATTTTGTCAAATCTAACTTTTAATGTGTTAAGTTGTTGTTTAATTTCTGTATCCATAAAAATAGTTTAGCATAAAAATAATATTGAAATCTTTCGAAAAATATGATAAAATAGAATTATTAAGATGAGAAAGGAGTCTAGTATGAAAAAGTTTTTCACATCACAAGAGTTGTTAAAAAAGAATGAAACTCTAAGTGACGGGTGGAGCGGCACGCTTCTCGGGGGGGGGGCAGTGCTACGCACGTAGCCCTCTGTAACGATATTCGTTCCTACTTCAGGCATTGGTGTAAGGTTTTCGCCTCTGTGGCTGCTGTTTCGTGTCGGCATAGCAATGCCGACCTACATAAGGAAGCCGCATTTACCTTAGCCGAAGTCCTCATTACCCTCGGTATCATTGGTGTTGTTGCTGCACTAACAATTCCAAACCTAATTGCAAAATACCAACAAAAAGAAGGTGTGGTTGCGTTAAAGAAAGAAATATCTGTTTTAAATCAGGCGGCAGCGAAAGTTGTTGTTGATTTTGGCTCTGTGCCAGATTGTTATATGTGGCTCCAATCTCCGTATTCTGCGATGAATAAATGTATTAAAAAAGATAACAAAGGTGCTTGTATACAATGGGGCGATGATGATGGAAACCCGAGACCTTCGGATTATCTGGGAAGAAGTACTGAATGTTCAAGTTATAACAAAGTTTTACTTCAAAATTTAAAGATTATTAAAACTTGCGGTAGATCTTATTATGATGGTTGTACTATGGCTTATAAGGGCTATGAAGATGTTTTGAAAGAGCTAAATCCCCAATTTTCTGATGATGAATTATATAAAGCAAGTGAGGGACGAGGTAATTTGCGTGCTGAAAATATAAAAAATTTACCAGCCATTGTTCTTGCAGATGGTACTGTTATTATACAATACACTTATCCTATGGAAATTATAATTGATGTGAACGGTAAACGTGGCCCAAATAAATGGGGATATGATTTGTTTTATGTTATCTTATACGGTGCTCCTGATAAAGGTTTGTTTTATAAGCCAGCAGGCTCTCTTGTAGAAAAAGGTGGATTAAAAGATCTTGATGCTTTGCTTAAATAGAGATTTTATTCCAATAAATCACAAAATAATATGCACAGTCGGCTATACTATATAGAATGAGCATTTTCTGTCAAAAATTCCTTACTATATATGTAAGGAGAAACTATGTCAGGGACTCGTTTGCAGTATAAAAAAATGTCGTTGGAAGAACTCGTGGTTCTCTCTCAGCAGGACGATTTAAAGGCACTTGAAGAACTTATTCGTCGAGTGCAGAAAAATGTGTTTGCAAGTTTTTCCTATCTTAGTCAAAAAGATGAAAATGTTTCTGATTTAACCCAAGAGGCTCTTTTGCGTGTTGCAAAAAATATTTGTTCTCTAAAAAATCCAAAATTATTTAAATGTTGGCTTAACCAAATTGTTACTAACCTTTTTTATGACGAGCTCCGAAAAACTCAAAGACGCCCTGACACTGTGTCGCTTGATGAGGAAACAGATGAGGCTCCGCCAATAAAATTTCAGCTTTTGGACAAAAAGTGCAAACCACATGAAAAATGTATCTCCTCAGAACTTGAAAAATTAATCAGGTCTGCGATTATTGCATTGCCTGAACAATTTAGAGTAGTGATCGTTTTGAGAGAATTGCAAGGTTTGAGTTATGAAGAAATTGCAGCCGCAACTCATTCGAGCATAGGTACGGTAAAATCAAGAATTGCACGTGCCAGAGGGAAATTACAGGAAGATTTAAAAGCTTATATATAAGGAGAAATTATGAAACATCAACTATCTTGTGAACAAGTAACGGCGCTCTTGACATTTTATGCAGAAGGCACGCTGAGCCACAAATTGGCAAAGTATGTTGAAGAGCACTTACAAAATTGTCCGGAATGTTCTGAAAAATTTGCAAAATTGAAAAATTTAGTCAATAAGTTTTCTGGAGTTGTTGAACCGGAGCCTGAAACTAATTACAATACTTCGCAGTACGAAGATTTTAAGTCAAATTTGTCAGCATATATCGATAATGAACTTGATTTTGAAGATAATATTAAAATTAAGAAAATCGTTATCTCAAATCCACTTGCAAGGCAAGATTTAGAAAATACGTATTCTTTTAAGCGTATGCTTCATGGCGCATTTGAGCGTACTAAAAATGATATGAAAACAGATTACTCAAAAACGATTGTTCATAAAATCCGTTCAGAAAGCGATACTCAATTTATCCAAGAACGATTTTTTCAGCTTACAGCTGCGTTTTTGGTAATGATTTTCTGCATATTGAGTGGAATAATATTCTTTTTATATTTTTAATGAACCAGACGAAAATCTTGTCGCAGAGTGGTTAATAAATGCGTCCATAGAAGTTCTTTGTGTTGCCGGGGCTTGTGTCGGATTTTTGCTGTTCATTTTGGCAATTGCGTATTTTTGTTCGTGTGCTGCAAATCTGTTTCTCAAAATTGGTGTGACATAGTTGCAGGAAATGATTGAGCCGACTGTGCTTGCAAGAACATCAACACCGTTTTTGAATGGTTTGTATTCGCCTTTTATGTCTTTGAAGTTTTCAAGTTTTTCGATGTTGAAGTTTAATTTTCCAACTTTTTCAGCAACGCCTTGTTTCTCAAGGAAGTTTTTTATAGGTTTGGTAGAAATTTTTCCGCTTGAAACAAGTTTTGATGCCAAGTTTTTGAAAGAACTTGTGATTACATAGAAAGAAACAATGTTGATGAATGCATCGGCAATTTCTTGTGGGATAAGGAAAGATTTTTGTTCCGGTGAAATTTTATCGTTTACAACAACAGCGCTAACTTGAGCCATAGAAGACAAAATCCAACCCAAAGCACCGGTGTGAACTAACATTGTTCCTGGATTTTCACCGTATTTTTTGAATATATATGTTTTGAATGTTGAAAATAGTTCTGCAGGGGATTTCATGATTTTTTATCCTCCCCTAGTTTTACAAAAGTATTTGTCAAAAATTTGGTTAATGGAGCATCAATTAAGAAGTTAGTAAATAGCATTACAAAGAGTGCAACGATTGTGCCTATTGCATTTCTGTATTGAGAAAAGGCCTCTGTCAGGTTATTGAGAATTCCGTCAGGAGTAAGAACTGACTTCCATTTTGAAGCACCTTTTTTAGGAATCTGAGATAATGCTTCAATTCCTTTTATACAACCTTTTCTAATAATAAAGCCTGTAAATGTTCCGGCAATAATTTTGGCAATAGTTCTAGCAACGGAAACTTTTCTGGTTTTTTCGTCAACATTTTTGTTTTTTGCATCAATAAAAGGCTGTGACATCAAGGCTGAAGCACCCAAAATCAACCTCTGTTCTGCAGAGGAGATTTTTTCTCCGGCTTTTTTGATGCCATTTGTAAGTTTTCCTTCCTGACAAGTCACATTCGGCAACAAATCCAAAGCTCTTTGTTGCGCTTTCTGTAAAAAGCTTGAAGAACCTGTATATGACGGGGTATATGCAGTTGTATCTAAACCAGAAATTTTCATCTTTTCACCCAAAGCTATAAAACCGGTAAAGCGGAAAAATTGCTATAATATCAAGTTTTATTAAGCTTTTTGAAAACATTTTCCCTATCAATTTGTAGCTTATAATTTTGCCCCCTTTGGTACAACAGTTACACCGTTCGGAGATACGTGGAAACCTCGTTTTTCGTCCTCTTCTCGGTTAAAACCAATTCTTGTGTTTGGTGGAACGACTACATTTTTATCAATAATTGCTTTTTTGATTTTTGAGTGACGTCCGATTTCAACATTTTCCATCAAAATGCTTTCAGAAATTTGTGAAAAACTGTTTACCTTAACTTTTGGTGACAAAATACATCTTGAAAGTCCTGCGCCAGATACGATACAACCTTCTGAAACCATTGAGTTTGTCGCCATACCAACTCTTTCGCCTTCTTCCCAGATAAATTTTGCTGGCGGATAGTTGTAGTTGAAAGTTCTCAAAGGCCAATCTTTTGAATACAAGTTCAATTCCGGATCGTAGTCCAACAAGTCCATATTAGCTTGCCAATATGCATCAATACTGCCGACGTCCATCCAATAGCCACGCTCTCTATCTGTCATGCCAGGGAATGAGTTATCGTTGAAATTGTATACATAAATTCGCTTGCCTTCTTCTAGCATCATCGGAATTACGTTTTTGCCAAAGTCGTGACTTGAATTTTCAATTTTTTCATCTTTTTCAAGAGCTTTTAATAGACTTGTCTTGTCAAAAATATAGTTTCCCATAGATGCAAGGCACATGTTAGGGGTTCCAGGGATTGATTTTGGCTTGTCTTTTGGTTTTTCGACAAAGTTAATCAATTTCCAGTTGTCATCAACTTCTATAATTCCGAATTCATGAGCTTCTTCAATAGGAATTGGAATTGCAGAAATTGTCAAATCTGCATTTTTTTCTTTGTGGTAATCAAGCATTTGAGAAACATCCATTTTGTAGATATGGTCGCCCCCAAAAATACAAACATAGTCAGGGTCTTCATCTGTGATATGAAAAACGTTTTGATAAATAGCATCGGCAGTTCCTCGATACCAGTCTGAACCGGTTCTCATCTGAGCAGGCGCCAAATCAACATACTGGTTCAAAAATGGTGATAATGCCCAACCTCGTGTAATGTGCTTGTTTAAAGAGTCTGATTTGTATTGCGTTAATACTTTTATCTTAAAAAATCCTGAGTTAATAAAATTGTTCAACACAAAATCGATAATTCTGTATCTTCCCCCAAAAGGTACGGCCGGCTTTGCTCTATCCTTTGTTAAGGGGTAAAGTCTTTTACCTTCGCCACCTGCTAAAATCATTACCAATGCATCATCAATAGACATATTTCCCTCTTTCTTTTCTTTCCCCAATTATACTAGAAATTCAAATAAAATGCACTAATCCTAAATAACTATTTTAATGTTTACATTTTTTAATAATTATTAAAGTTTTCATTATCTTTGCCCGTCATATAATAAAAAAAGGAGAAAAATAATGGTTGATGGTGTGAATGGTAACAATTTTATTTATCAAATTAAGCGTGGAGATAATTTGACTAAAATAGCAAAGGCTAATGAAACGACAATTGATGCTATTTTGAAATTAAATTCATCAATAAAGGATCCAAATAAAATATATGCAGGACATAAATTGATTATTGCCGATAACAAGCCGTTTGTTCAAAAGGAAGATTATAGTCCTGATAACATGAATATTGGTTCTGTAAGTCTTGGCGGGCAAGAAATTGAACAAATAAACGGCAAACCCTTGAAAAGCAATTTCTTTGCAAACGATTTAGGCAAGTTAGCGGATACAACTGTTGCTGACGGGAATAGTGCAACAAAAGTTGTTGTAGATATTCAACCTGGCAAAACAATGACCCGAAAAGACAATGACACTCCTTACAGTATTTTGAATAAAGTTTTGGGCGATCATCTTGACAATAATAGTGAAATTCAACAAGGAGAAGATGGTAGTAAAAAAATTGTAAATCAAAAAAGATTAGAAGATACAGATTTGTATAAAGCTTTTATTAGTGAAGATGTAAATGGTGACAATTTTACCGGTGAAAATAATAAGTTGCTGGCAAGAGGAGAAAGCGGCAATAGAGTGCAGTTGCCAGCTGTTGAAATTGACAGTAACGGTACAAAATATTTTACGTTGCATGGAAGTAAAGAAGTTTTGTATTTTGATGATAAGGGTACACAAGTTACTTTTGAAAATGGTGTAATTAAGTCAAATCATTCCTCTGCGGACGCTTTGAAAAAGCCTGAAATCCCTAGCGGAACACCTCAAAAAGCTCCTGAAAATCCAGAAAATTTGGTTCGTAACGGAAATAATGATAAAGCTTTAAATGTTGGAAATTATTACATAAACGGTCAAGTTGTATCTGATGAATCTGTAAAACCTAATTTCTATCAAAATAATGTTAATATGTTTATGCAACAAACATTGAATGACAAATCAAATTCAAGCAGACTTGATATTCAGTTAAATATGGGTGCTAATATCTCAGCAAGAGATACGGTAGCGACTGATATTTTGAAAAAAATGCTTGGAAATAATTTTGATAAAGCTTCAAAACCATCACAAGCTGATGGGAAATACGGTTTAGCAATGACAGCTTTGCAAAATACTGATCTTTATAAGGCATTTGTTTCTGAAAATGTAAATGGAAACAATTTTGCAAACGGTAAATTACAAAGAGCAGAAAGTGGTTTTAATATTGTTCAATTTCCGGCATTAGAAGCTGACGCAAACGGGAACAAGTATTACGTATTGCACACTTCTGATAATACGGTTTTGTATTTTGACGATAAAGGAGCACAGGTTCAACCGACAAATTAATGGCAACCGCCACAGCTCCCGCAAGAGCCACCACAACTGTGAGAGTTTAATAAGTCTGTGAAGTCGAACACTTCATCTTTAAGCAACTTTTCTACAACTATCGGGTAAAGGCTGTCTTCAATTGCGTAAATCCCGTTTACAAATTCGTCAAAATGCATCAAATTGCCAATTAAAATCGGATATTGAGTAATGATTTTTTCGCTTTCAATATCTTCTGCAAGTGTGTGGATTGTGATACCGGAAACTTTTATGCCGGAATTAAAACTCCTGTAAAGTTCGTCATTACCTCGAAAAGACGGAAGCAAAGAATAGTGGATATTTATGAACTTACCCATTTTTATAACATCTTTTTGCAATTCATACTTATAGTCACAAACAGCGATTAAATCAAAGTCATGTGATGAAAAATATTCAAAATTCATCTCAAGCGGTAATAATTTTGTTTTAAATCCGAATTCTTTGGCTTTTTGAAAAAAATCAGAACGTTCGTCGTCCGAAATACAAGTTATTTCAACATCTTTACCTTCAAAGTGTTTTTTCATTGCTTCTAAAACTTGTCCTTTGTTACTTCCGAGTAATGCGAGTTTTTTCATATAATTTTCCTCATGCTTATTTTTTGTTTTTATTATAGCAAAAAGCCCGTTTAAAAAACGAGCTTTTCACAAAAGTTAAAATTAAACAGGTTTATTAATTGCACAGTGCAAGCAAAATACCTGCAGCAACGGCTGAGCCGATAACACCTGCAACATTCGGTCCCATTGCGTGCATCAACAAGTAGTTGTTCGGATTTGCTTCCAAACCGACTTTGTTTGCAACTCTTGCAGCCATCGGTACAGCAGAAACACCGGCAGCTCCGATTAATGGGTTGATTTTTGTCTTAGAAAAGAAGTTCATAACCTTTGCAAAAATTACGCCACCAGCTGTTGCAAGTGAAAATGCAAGAATTCCTAAAATCAAGATGAACAAAGTTTGCAAAGTCAAAAACTGATCTGCGGACAATTTTGACCCTACTGACAAGCCCAAAAATATTGTTACAATATTGATTAAGGCATTTTGCATTGTGTCTGAAAGTCTTTCGACAACACCGCATTCCTTGCATAAGTTTCCGAAAGTTAAAGCTCCTATTAACGGACAGGCATCTGGTAAAAAGATTATGCAAAGTCCCAATACAACAAGTGGGAACACAATCTTTTCACGTTTTGAAACTTCTCTTAATTGAGTCATTTCAATTTTTCTCTCTTCTTCTGTTGTGCAAAATTTCATAATAGGTGGTTGGATTACTGGAACTAAAGCCATATAAGAATATGCTGCAACTGCAATTGCGCCTAATAATTCTGGAGCAAGTTTTGAGGTTACATAGATAGATGTTGGTCCATCTGCACCACCGATAATCCCGATTGCACCGGATTGTGGTAATGTAAAACCAAAGACACACAAGGCTAAAAGCAAAGCCCCGAAAATCCCAAATTGAGCTGCGCCGCCCAGTAATGCGGTTTTAGGGTTCGCAATTAACGGTCCGAAATCTGTCATTGCGCCAACTCCCATAAAGATTATCAATGGGAACAAACCTTGATGAATACCGAATTCGTAAATAATTCCCAAAAATCCATTTGGTTCTGCAATTCCAGCAACTGGAATATTTGACAACAATCCGCCAAAAGCAATTGGGATAAGCAATAACGGTTCAAATTGTTTTTTTATACCAAGCCAAAGCAAGAACAGGCAAACCAAAATCATAATTGGAGAACCGAATTGGTGTAAAAATTGCTCAAAGCCGTTTGTTATATTTGGATCAACAGGTTGGATAAAGTTTGCAATCCCTGTTGATTGCCATAATTTATATAAACTGTCTACTAAGTTCATTTTCTACCTCCAACCTTATGCGATAACAACCAATGTGTCGCCGGTTTTAACTTTTCCGCCTGCTTCAATATCGACCTCTGTAACAGTTCCTGAAAGCGGTGATTTAATTTCTGTTTCCATTTTCATTGCTTCTACAACTGCAATAACGTCGCCTTCTGCAACGCTGTCACCGACAGAAACGTTTACTCTGAGAACGTTTCCAGGAAGTGCTGCCTTAACGGGTTTACCATCTCCACTGCCGCCTTGAGAAGAGTCAATGCCGTTTTTAACATCAAAATCATAAGTTTTACCATTGACTGTTGCTTTTTTGCCGTCAAGAGCAATTCCGTATTTTTTGCCGTTTACAGTTACGGTAAATTCATTTCCTTGGTTGTCTTCTGATGGTTCGTTGTTTGCTTTTTCGCATTTTCTTACGCCAATAGATCCTTTACCTTGAAGGAACAAAATTCCTTTTTCTTTACAAGCTGCTGAAATAAAGATATTTTCGTCATTAACAGGTAAACATGCATCTTCTAGTCGTTTTGTTGCAGCTGCAATCCCTTTTGACTCATCTCTGTCATTGATATCAACAACTTTTTCAGTTGTCGGTTCTAGCCCTAATTGCTCAGATGCAATTTTAACAACTTCTCTATCAGGCTCGCATGGAGTTTTTCCGAAATATCCGAGAACCATTTTGCCATATCCATCAGCAATCTTTTGCCAATTTCCGTGAATAACATTATTAAATGCTTGTTGGAAATAGAATTGAGAAACCGGAGTTACGGAAGTTCCAAAGCCGCCTTTCTCAACAACTTCTTTCATCGCCGCAACGATTTCCGGATATCTGTCCATCAAATTGTTGTCACGAAGCATTTGTGTGTTAGCTGTTAAAGCACCCCCTGGAAGTGGAGATTGGATAATCATCGGATTTACAGCCAAAGCTTCCGGTGGTAAGAAGTAATCTTTCATACATTCTTTGAAAATTTCTTCTGTTTCAAGAATTTTTTCGATGTCCAAGCCCAAATCATAGTCTGTCCCTTTTACGGCATGCCACATTGAAACGATGTCAGGTTGTGCTGTGCCGCCTGAAACAGGTTTCATTGCCAAGTCTATTCCATCTGCGCCACCGTCAAGTGCTGCCAAGTATGCCGCTAAACCTGTTCCTGCTGTTTCGTGTGAGTGGAAGCGAATATGAGCGTCTGCGCCAAGAATTTCTCTTGCACGCTTGATTGTTTCGTAAACTTTTCTTGGGTTGGAAGTTCCTGACGCATCTTTGTATGCAAGGCTGTCAAAAGGAATTCCTGCATCAAGAATGTTTCTTAAAACTTTTTCGTAAAAATCAGCATCGTGTGCTCCTGTACAACCGATAGGAAGTTCCATCATTGTGATTGTAACTTCGTGTCTTAGACCGTTGTCTTTTATGCGTTGTCCTGAATATATCAAATTGTTTACATCATTCAAAGCGTCAAAGTTTCTAACAGTTGTAACACCATGTTTTTTGAACATTTTTGCGTGTAAGTTAATGATATCGCGAGGTTGAGAATCAAGCCCTACAACGTTTACACCTCTTGCCAAACTTTGTAAAGTGATATCAGGACCGACTGCAGCTCTGATTTTGTCCATGGTTTCAAAAGCATTTTCTCTACAATAAAAAATCGGAGCTTGAAAGCGAGCACCGCCTGCAACTTCAAAATGACGAATTCCTGCATCAACTGCTGCTTTTAAAGCCGGTAGAAAATCGTCAACAAAAACTCTAGCCCCATAAACCGATTGAAAACCATCTCTAAAAGATGTGTCCATTACTTTGATCTGTTTTTTACCCATATATTTACCTTTCCTAAATTATCTTCTTGCCATTATTGCAGCTAAAGCGACTGCGATTGCCTCATCATCAGAATTAGAAGCAACTTTTTTAGTTGTATTTGTAACTTCAATTTTCTCCGGAAAAATTTCGTTCAAATACAAAACTATTTTAGACATAATGCGCATAGAGGCGATTAAAATGCATAGGAATGCGAGTACTGTTCCCATGCCGATAGCCATTAGTGTAAGACCAAGCATAAAATTTTCGCTCATAATATATCTCCCATTGTTAATATAAACTCTTTACCTTTTTCTTCTATAATAAGTTCACCTATATCATTGACAGACTTGGCAACTCCCGATCTTCTGGTGTTAAAAATTTGTACAGAAATATTTTTGCCGAGAAAATTGCATCTTTTAATATATTCATCTTTTATTAGTGGAAAACCTTTGTTTAAGAATTCGTGATAGTTGTCAAAAAATTTGTTTAGCAGTTTTTCTGCAAATAATTTTTTGTCTTCATAATTCCTTCCGAGTTCAATGTTTAAGGCTGTTGCGACGCGTTCTTTAATTTGTTTTAAATCTCTTTTTTCTGCATTAAGATTTACCCCAATACCAAGAACCAGCCCGTTGAATTTTTGTCCGCAAACCATCGTTTCAGATAGAATACCTGCGATTTTTTTGTTGTTTACCATGACATCATTCGGCCATTTTATAGTAGGTTTTAGACCATAATCTTCCAAGACTTGTGCAAGAACCACACACATATATTGGGTTAAGTTTGAATATTTGCAATCGAAAGATGTTGAAGGTTTTAGAACAATTGTCATAAAAAGATTTTCATCTCCCAAATCTATCCATTTTCTGTCAAACCTGCCACGTCCTGCCGTCTGACTTTTGGCGATAATTACTGTTTTATCGTCAAGTAAAGCTAAATTTTGTTTAGCATACAGGTTGGTAGAATCTACTTCTTCCAAGTTAATAATATTCATGATATCCCCTAACATATAAAATTAATATAACTATAATAATATAAACAAAAAAAATTGTGAAATATTATTTTTTTGCAAGACTATTCGTGAGGTTTAAGACAATTTCAAGTTTTTCAGGGTTGTTTTCGATTTTCTCTAAATTCTTTTTAATCATGGAAAGCAATTCTTGTGAAGATTTGTATTTATTAGTTGCAAAAAATTCTTCAACACTAATATCAAAAACAATCATTAGTTTGTCAATTGTATCAGAAGTAACAAAATTATCTCCGGATTCTATACTACTTAATGCTCTTTGTGAAATATCTATCATTTCAGAAAGTTTTTCTTGGGTGTACCCATTTTGAATTCTTAGTGATTTTATTCGTTTCCCAAATTCTTTTTTAATTCCCATACCTTAAACTTCTATTTTTTATATTTTTACTATTTAAAAGTATTTTATATTAAGATATGTAAAGCTGGAATGTATTAATAATACTAGGATACTTAAAATTAGAATTATTAATTATATTATTTTAGCAATTTATTACTTATCAATGTTTTAAGATAGGTGTAGGTTATAAAAACACAAAAGTAGAAAGGAAATGTAGAATATGACAGATTTAATTGCGAAAGTAGGTACAGATATCATGAAAACAGCTGTAAAATCAGAAAAAACAGCTGTAAAAGTAGGTACAGATGCAGTGAAAACAGCTGGAATAGCAGAAAAAACAGGCAAATTTATTGGGGGGTCAGCACGCAATTCCTACACTGAAGCACTTTCAAATGTAAATCGATTGATGAAATGTGGTACAAGACTTAGTGGAGAGGTTCCTGCTGATACTTTTTTAGCTAATGTTCCAAAAAGAGAACGAGAAGCACTTACAAACTTATTAGGAAATCCTGATACAGTAGCCTGGACCGCAAAAGCAAATACAAAAGGAAGTGGATTCTCTATTTTAGGATTTATCGGCAAAAAAGGAGATAAAACAGTAGGTAAAGGAGCAATTTCAGTATCAGATTTCGGATATAAAAATGCAGTTGCTAAATGGAAAGTGTTTGGTAAAAATGGTCAAGCAAACGGCTTTGTGGATTGTGCCAAAGCAATAGACGCTCAAAATGCATCTATAAACTTAGCAAACCATAAAGGCAAAATCGGTTTTAGTGCGAACGCTGGAGAAGCTGCTCAAGCAAACGTTTTTGTAACTCCAAAAGTTGGATTAAATTATGCAAATAACCTTATTGCTAACGGCGTAAGTATGCACACGCCACAAAAAGTTGTTACAAATTTTGTAGATTTAATCAAATCAATTATTAGTTAATAGTACGCTTGCAAGCGGGAAGTAATAATACTTTCCGCTTTTTTAATAAAAAAAATTTGCGATTTTTTTTTTACGAGTTAAAATAATGGCACGAGGGAGAGAAAAACATGGAACATTGGATTTACACGACGAATATTTTAGGGCATGCTATATCCTTAAATTTGGATACCATTTTTACAATGTGGTTTGCCATGATTGTTGTCATTGGTTTTGCATTGCTTGCTACTCGTAATTTGTCGATTATTCCGAACAAACTCCAAGCAATTTCTGAAATGATTATGAATTTCTTTTATGGAACGCTTGATACAATGGTTACGACTGAAAATCGTCGTCATGTTCCACTTGTTGCTTCTTTATTCTTGTTTATTGTGACTGCAAACCTTATGGGGCAGTTGCCTTTGAGAATAATTCATTTGAAATCGGGGGCAGAACTTGCTTCTCCGACCAACGATATTAACTTGACGGCTGCAATGGCTGTTATTGTATTAATATATTATGTAGCAATGGGGATTAAGGCAAAAGGAGCTAAATTCTTCTTGCACGAATTCAGTTTCACCGGAATTGTCATGGGATTGGTTGAACTTTTGGAAATGTTTACAAGACCGTTAAGTTTGGCAATCCGACTTTTTGCGAACATATTTGCCGGTGAAATTCTTGTTTCAATTGCATTAGGAGCATTGGCTTATTTCTTGCCGTTGCCGATTATGTTATTTGAAATTTTGGTTGCCTTTATACAGGCGACAGTATTTATGATGTTGACGATTGCCTATATTGGCTCGGCAACAGGAGATGAACATTAGGTAGAATTAGTATAAATTGTCGAAAGACAAAAGGAGAGAAAAATGGTAGATTCAGCAGCAGTTTCACAAATGGCACACTTGGGTGCTGGTATTGCAATCGGTTTTGGTGCGGTTGGTGCAGGACTTGGTATCGGGTTTGCTACAAAAGGTTTGATGGACGCAGTTTCAAGACAACCTGAAGTTGCCGGTAAAGCATTCGGGTTCTTCTTGTTGGGTGCAGCTTTGTCAGAAGCTTGTGCTTTGTATGCTTTCGTTATCGCATTTATGTTGTTAGCAAAATAAGCAGCTGGGCGGTTAGGAAGCTAAGCAGCTAAGTTATGCAGGTATTACGATGAAGAAAAATTAGTATTAAAGATTTAGTATACTAAATAATTTGAACAACGTCGTAATCGCATTGAATTATGAGGATAAAAAATGGAATTTAACGCAACATTTTTAGTATCAGCAATAAGTTTTATAATATTTACGGTTATAATGAACAAGATTTTTTATAAGCCGTTGGAATCTGTTATGGACGAACGTCAAAGAGTAATCAATGACGCAAAATCTGATGCTTTGAATTCTGATAATAGAGCAAATGCGATATTAAAGGATAGAGATGAAAGATTAAACAAATCTTTGGCTGAGTCAAAGAAAATTGTTGCTGATAAAGTGAATGAAGCAAATGAAGATTCCAAGATGCTAACAAACAGTGCAAAACAAAAATCACAAGATGAAATTTCAACTGCCAAGTCAAACTTGAAAGATGAGGCTTTGAAAACAACTGAGGAGCTTAAATTTAAGGTTAAAGATTTGGCAGAAGTAATTTCATCAAAAGTGCTCGGCATGGATTGTCACATCGAAAATGCCGACAATGAACTTGTAAACAGGATACTTAACTAATGAATGAATTGGTAAATTTTTGGAACATCATAGTAGAATCAAATACATTTAATTTTGCGGTATTGCTAATTATCTTTGCAGTGCTATATAAGAAATTGAATGTAGCAAGTGGTGTTGAAAAAATAAAACAAGGGATTATTAAATCAATTGAAAATGCGAAATCTGAGCAAGAGAGTGCAAAAGGGCGTTTGCTAAATGCACAAAAATCAATTGAGCATATTGATGAAGAAATTGCGGGACAATTGAAAGATGCTACAAATCGCGCAGAAGGTATTGCAAAACAAATTTCTGCCGATACAGATGAGAAAGTTAAGTTGATTGAAAAAAATATTGAAAGAGTTATTGGAGCGGAAGAAAAAACGATTTCTGCAAAGATGACGAAAAAGACTTTGAATGCATCTGTTGAACTTGCGAAAAGACATATTCAAGGATTGTTAAATAGTAATCCTGATTTACATAACAAGTTCATAGATGAAAGTATTGAAAATGTAGACAGGATATAATTTATGAGTACAGAAGTTAAAATTTCAACATCAGCTAAAAATTATGCTAATTCATTGCTCCAAGTCGGAAAAGATGGAGTTATGTCTTATGATGATATTTTGAATGATTTGAACAAGGTGAAAGAAATAGTTTCAAGTTCAGCAGAGCTTACTCAGGTTATGGAAAATCCAGCGGTTTCTGTCAATACTAAATACGAGATTTTGGACAGTGTTTTTTCAGGTCAGATTAATGATAAATTGATAAATTTCTTGAAAGTTCTGATTGATAAAAACAGGTTTTATGAATTAAATCAAATTGTTGAAGCATATTCTTATGAAGTTGATGAAATTCATAATGTAAAAAGGGTTGAAGTAATTTCAGCTGTTGAAATTTCAGATGATAGAAAACAAAGATTGGTTGAAAAACTTCAAAACAAATTACAAAAAACAGTTATTCCAAACTGGAATGTTGATAAAGATATTATCGGTGGTTTGATTATTCGAATTGGCGATGATGTTGTCGACAACAGTTTGCGAAATAATTTAGAAAATTTAAGTA
>ERZ1034925.279-NODE-279-length-25603-cov-25.683928_pt1 | contig 25603 bp, 41 predicted proteins | sample MGYA00520687_ERZ1034925 | MGnify/ENA primary metagenome ERZ1034925 (study PRJEB33766, sample SAMN09781758) | gut metagenome | biome: gut microbiome | host: Homo sapiens | place: Madagascar | study: EMG produced TPA metagenomics assembly of the PRJNA485056 data... | reverse complement strand
TATTTTTATTACAATAATATTGTCCGCTTTTACCCAACAATATTTTTAATTTCAGAAAGGACTTCAATTCCTTCTTTATTTTTAACTTTTTCTATTAATTCTGATAATTTTTTATCTACATCTTGAGTATTACGAGTAATAATATCAATCATTCCCGCAAAAGAATTATTATAAGTTGTAATATCTTTCATGGTAGATTGCAAGCAATCACGTAAAAAACTCATTTCTTCTTGCGGAATTGCTTCAAATACTTGTGCAATTACGCCATTAGATTCTAATAAATCGTAGGTTTTTAAAATATTATCTTCTAATTGTGTTTTTGTAAAAGTAATATCCGTATAATATTTTACCACAGCAATAGAAAAGTAAGTTTCAACTCTAATAGGACTAAAAGTAAAATTATTATAATCAATAGAGTTGTCAAATACGTAGACTAACAAATCTACTTTATCAGATTGCGGTAAATATTGTTTTACTTTTACCTCGTTATTATTTATCAAAATAGTTTCTGTATCATTTATTGTTTTTAAGCCTAATTTGGAAAATGTAATAGACATTTTTATTTCTCCTTTTTCTCTTTATATATTTATATTATACCATTATTTTTTAGTTATTGCAACATAGTTAATAATTTATTTCTACTAATATTGAAAATAACTGTTGTTTTACTTAACAGTGCATCAATCGCGCTATCACTTCTTGAATAAGCATTTAATGTGTTTGGCTTATTTTCTTCTCCAACCCATTTATTTAAATCTTTTGGTTTTTCAAAAGTAATATTCATACTACTTGTTATATTATCAGGCATACTAGCAGCTTTTTGAAACTCTTTCATAATATTATTTAATAATTTATACATTGGATAAGGTTTACCATTAATAATAATTATATCTGCCATGTCACTAATGCCAAATACTTCTTTTAAAGGGCTATTAGTACCAGTCCAAGCTTGAATAAAATATGAAGAAATAATATCTTTTTTAATCATTTTCACTTCATTAGTAGAAGTAGTTAATACAAGTGAATTATATATAGCATTTTGATATTCAGTGCTAGATAACCATGGTCCATATACTTCTTTTAAAATATTTTTTAAACTGTTTTTCGCAGATAAAGTATGCGCTTTTACTCTAGTATTTCTTCCTTGCGTGCCCGAAACTTTAACACTCGCGCCAATAGTTATTAATAATCGTTTTCCATTAAGATCAATTTCCATATCAAAAACATTATCTGGTTTTGCGCTACCTGCATTGATTGATTTTCCAGTAAGACTTTTTGTAGGAGTATATTTGCCAGTCATTCTCGTATTACCTATTTTTTTGGGTAAATTTTCTTCTATAAAAGATTCTGGGATATTTTGCTCATACATCACCAATAATTCTTCTAATTCACCAGCATATCTGGGCATTTCGCTTGATAATTTGCCCGCTGTAATTTGTAGATTACACATTTGATTTAAATTATTTCTAAGCCCTTGAAACGCAACCTGCCCATTTTGGCGTACAATAATTAATTTATCTCCTGAACTAGTTGTATTTTCTTTATCAAAAGCTTGTAAATAATTTTGTAAATCATCAGCGTTTATTCCACTATCGTTAATTTTTTTCTCCATTTTTCCCACTTCTACTAATAAATCATTAATAGTTTTTGCTTGTCCTGATGTTTTAAAGTTTTTAATAACATTACCCATTGCGGTAATCATATTGGACATACTTGGAACTGCTTCATTATTTCCAAGATTACTATAGTGATTTCTAATATTTTGTTCTAATTCTTTTACCACACTATCCATAATTTTTTCATAAGTTTGTTGATCACCTTGTATTAAGCCTTGATTTTGAAGCCACAATTCTCGATCTTTGTAAAATTTTCTTATGCTTTTTTCTGCTTGCGCCTGAAAAATTCTATTCCAAAGTTTTGTTTCATCAGAACCCTTTTTTCCTCCTATTGTTTTTAAAACATAATCTTTAATTTTTTTATTATAAGATTCTTTACTTGAACGCACATAAACTATATCATAAAAGCCATAATTTTCTTCTTTATCAAAAGGTAAAGTTCTATATGACTTAACGAACGCTACTTGTGCCATGTTATATATCTCACTTCCTTTGTAAAAAAATAAAGGGGAAACCATATGGTTTCCCCAAATATTATTCTTCCCCGAAATAATTGATAACTCTAGTAGGTTCTTCATCTGCTTGAGTATTTATTTTTTCTTCATCTGGGGATTTTAGAAAGACGCTGCACAAGCTTCACGTTTTTCAACAGTATTATCTTCCTCATCACTCATAATCTGCATAATAGCAAATACTTTCTTGGTTCTATTAAATCTAGTATAGTCCGGAAAAGCATCGAACACGAAGGAGAATGTGCTAGGATCACCGCTATTCGCCATCGAGAAAGTGAAGTTAGACTGAACTTTACCATTAGGAATAATTAATTCAGCAGGCATATCTACACCATCAGATTCTCTACGGAATAAAGTAGAACCCTCTAAATAGAAGTTGCCACCAAATTTATCAGCTTCAATCTCAACCTGTTTTGCACCAGAAGTTTTCTTAATGTAATAATCAACCAATACAATACTACCAGCTGCTAAATCAGTTGCGCCAGTTTTTCCATCTGCATAGCAGGTAATAGTAGTTTTGCCCTCTGCATAAGCTACAGCAGCAGGAACGCAAGGCTCAACATTCACCTGACCTGCATTATCTAAAACCATGCAGAAAATATCAGCAGAAGCATGAGCAAAATCTTTAGCGGTTTTACCTGTCACAGGAGTACCTGTAGCTTTAGCATTTTCGCCATCTAATACCCAGCAAGCAATTTCATCTAAAACAATTTTATTTTTTTCTTTTACTTCAACCGTAGAAGTAGTGTGTACATAAATAGGAGTGTTTTCAGTTGCGTCAACCAAACCAGCACCAGACAAAATGGCAAAGCTTTCAGGGGAAAGCAAAGCATCTTCCATAGTAAAGGTCAAAGTTCTGTCACCGCTCCACGCGATCAAACGGGGATTACCTTTGCCGCCTTGCGCATAGACCGTGGTGCTATCTCCTTCCATCGAAGAAGTTTTTAAAGTATCAAAATACAATACTGGTTCACCTGCAAAAAAAGTACGATTACCTAAAGTCATTTTTGCTTTAGCACGCAAAACAACGTCACATACTTCACGGCTACCAAATCTATAGGACATAGTTATTTTCCTCCTCTAGTATGAATATCTTTTTCCCAATTTTCAACATCTTCTTTAGGATCACCACCTGCAAGTCTAACTTTTAAGTTAATATCCCAGTCGAGTTTTAAATTGAGTCTTTCAATAGCATCAAAAATTTGATACATAGTATATTTTTGTATTTCATATATGCTCATTTGTAAACCAATAGAAAGAATAGATTCATAACGAGCTAATACGCTACCTTGATTTTTTCCTTTTATTTCAGCCACTTTTTGACGTCCACGCATTAATTTATCTGCAATCGCTTTTGCTTTTTCATTTACAGGATTATACACAATATTATCACCTTGAAAAATATTAGACACACAAAGCACTTCGCGCAAGCAATTTTGCAAATAAATAAAATTATCACTATCAATAATAATATTTCTATTTTCCTCTTGATAGCTTAAAATAATACTATTAGGAGTCAATAAAATTCGCGCTTTTGGAAAAAATAAAGATAAAAAATTTATTAAAAGGTCTGTATGTTTAGACTCTTTAACAACTTTCATTAATACTTGAAAATTTGTTACGTCTTTTAAAACAGATTTGTCCTCAACCAACGAACTTTTATCTACGCAAATATATTGAATCATCTTAAATAAATCAGATTCATTTAAATAAGAAAATTCTTTTAGATTAGGCTGATGAAGTACCGCGGCAAGTTCAACAATAGGAATATCAATTCCATTAATTAAAGCTAAATCATAATTACTCAAGCGGGTCTACCCTATCTTCTTCGCCATGAATAGCCAAATAATATAGATTAATGCCACCAAATTCATCATCATAAAGTGCTTGATCTGCACCTAAAAATTGTAATAATCCAATACCTGTTAGATGTTGTCCATTTAACATCGAATCAATTTCACCTGCAATGCGATAAGGACGTAATTCATAATCGCCCAAATCCCAATCGTCAAAATGACAAATAATTTTAATTTCAATCAAATGATCTCTATACCAAGGATTTGTTTCATTTGGCACAAAACTATCATATGTAATGCGCAAATAAGTATATTTATTTTCATCTATTATCACTTTCGGCACATTTGAAATTTGCTTATTTGTAAAAAGACTTTTAATTTGATCCGCAGTTAAATCAGGTTTAGACTCCCAATCTTTAGAATTGTAATAAATAAGTTTTAAAAGTTTTTTATTTTCAAGTAATTTTTTAGTAATTAAAGAAGTATCTTTTGCAATACCTAAAAAACTAGATTTTGGAAAAATATATTGATCTTTTTTCATTTGTTCTCACCTCTTTAATATAAAGACTCTACTACTATTGTTTTAATTTCAAGTTGCAATCCATTTGACCATTGTAAAACAAATTGCCCACTAGTCATTTTATTCCAAACGATTTCAACAGTAGTATCATCAACAGTAGTAAGACAAACTGGAAGATTATCCAATACTTTCCATTGTCCATTTGCGGCAGGTGCTTCATATCTTTCCGCAATTTTAGGCTTAATAAAAGTATTTCCTTTAATTAGGGTTTGAGGTGTTGGATCAACAGGCTCAATAATAAGTCCATTCTTAACCTCATCATCTATATTATCAGTATCTCTATCAATGTAATATTCTTCCGCATTTACTTCTAAAACATTTTTCATTGATATTGAATCTGGAGCTTGCACTTGCCAGCATTTACCCGCAAATAAAAATTGCGAGTATCTTTTAAAAGCCTTTAATGTTTTTTCGTTTAAAGGCATTAAAATATTTAAACTTAAATTAGGACGATCTACTCGCACTTGATTTTTTTGAATACTTTCTATTTGTGTTTCTACTGGACCTCGAATAGCTGCCCAAGTAGTAACTACATTGCCATTTTCATCTTTAAATTTAATTTTATATCTACAACGTCTAATTGTTCCTCTAAAATAAGCATCTTCTGTTAGAGTTTGTAAATAAATTAACCAATAACTATCTGTTCCAACCCATTTAAATACATCACCAGGATTAAAATTATGTCGATAATCAATAGAAAGAATCTTATCATCATAATCTTGTTTAGTTTTATCTGGCGTAATAAGTGCGCGAACAATAGGAGAATCATCTAAATCAAAGCATTGCGTGTGTGGTTGAATCAATTGAGCATTAACTCCTTGATAAGAAAATTGTAAAGTACGTAGAAATGTTTCGTATTTGCCCTTTATCATACGATCTTCTTGCCGAATCCCGCCATTAAATTCTAGACGTTTCCGCATTAATTCTAAACTATTCATCATTCAATAACCTCGATAAAATTTCAATACATCTAAAAACAGTTTTTCGATAAAGCATAAAATCATCACATACTTTATTAGTTAATCCTTCTAACTTAGATAATAAAACTAAAAAATCAACTTCGTTAGAAAAAATTTTTTCTAATCCGCTCACTTCTTCAATCACAACATTTAATTGCGCAATCCATTCTTCATTATTTTCACGCATTGGAATTAATTTCCACATTTGATTAATTAATCTACGTTTGTCAGCTTCAAGAATTTCATTTTTAAAAGAAAATCCATATTTACTAATCATCAAAGGTACTTCTTTCCATTAAAGTAGACCAATTAGATTTTATAGATCCTTTGTTATCTATCATTTTTCTACGTTTATATAAACGTTGATAATGAATAGATAATCTTTCTGCTTCTGTTTTTAATTCTTTTAATTTAGATAAATGATTAGCTTGACTAGACATTGAAAATTCTGTGCCAGCATATTTCATACGAATATTTTCAACAGAAGCAATTTGACGTTGAAGCCAAGTATTATACATCAAAATGCCTAATATCATAACTTCTTCTCTTGTTAAATGGCAATTATAAGTTTCTTTCTCTTCATTAAAGTCATATAATGGAAAACGTGGAAACTCAAATCCAGGAATAGAAACAATTAAAATATTCTTTAAATCATTAATAGTATCTTCTCTAGTCCATCCGCCAATAAAATCAGATTCTTTGTTTAAATAAAGATCATCTGTAATATTTGCTAAAAAACTATCGTAGATTTCTTGAAAAGGAGTAGGTTCGCCAGTAATAGGGTACTCGCCCATTGGTATTTCCCCCTTTAATTATTCATCTTTTTTAATAACTTTCGGTGCGGTATAAGTAGGATGTGATCTACGAGTAGAAGCAGCACCCGCAGCTTTTGTGTTATCTTCTTCTTGTTCCGCAAGTCTATTATTTTCAATCGTTTTAGTTACATCGAATTTTAGCTGCTCTTTAATAGCTTCGCGTTTATCTGTCGCATTTAATGGTACAGAAACTGCATATTTTTTAATTAAATCTAAAACTCCCTCTGGAGCAAAATCTAAAGCATCTTTAAATTCATTCAAAGAACAAGAGTTTAGCCAAGTAGGAATCATTTCTTCCGTAAGCCAATATTCTGGTTGTTCAGTAATATCTAAAGCTTCATGTAAAGCATCTGGATCTTGAACCAAAAGGTAATTGTAAACTAACTCTCTACCACCAGGTTGTTGCGCCAAAGCATAAATTTCTTCATAAGGAATTAATTTTTCTGCGCGAGGTCCAAATTCACGATTAACGTGTAAATCAGGTACACTATAAATTACCATACCATTACTGCGATTAGTAACTTTAATTTTTTTTGACATATCCATATTCAATTATCTCCTTTTTCTCAAATAAAACAATTGGGGAAAGGGGAATTAATCCCTTTCCCCATTATATTAAATATTTACTTTATTATCTAATTTGCCCTGCAAAGAAGTATCAACATAAGAGAAGATGTTATTAGTCATGCGAACGCCAACACCAACCTTGCGGTAAGTCTGTAAATCTCTGGACCAATCCTCATTTTCTCTTTCACGCACATGAGTGTCACCCTCAAAGGCAACAACTACAGGTTTGTCAGCGCCAGATGGAATAACCCAAGCATAGCCAGGATCAATTACCTTACGGCTATTGGTTTCATCTTCGAAAGACTGAGGCAATACGACTACAGGCACGCCTTTATAATTACCAAGATAGCCCTGTCTCCATCTTTCATCACGCATTGCATCCGAAACCCAACCAGTAGCAGGCAACATTTTAACAGCAAACTCACGAGTACAGTAAATGGTAGGATTACCATAAGCAGATGCACCTTGAACTAAGAAGTCCATACCAATTTCATTAAATCCATTAGTAGAAACTTTATTAGATTCAGGCAACTGCTTAACAGAAGCCATTAAAGCAGCAGCGATTTCACGATAAATGAAATCATCCATGCCCTCCATAATAATTTCTACAACTTCTGCAAAGTCTACACGTTTGTCAAGGAACTCTTCAAAGCCGATCTGTGCAGCAGCGCCAATAGCACTAGTGCCAATCTCAAAACTCTCTTCACCAAGCTTGAAAACTTCGTAAACGCCAGCCAAACCAACGCGAGTAACAAACTGTTTAGCACGCATACGACCTAAACGACGTTTAAATACTGGTTTTGTGCCTTGTGCATATACTTGAGTATCAGCAAAATCAGCATAACGCTCTAATACACGCTGCGGCAATACATCATCAAGGGTTTTCTCAACCAAACTAAAATAAGTATTTTTATTTTCACGATATAATTCGTAAGTACCAACTAATTCATTTAATTCATTACGCAAAGTATCATTCATTGCTCTTGCATTTAAATTTTGCCCCGCAAAACTATAAGAGACGGAGGGATCTTTAGCACGAGCAGTAGCTTTAGCCAATTCCAATAATTGTGTTTTTTCTAACATTATATTTTCTCTCCTTTCTCTTACTGGATTCTCTGAACTTTAACGCCAGGCTGATTATCAGGCATTGTATACACTTTAACAACAAGCCATTTCATATCACCAGCATTAGTACCTGCGGTTTTGGTTAAATAACCATCATCACCAACAACTAAAGTATCACCAACGGATAATTCCTCTTCGTTAATAGTGTTTAAAGTCATCAAGTCCATAACATCGGTTTTCAAGCAACGAGGAACCATTTTAGTACCCTCTGGCATATTCTGCGGATAGCTGTAAGCAGGCATCTGCATCTGATAAGCAGTATCACTACCCTCATATTTAGCTTCATCACCATAGTTACCATAAGTAACTAAATCAGAATTATTCTGACCAACAGGACTATAAACACGAGCATTGTAATCGGATTTTTTCATTGCAAAATCCGCATCGGTTTCTCTATCATCGTAAACTTTAACTTCATTAAATACTAATAACCATTCGCCTGCACCAGTAAAATTAACTTTACCAGCAGCGTAATCATATTTTACAAATTGACCATTTTCCAAAACTTCGATGTTTTCATCAGCAGGTAACTGTGCATAAATTTTACCATTACGTCTAGCGGAAAGATGGTTAGGCTCAACTTGACCATAGCCAAGTTTTACAAATTTAGCCTTAGACAATTTTTTTGTAGCCATTTATATATCCTCCTTAATTAATTACATATTTTCTTTAACAGCTTGAATCCATTCTGGAATATCAGAATTATTAACTGTTGGATCTAAACTAAATATAATTGGTGCTTCTTTTTCTTTTTCATCTTCTTTATCATTTAAAGAAAAATCTACTTTATTACGCACACAAATAATAGATAATTTAGCTTCAATATCATTTAAAGAATAATTATCAATATTATTCTGAACCTCTTGCTTATCTTCCGCAGAAAGCATATAAAAACTATCAATCATAGCTTGTTTATCTTTCTTTTCAACAGATAATTTAAATTCATTTAATTGCTGATTAGTTGTGACTAAAGCTTCATTTTCTTCTTTTAATACACTGTAATCGTTTTGCAACTGTTCAAAATCAGCTTTTAATTGAATATATTCTGGAATTTCTTCCAAAGAATATTGAGGTTCCTCTACTGTTTCTTCACTTTTTTGCTGTTCATCTTGAATGGGATTGTCCTTAATTTTTTCAAAATTTTCAGCTTCAGGAGTTTCAATTACTTCCTGTTCTTGTTCTTGAATTACTTGGTCTTCCATTTGGCTACTCCTTTCATATTCTTGAATTTGTTTGCTCATCGCGGCAATAGCTTCGCGCAATTTACTCAAGTCATTTTGCAAAGAATATTCGCCAAATTGAGCAGAACCTGTAATTTGAGCACCCTCAAAACAAGGCTCAAAATTTTCACCTAATATACATAATTTTGTAATAGTAGCATCATTTATAATAAAAACACGCCCATTATTTTGATTAGATATACCCCAGTTTCCTTGTAAGGTATCTTTATCTAACTCCATGGACTGATTATTACCTTTATCTATAATCCGCTGTGACTCTGGATAAATACCAGACCAAATATATCCTTCAGTTAAAAGATAATCTCGAATTACGCCATCTTCATCCTGAAATTTTTGAAACCATACATGAGCATTTTCACCAATAAAGCCATAAGGTTTAGTCATATCAATAATATCATAGGTTTCGCCATTCCATTCAATATCTTTATTATGACCTTCAAAATCTTGATCTTCTTTATTATAATAACCTACAATAGGACTGCCAGGTAATTTTTTACCCATCTCTGTCGCAACTGCTTTAGAAATTACTGTTCCATTGCGGTTTTCACCCACATATAATACTTTAATTTGGCATTGAGAAACAAGAGGATTAATAGTAGGATAAGTAATAAACTCACAAGCGTCTTGTGCTGGTAAACTTGTATACATTATTATCCTCCTTAATTCATAGATTCTTGATTAGCAATAGTCTTTTCAGATTTTTCACTATCATCTTTTTCTGGACGACCTACCTGTTTTTCATCCACTACTGTATTTTGAGAATTGTTGCTATTGGATGAATTGGAATTGCCCAAAATTTTACTGCTCATAGTAGAACTCATTAGCGGAGGAATCATAATATCAGACAAATGCAAAATATTATTCTCAAATTGAATTGCCGCAAGAATTTGTGATTGATCATGACCAAGAGCAATTTGAGGTAACATTTTAGAAAAACCAATTTGCGTTTGTTCTTTATATATTTTAGACATTTCTTTATAATTATAAATAGTAGTTTCTAAAATATTTATTCTAAATCTGTACGCATTTGTTTTATTGAATTTATGAATTACTCTATTTAATAAGCGTTGAAACTGTAATAATAAATCACGCATCATTGCCTCGTCATTTGCGATAGATTTCTCTAGAGCCAAATTACCATCTGTATTAAACAAATTCTGTGATACACCTAAATTATTATAAACAGTACGTTCTACTTTTTCCAAGTCATCTTTAGTCATAGAACTATTAGAATCCTGCATATCTGCAACTTCTACGTCAGCAAATGTAGTTAAAACGTCAACACCAACCGCACGTCGCAGCATTGCAACGGCATTATTATGAATATCTTTTGCTTCATCCATATCAAAAATTAAATCGTTGTTTTTATCTAATGGTAATTTTTGAATAATAATTTTGAGCAACTGCTGCATAGTTTTACGCCTATCTAAATCTTGCGCTTGGTCTAAATCAATAATAGATGGGATAGCGCCAGCAAGAGGAGGAAAGTCAGAACTGTTTAAATTAAAATATACAGTTAATTCTGGATCCAATAAACACCAACACTTTCCATCACTAGCTTTATCAGGAACTAATTTTCCTTCTTTAAATGCAATATAAGCTTTTTGCACTTCTTTCGGAAATGTTTTTAAGACTTTAACTTTATAATTAATATCTGGAAAGTAAGCATCAAAAAATTGTAAATTTAATTCTATTGCGGGATCTGCACCCATACTATATCTAGAACGACAATATTTAGATGGTAATTGCTGCAACGCAAATTTATCGCCAAAATCTACTATACATCCATAATAACTACCTTTAACCACAACTTCTAACGCAATATCTCCTAAAAGTTTTTTAACATTGGAGTTATCTAAAAATTCTAATACTTCACTAAAAGATTTTAATATCTTTTTTTCATTTGCAGCAGAATCTTTAATAGAATAAGGAGTTACACACCAATCGTATCTATATAAATATGCTAAATATTCACACATACGTTGATAGATACCACTGGCTTCATAAAAATAAGAAGAAATATCTCTTAATTGTTCGTAATTATGTTTTTTAATTGCGTTTAAAATATATCCTTTATTTCCATAATTTTCATTTACTTCGCGATATGTGCCAAGCTTAATAATAGCATCATCTAGCGTTTTCGCCCCAACACGCATTTTCGCGAAGTCAGGATTAATAACATAATTCTCTTTTGGATCTGGAGATGCTATTTTTAAATTTCTATGTTGCTTCATTTAGTCACCTCCATTAGTATCCAGCTTTTTTAAAAATATAATCATAACTAATTAAATTTTCATCTGTGTAAGGAATAATGACTAAATTAATATGCTTTAAAGCGCAAAACCGTTTTTTCTTTGTGTCATTATATTGCTGTTGATATAATCCACGTTTTCCACCAAATTTCGCAACTGGTTCATAATGTTGCTTTCCATTATATTCAATAAGAAAATCAAGATTTCCATTATCATCTAAAATCGCAAAATCAAATCTTAAAGGTTTTCCGTTGGGCGAGAGTAATTCTGGAAATTCATATTCTTCTATAAATTTAACATCATTCATTTGTAAAATTTCTTCAATTTTAATTTCAGCTCTGCTCGCACGCATTTAATCATCACCACCTTTATATAAAATAGTTAAGGAGAATTATTCTCCTTAACTTAAAAACATAAAATCAGATAATTTGCGACGTTTCTTTCTGGTTTTATTATCTTCATAATATTTTAAATAATAAACGCCATACTCCAACGCAGAGAAAAAGTCTTTTTTAATACGAGAATTAACTTGTTTTAACCTAATATTAATTCCTTCTTCATCTTCGCGCAAATTCATCATCTGGTCTTTTAAAACAGATGTAAGAACATAAGGTTTTAAATAAGCATTACGCTGCTCTTGTGACATTGCTTGACCTACCTTTGTGCTTAATAATTTAGCTTGCGCTGTACGCTCATCAATTAAAAATTTAAGTTTACCCGCATTTAACTGATTTTGTAAAGTAGCATGTGCGTCAGTATTTTCAGGAGCGTGCATTTTTAACAAATGCATTGCTTCTAATTCTGTATCATCTGTTATAAATTTTTTATAATATCCTTCATCGTCATTTTCCACACCAAAGGGCGGATAATGATCGCCTTTCGAATCCTGTGATTTTATCATGTAGTCAACTAGACCTATACCTAACCCATTCGCATCTAATACTACACGTCGCGCATTATATTTATAATATAAACGCTTAATTTCCATTGCTTGTTCTTCAAAGTGCATATCACTCAAAACAAAAACGTTTACCATAGTTTTAATAGAAGGACCTTGCGTTTGTGGACTAACTTTAATTATCCACACAACGCTATCACCATATGTTCCATTTGCTTCACCACAACAAATGCGTTCTCTAATGAACTGCTTGTAGTTACCTACAAGATCAGACTATATCTTCACTCCGTAGAGGTTCTCCTTTTCCAGTGTCAGTAGTTTACACTGTACATAATAGTCGTTGAACTTTATTTCTTAAAAAAAAATCATTCTACTATTTTAGAAAAATCTAATAGAACAATAGAACAAAGTTGTCCTAAAATTTTAAAAAATCTTAGCTGCGGATTGCCCTTTAGGGTATCCCCGCAATTAAAAGAATTTTAAAAGGGCATGATTTTGGTGCCACCCTTTTCTGCCGACATCAACAGACAAAATGTAATATCCATCGGCAGTTACTTTTTTTGAAGCTTCTTCTTCCGGTTTTTGATAAATGCGGCAGTGGTCAAAAGTCTCGCCATTGAAGAATGCATCCGAGACTGTTCCAGTCCACCTAGATTCATACTCTCGGTCAAAGCTAGCTTCATTAAAAGTTTCGTCATTTCTTAAATCTGTAATAAAGTTTTTGTCGAATAATCCTACCAGAACAGGGATACGCCAACTTCCACCTAGAACCATCGCTTTATCAGGCTCGGTAATGGAACGCACAAGCAAGGTAATTAATTTGTCATATGCGTATGAATTTTTATATCCTGCTGTAGTAATATAAATCTGGCTTTTGTTTAGGTTTTCTTCTGGATGTACTGATCCGTCCAAACATCGTCGTGAAATATTAGTGGTAGGAATAATAACCTCAGATAGAATTTTTCCATCTACGCCAGCGGCTTCCTCAATGAGTCCGCCATGACGACGCTTACCTCTAGAGGTTTCCTTTGCGGCAATGTTATCAAACCATGATTTATTTTTAAATATATACTTACAATAATCTTTTCCCTCTAATGTTGCACCACGTGATCTATCTAGCTCTTTCTCGAAGGCAGGTACGAGAGAACATATCTCAGCAACCTTTTCCTTCATGATGCCAGCTGCCTGTTCCTTTCCTCCAGACGTTACGAACAATTTCGAGCCTGGGTACAGAACGCACCTGACCATTAAAATTAACATTGATAAAAAAGACTTGGAATAACCACGGGGATAGGTAGCATAAAGGTACTTATGTCTAGTAGCTGCACGCAAAAAACATTTGTGTTTACATTTGCTCGCTAAACAAATGCCAAGTTAAACTTGCTTATAGTTTCCTATAAGATCAGACTATATCTTCTCCATTTAAGGAGGTTACCGTTTGGAATCGCGATTGATTCTACTCTCTTTCGAGATAGTCGTTGAGCTTATCTACAATTAGAGATTTAACACGCTCATCTGGAATCCAATAAGGAATTTCGATTAAAATAATATGATTATTTTTACAATATTCTTTTTTTCTTTTATCTCTTTCTTGCTGAATTTCTAATCTATTTCCAAAATGTTCAACTTGTTCATAGTGTTGGATTCCATTGTATTCAATAGCAAATTTCTGTTCTCCAAGAATAAAATAAAAATCAAAACGCAAAAGAGTATTTGGAATTGTCCATTCTCGTTTTACATCTATATTTAATTCATTTAAAATATTTTGAACTAAAGATTCACCTTTACTAATTCGCTTTCCACATTTAGGGCAAAAACTGTCTCCATGAATAATATCTGCGGGACGAACTTCCCAGACAAAACCACAGCTATGTCGTAGTAAAACTTTGGTAGTTTGATCTTTATAATTAGAAATTAGCTTATAAGTTCCTTCTCGACAATATTTATTGGTTTCTTGAATAAATTCTTCTGCTGTTCTATTTCTATATACTCCAGTTTCGCAGCCACATTTTAAATGTCGATATAAATTACATAAAGTAGAAGTTCTTTCATGTCCACATTTTTTACATTTAATAGTATAATGAATATGGGTATTTTTAACTTCTGTTTTAACAATATCATAATACTGTAATATTTCTTGTAATTTTTTATCGCGTTCAATCCATAAACCTTTACATTTTTTACATCCATTAACTTTATTGGGTGCTAAAAAATTTAAGGCTCTATTTACTTTTATAATATCACCGCAACTATTACATTTAATAGTAGCTGGTTTAGCTGTTGAAGTATATTCCAACACAGTAAAAGATTCTTCTGGAAAGCGCTCTTCAATTCTTCTTTCATATTCTTGCTGTGAAATTTTTTTTGACATTATTTTTCTCTCCTTTGTAAATAAGCGCTGATTATCCATTATTAAATTTTAGGCTTACGCCATGATTCATCTAAATACTTATTTTGCTTTCGCTCTTAATATATATTTGGAGATATATTATTAAGCAATTTAGCTTTAGGACTTCCCAGCTTTTAAGTAACTTTGCTTAGCTCATTTCTAAGCTAAGGGGCTTTTTTTTCGTTAACCCTTTGATAATAATAAAACTTTAGTTGTTTCGGTCTTTCAGCGTGCCCACCATCTTGCATAAAATCTACAAATAAATCTGGGTAATCTCTAAAAAAACCTAAATATTGTCTAATCACAGGAAGAACGGCTTCAATACGTTCGGGCGAATATCCAATCTTTTTTTCTTTTTTGCCCGAATTTTTTAGCAAATCGGCTAGAGCCATTATCCTTCTTCCTCTCCATTTAATCTTTGTTGCATTTCCGCAAATGCTTCATAATCTTCTGGCGATAATTCATCAACAGGAGAAGTTTCAACTTCCGCGAATAAAGCATCTACATCATCTAAATCTACACGACTTTCATTCTCTTGATCTCGTTTAATTTTATTAAATGCGTTTTCAATCATTTGACCTAAATTCAATTCATCCATAACCAACTGGCGCAAATAATGTTGAGTATCACGAATTGTTTCATCTACTCTGTCATTAGGTTGACCATTATAAAAATTAGGCACAAATCCTTTTTCCTCAGCCAACGCAAACAATTCAGCAAATGAATCCATAACATCTTCATCATCTTTTTTAACTTGCGCTGCGGTCATTTTATTTGCTTTCATTAGGTCATTATAGACTTTAGTGGCTTGCGCGAATCCCGCTAAGTCTTTTGAATCTATCATTTGATTCGCAATTAATGAAGCTTTACAAATTAAAATTAAGGTATCTTTCGCGCCTGCACCTTGGACATCATATGACTCCATCATATCATTATAAAGCTGTTCCATTTTAACCCATTCAGAACCCGTATAGCCCTCGCCCCATTTAACCCGTAAATAAAGTTTATCCGCATTAGTTAATTGATCCATTACCTGATCTGAAGCAGGAGTGTAAGCAGCATTATCTTCTGCATATTGATTCGAATCAAATGGAATAACAATGCGGTCAGGACCCTTGCGAGCTTTTTCCAGCTCTTCCTCAATTTTCTCGGTTGTGAATCCCGACATCCGCATTGAATTTCTTTTTTTCTCATCATTTGCGGCATTGAGTGCATCCGTGTCCGCAAAATGCTTACCTTTATATTGATTTAATTTCATTGTAGAAATATAACGCCCTAAGACAGATTTACCATTAATATTGCGTGGATCTTGCCCTTTTAATTTTTCTAGCAAGTTGTTCCATGCATCGCGCACATACGGCAAATCTAGCTCTTCTAAAATTGGAATAAAAGTATCTGGATTCCAATTATCTACATGCATTGTCAAACAATCTTTACAGACGGTCATTTTTCCGTCATTTGGATATTTTTCCAAATTTTGGGAAGTGTAAAAATGATCTGCCGGCAGCATTTTTTTACATTTTTCGCAATAATATGCTCTTTGCGTACCCATTCAGTTTCACCTCATTTCTTTTTCTTATTTCTACATTCTTTGCAAATAGAATATAGCCCATCTTTACTGGTACTATTCTTTGAAAAAAATGATGTATAAGCTGGCTTAAATTGCCCACATTTTGAACATTTTTTTAATGGAACGTGTTGCGCAATTAAAAAACGTTTTTGCGCGCATTGGGAAATTAATTTGGGAATTTTTTGCCGCCATATTTTAGAAATGTACTCTACTGAATAAGTAGAATCAAATGTAGAATTGAGATATTCTTGAATGGTTTTATTTGAATCGCCATCTATTTTATGAATTAAAATATCCATATACATGGGGTAATCCGCAAGTGCTTTATCGACTAATTCTTCTAGCTCTTGTAGTAAATACCAAGTATCTGATAAGAAATTGTCCCAGCTGTCTTGTTTTAAATGCGAATAATTATTAAGTAATAGGGAACAAAATAAAGGATTCATAAGAGAAAAACCTTTTATTACTATTTGATGCGTGCGCGGATCAATAAAAGAATCATCATCAAAATGAATTATTGCTTTGCCGCTGTGACATATTTTGGTAGTAGTAACAGGCACTTGATAAGATTGTTTAATTAAATATTGGTCTTTGCGCATTTCAATTAAAGATTTTTTGATTATATATGCGCTTTTACCCGATGAGCGTTTTAAGGCTGCATCCCATTTGGTAATTTCTTGGCGGAGTTGCGCTAATTCTGGCATTTCCGCAAGATCTTGCCTCGTAATAGAAATTTTAGGTTTAAATATTGCATTTTTATTATTTTCTGATGTTAATTGATATATGCCGTCTTCGCCGCTCTCAAGGCTTGCCGCAAGACCCTCATATGATGTTTCTCGCTTTCCTATAGTGGAAAGGCGATTTTCAGTCAATAATTTTTTTTCTTTTTTCTCTTGTTTTTCCATGCATAAAACTAGGTAGTCCGCTAGAATTTCTAGATATGCTGGAGACAGAGAGTCGTTTTCTGCAATGATTTGTTCTACTAAAGCCTTTCGTTCTTCGGGATTTTCTAAAGTGTAATCTAATTTAATAATTGTATTCACCTCTTCCCGACTTTTATATTATATAAAAAATTTTACGCAAACGCAAGGTAAAAAGAGTGCAATTCATTTTATTAAAAAATTTCAATATAATATTTATAGAAAATAAAAAAGGAGAAATGATTTATGGCAACTGTTATTATTTTATTACCGTTATTACTTTTAATGGAGTTAATTGAAAGCACTGGTGTTATTGGTGGAAGTAATAGAAAATATGGTGGACGGCGATAGAATATAGGTAATATAGCATTTACTTGTTACCGTTGTTTTGTTGAAAAATGATTTTAGCTATCTTGTTACCGTTATTTCATTAAAAATTGGTTTTAGCGAGAGATTGTGTCTGGTAAAGCCATTTTCTGGAAGTACTGGGAAAAGTTCCCAAAATATGTGCCCCAAGCTAACTAAAGTTTCGCACGGCTAACTTGAGAAAGTACAAGCTAACTTTTGTTGCGTCCGGTGTAAACGAAAGTTAGACCCTGCTAACCTATTAGTTTTGCTAATACACTATCTATCAATCTACTTATGCAAAAAGTTAAAAAAAAGTGTTGACAGTAAAGCTAAAGTTGTGCTATACTAAGCACATCAAGGGAAAACTTGATAAAACAAATCAAAAAGGGGCTTGATATTTATGAAAAAGACAAAAATTAGATGTTGGGAAGATTTGACAAAAAAAGAGGTTTGCTATCAAATGAGCGCAAAAAATATCCAAAAGCTGGAAAACGCTTTGGATAATCCAAGCCATGAAGTAGTGCGTATTTTGGACGCAATCAAAGGTACAAACAACATGCCTATCATAAGAAATACTTTTATAGTCGACGGACGAGGTTATTCTTTTCTTGCCTATGACTTGGAAGAATGGCACAATAGAAATTGTGACTTTGAGACGTTGACGGCAGGAAATATCATGATAGGCAGAGTTTTTGGAGAAATTCTTGATAGCGACTTTCTTATGCAAGCGGGGAAATTCCTTAACGAATTTGACACATTGAGCATTTATATTCAAAGTCATTGGTTCGATAAAGTAAGTATCAATGACATTGACTATAAAGAGGGTAGGACTTATTTTCTTAAATTAATGGGAGATGTGTTATAATGATTAAATTAACTAATAGAGGTGTAAGAGTGGCAAGTGTAGCCACTCTTACGGGATTAACTTGCGCTGTCATATGCGCAAGCACTGAAAGTTTAAATATATCTATTCCTACCTTAGTGGCTTGCGTGTTATGCTTGCCATTTGTGGGATTGTTTACGTACTATGACAATTGAGAGGTGTATTTCTATGCTATTACTTGAACATAAAAGTATTTCTAAGCTGTTAATCAGCTTGAGCGAAAGAGATAATTACGCACTTGGTGTATGGCTTGGCTCTAAAGAGTCATTCGGCAAGTGCTATTATATGGAAGACTTGGCAGTGCTTATCATTCATACTGACAATAGTCATCTGCTAACAGTGGAAGCAGACGACGCAACAGAGGATTATTTATCATTTGAAAAGCAGGATAAAGAGCTACAAAAGTGGGCAAGTTATCCTGCCAATAAAGCTCTATCTTGCGCTGAGGATTTTACAAGTGCGCAAGACCAATACTTGCAAGAATGGAGTGAGTATTGGCAAGAACAAGAGCGCAATCAGTATGAAGATATGATTGCGGAGCAGAATAGCGAATATATGAGTGCTGTCCTTTAATGGACAGCACGGTAAAAAGAAAGGAAAGGTGCATAATTATGTATAAAATGGCAGAAGAGGTTAAAACTTACTATCCAATATATGGATTTGTAAGTAAGCTCAAAAAAGGTGAAATAAAGCAGTATGACTGTTTTACGTGGTTTTATCGCATGAACGAATTAGATAATGCGGATAAATCAATTAATATTATCGTATTTAATTTTGAGGGTGCAAATACACCTTCAAAGGAAAACATGGGCTACTTAGAGCTTGAATGTTATTATCTTAATGAGCAAGCTCGAATAGCAAATAACGCTTATAAAGCGTTGCAAGTAACCTGCGATATGTTTAAAATAATAGGCTTTGAGCATAAAACTGTTATTGATGAGGTAATTCGTCAATATACCATAGATGAGGAGGAAGATGAAAATGAATAAAAGAATGGCAAGAATAACGGAATTATATAAAAATCCAGATTTAATAATTCCGCAAAATACTGTAGCGCATTATAGCGCGAATACTTGGATAGCACATATCCCGCAAGGTGAAATATACTTTCTTGACTTTTCTGGAACAGTTTTAACGCCAAAAGAAGATGATACCGCGGAAGAAGCTTTCAGATTATACGACCGTGAATGCAGGGCAATTCAAAATCGTGCGATGCTTTTGCTTACTCTTGCACTTGATGATTTTAGACTTATAGGTTTAAAGGAAGAAGATGTGCTTAGCGAAGAAATGCTGGAGCTTATGAAATAAAAATGAAAATTCTATATCACATTTGTTTATAAACTCCATAAGCAAATGTGATATAGAAAGATTTTTTATACAGCCTATAATTGCGGTTGATACATAATAATTGTTTATCATTATCATAGCGCGTTTTAAAATGATAATATAAGCATGTTTTATTGGCGCGCCGCTTCCGCCTCAAATAATTCAAAGCGGCGCGAATTTCCAGAATTTTCCAGCTCAGGTAATATTTGTGCCATAAAAAACTTTTATAGATTTTTCCATAAATTTCCTATAAATACTTTTAATCATATACATATTAATTGATTTATAGATTTTTTGAAAAAAAACTGTTGACAACAAAGACGTTTTGGTATATAATTATACTTGTAGTTAAGAGAGATACAAAAAAACTTAATTCGGTGCAAACCTTGATTGAGTCACTCCCGAAAAAAAAGTTAAAAAAACTCTTGACAACACCAAGCAAATGTGCTATAATAAGCACATAGTAAGAAAACAAATAAAAAAGGGAGAGATGTAAAATGAGTAAAGCAGGTTACAGTATTAATGGGAGTTTGGAGAAGTATAATCAATTATTATCTGAAGAAGCTTATAACGAATTACTTAATCAGCAATTAGATGATAATTTTTATAATGAGGACATGTTTTGCGCTTGGATAAAAGAAGAAGCGTTTGTGCAACAAGTTTTTAATGACAGTCAAGGCACGTTTGATAAATATTATGAGTGGGCTTACGAAAAAATTACTGAATTATTCTTGGCAGATAATACTGTTGAGTATTATAGTGATGATAACCCTTTTAGCACGGTAGAAGAAGATGAAAAGTTAGAAAAAGCCGAAATTTTAGATGACTTTGATGAGTTTATCTTTAATACGGTAACATACTATGAAGTATAATTTTATAATTGAGAATATCGCGGTAAAGCCTTTAAATTTAATAGGCTTTACTGTACTAAGTGGTGGAGCTGTTTTAGTGTGTAAAGGTAATTACTTTTTTACAAGTGGTTGGACTTGCAATGGCTTTATGGCGTTGTATCATAAAAATAAAGCAGGCGAATATGTTTATAATTGGTATGATTATGACCACCTAATCGCTATGTTTGGCAATATTGTATTGAGTTATATTAAAGATAAAGAGGTGTATTAGCATGATTTGCAATATTTATGAGAATGTACAAAGTTTACAAGAAATATCTCAATTACAAGATTACTATATTAGAGTATCGGATATTTTACCATTATCAGAAGATGTTACTTTTTATAATTTAGATAATGAATATGGCATATATTTATTACATGCAGAAGAAACAAAAAAATATTATGCAACAGAAATTTTAGTTGTATTATCCTATGATGAAATGGGACGCCTTTATATCTTTACTAAAACAAATGAAGAAAATGCAACAAATAGTCCTATACTGCGCGATTGGTATAGAGATAATTTAACAGCAAATGACAAAGAAGTGCGCGCAAATTTAAAAGTTTTATTATCCATGTGTGAGGAAGTGAATAACGATAATGATATATATTAATTTTCCTATCCAAGGCTTTAGCATGACATTTGATGATTTTAATACATGGCGTGATAAGCAAATTAATTACGCTATACAAGATAGATATAGTTTATTACTATATTATTTTGTCAATACAAACAAAAAACCAATTGATTTTTTAAATGAAAATTGCGATACCCTTACTTTTAAAAATTGGTTACGAAAATATATTACAGACTATATGATAAAAAGATATCAAACATATGCCTATCATCGTCCCGAAAATATAGCAACCGCAAAAACTTTAAGCGCAGCTTTTAGTATTAATTGGAAAGATGAATTTTGGAAGAACATAGAATAAAAGGAGATTGATAAAATGATTTATGAATTTATGGGAGAAATAGTAACAGAAGAAGCTTTAGAAGCAAGAATTGACGATGAGGTAGATATAGCACCTTTTAATAGTTACGCTTTTGCGTGCTATATTCTTGCGCACGATGAAAATGTTGATAGCTTTGAGGAATTTGACTCTAATAGTATTGATAGATTTGACGATTGGGCAAGCGGGATTATTGAAAAAGCGATATTTAGTGATTTCCAGCCTGCTGATTTTGATGATTATGGATATGAATCAGAAGAAGAATTAGAGGATAATGCAAGCGACAGCACAAGCTGGGAAATGGACTGGAGCAGGGAGCTATTTAAATTAATGTAATCAAAATTTAAAACTAAGTGGGGCTAATAAAGTAAATGCCATACAATATTAGTTTATCCCTTTTTCTAATAGGTGTTTACTTTATTAGCCCCACTTAAAAAAAATAAATAAAATGAGGTGCATAATATGTTTTTTAAAATAAAAACGCAAGAAGATTTATTTAAAGTTGAAGTAGTTTATCAAAATAAGAAAATTGATAAACTCCAAGAAAAATTTCATCGTAAAGAAGATTATAAAGATTTGACGATGATTAGCGGAGAGTTTTGTGAAAGAATAGAGGGTCTTTTCTATGGTAGTGAGTATAGATTAATTATTTATTCTGAACATTTTGAAGTAGGATATGTTTTAATGCTTGCAACGCCTGCTAACATGCCATGGAATACATATGCCAAAACCTTATATGATAATATTTTACACGAATTAAATAAAATTGACTTTGAAATATTATTTCCATGGCTTGAAAAAAATATAGAGGAATTTGATAAAATTTTAACTTTAGCAAGTCGTGAAAATGATGATAAAAAAGAGGAACATACGGTATATTTAAAAAATGCTTTAGATGAGCTTAAACAGAAAGATAATTATTTTGCTAAACAAATGAACGCAATGTGGCAAGAAAGAATTGATAAACAAAAGAGAAAAGTTGAAGAAGTAAAAGATAAATTGCGAATGGAGCAAGAAACACTTGAGGATTTACAGGAAAATATTAGAGATATTAAGGAGTGATAAAAAAAGATGGATTTAAGTAAATTAAAAGATATTCAAATGTTTATTAATACAGCAACAGAAGAAGAATTTAATACAATTAAAAGCTGGGTTACAAATCGAATTGAAAATGATAATAGACAAAAAATTCAAGAAGCAGAAGACCAGATTAACGATATTCTACAAAAATTGCGCTATGACGGATTTTATTTAGTAAATAAAAATGTTGATGAAGTAAGTTATTTTAATATGTTTTATGATGAAGATGTAAATAATATTGAAATGTCACTTGAATAAAATGAGGTGTATAATAATGGACATGGATAAATGGACAGAAATGAAAAAGAAAGTAGAAGCAATGCCAATAGATGATTTTTTATTACTTGCGGACTTAGCAACAGAAAGATTAAAAAAAGTTAAAAAAGAAAATGTTGAACGCACTTTAGAGGAAATTAATTTTGCATTACAAAAATTAAATCAAGATTATAAAATTTTCGATAAAGACGGATATGAATTAGATTTTCCATATTTAGATTTCTTTTATGATGAAGATAATAATAGTATTACAATTGAAACTAATTAATTAAAATCGGAAATGAGTGAGCCGCTCATTTCCGGTCCTAATAATTGGAAATGAGCGGAATTTTTAATTTTTAGACGATTCCAGATTTTTCTAAGGAAAAAACTGACATTTCCAGTAAATTCCATTTTTCCCATTAATTAAACTTATACTTATCTATTGTTTTTATTTATGAAAAAATGTAAAAAGGCTATTGACAAAAGCACTCTCTTAGTATATAATTATAAATGTAGTAAGGAAGTAAAACAAAAGACAAAATGAAAAGGGGAAAGTAAAATGAGTGAAGTATTATTAATTTTTATCGGTTTATCAATTTTTAATGTCATGTTATCAACAGTAAAATCCATTCTAACTGTAAAGGGTGGCAAGCTAATAGCAGCTATTACAAGTGGCGCATATTATGGATTTTACAATATCATGATTATTTTTACTGTCATGGAATTCCCGATGTGGCAAAAAGTAGCAATTACCTTTGGGTGTAATGTAATAGGCGTATACGCGGTAAAGCTAATCGAAGAAAAAATGCAACATGATAAAATGTGGAAAGTAGAGTTTACTGTTCCTACACTTGCGCACACAGCAATAGATAACAAGTTAAAACAATTAGATATTTCCGCAAGCTATATCATTATTAATGAAAAATATACGTTATTTAATTGCTATTGCGCAACACAAGAAGAAAGCAGAAAAGTGCAAACAGTAGTAAAAGAGTATTGCGCTAAGTGGTTTGTTTCAGAAAGCAAAAATTTATTTCAATAAAGAGGTGTATGCATATGATTGGCAAGTTTTTCTTTTGGCTTGAAAGCAATTCTAATTATAGACTTGTCTTTTGCCCATATGATAAACAAATATATTGTTGTAAGAAAAAATATCAATATGCTTTAATAAAATATACAGATTTTACAAAAATATTTAACGTTGAGCCGGATAATTGGAAAAATACAGAATCTTTTTCAAATTATGCTAAACAAGTATTTCCAGAGGTTAACAAAGAGATTTGTAAATATGCGTTAACAAAATATAAAGAAGAAATCAATAATTTTAAAAAACAAATAAAGGAGAGTGCTAATAATGTTTAAAAAGAAAAAGAAAAATGCAGACACACCAGCAGACTTTCAGCTAAAAAAATTATATTATCCTTTTATAGATTTTCGTGATGAATTTTACTCGACAATAAGAAAAGTCGTAGTAAAAGAAGAGGTGCGAAATCATCAACAAAATGATTGATGAAGATTTTGTTTTTAAGTATACAAATAATAGTAAAAACTATGAGGATTTTTATAGTGTGCTTAGCGTAGAAGCACAAGATGACGGCGAAACTATTTTACTTACATTCTATGAATAAAAAGAGGGTGAAGAAAATGATTAATGAAAAAGATTTACAAAACATGACTAAAAAAGAAATTGACGAATTAACAAAAATGATTAATGAAGAAAATGAAAGAAGAGCAAAACTCCAATATCAACAAATTGTAAAAGAGTTTAATGAACTTATACAAAAAGCAAATGAATTATACATGAATTATTGTGTTAATGGTGAAGAATTTTGTTTTACAGAAGCATCACTTGACAAAAATAATAATTTAGTTTTTGAATTTTGGGATTAAAAAGGAGATGTATTAATATGAAAGCAGTATATAGATAAGATATTTTAGACGAGGATTTTTTCAAGGATTATTTAGGCGTGGTTAACACAGTAAAAGAAATTACTATTAAAAATGATGATGAGGAAAAATTTTATCTTTACACTTTATTCTACAATTTGCGGACAGACCAGCACGACCCTATTATAATTATAAAAAAGGATGAAGATACATTCTTATATATTTTTGATATTCTTGACGAAGCATCAATTACAAAAGTTTGGGTAAATATTTTAAAACATTTTGGAGAATGGGGAAACCCAGATAAAGTAATTGATTGGTTTTGGAAAGCTTATGGAGATGAAATAAGCTATTTGGGTTCAAATTAATTTGAACCCTTTTTTTCTATTTAATTCCAGCGGCTCATTTCCGGCGCTAATACTTGGAAATGAGCCGTATTTCTAATTTTTCCAGTTGTTGGTAATAATTTTGCGCAAATTTTTGAAATTTTCAGACAATTCTAAATTTCCCGAATTGTTGCACTTCAGCCCGAGCTTTTCCAGAATTTACCAAACCAAGGAAAAAGTTCCAATTTCCATTTAATTCCAATTTTTCCAATAATTCCCAAATCGCTGTCATCAAATCTTTTTATGTATTAAAAGTCTTTATCGTTGTAATAAAAAATCAAGTGTTGACAAATCGTCGCCCTTTTGTTATAATAGTAAATGTAATCAAGAGAGAGGAAAAAAAATAAA
>ERZ1034925.277-NODE-277-length-25705-cov-23.239025_pt1 | contig 25705 bp, 51 predicted proteins | sample MGYA00520687_ERZ1034925 | MGnify/ENA primary metagenome ERZ1034925 (study PRJEB33766, sample SAMN09781758) | gut metagenome | biome: gut microbiome | host: Homo sapiens | place: Madagascar | study: EMG produced TPA metagenomics assembly of the PRJNA485056 data... | reverse complement strand
TTTTATTTTTTCGTTACATTAATCTGTAATTCATCATTTTGTGTTGTAATATGCCATACGAGTTTGTCTTTATCCTTTAATTTAAGGATTTTGACTAATTCTATAGGTAATGTTGTTCGTAATGAGTTTGATTTTGTATTTTGTAAGTTTACACTTGATTCAAGTTCAAACATTTTTTTCGTACTCCTTTGTTTTTTTTTTGGTTAGTGTTTAATATTGTGTTGTAGATTGTATATATGTTTATGCACAGTATTTGACTTATAGTTCGCCGATATTTATACCAAAAAGTTTATATATTGCAAAGTTCAATTATTATATATGAAAACAATTAGAAGGTGCAACTTCTAATTAATTTTCAAAAAAAAACCAGAGATGTAAGAAATGAATGAAATGATTAACCGTGGTTTCGACCACATAGGTGAAGCATATCAAAACCACTTTGATATGCTCAAAAAGACAATAGAAAGGGAACACAATGGATTAACTCGCATGCAAGTACTTGCATGGGCAACATTCTTCCAGGAACAAAGAATTCCTGAAACATACATACCATGCCTTAATAGTGAATTATACGAACAATTAAGGAAAATCATAAACCTGCCATTCAGTACTCCTGTAGGGATTATTGAAGACCTTGAAATCAGCTTGGTTTATGAGATCATGGAGGCTGAATAATGTCCTCCACAAATACTATTTTTCCAAAAGCTTTTCTTGAACATCACAACAGTATCAGTGATGAAGAAAGGCTCAAACTTGAATTAGCAGGATTTTATTTAATGAAATCCTTACAACACCAATCTATTTTTAATGGAGATGATTAATTATGGTATTATTATCTCCTGAAGAAATCCTGGAGGACAGAATCTTTGATTACCTCCACTGCAGACAAACTGCAGAGGAAAAAGAATGGGAATTAAGGATTCTTTATGAAGAATTCTTACAACAAGAATTATCTGAAATTCCTCATTGGAGGGATTAGTTATGGATAATCAAACAATCCATAATGAATTCAGGGAACTTAAAGAGAACCAAAAACTAGTTTTAACCTGTGCAGAACACACTTATGTATTGTATCATGAGGACATCATGTGTATGGGTTCTGGAAATGACCTCCAAATCACTAAAGGATATACTAAAGGAGGAAATTCCAGAGGAATATCCTCACAGGAACCTGAAACAATGTACATTGATTGCACTTATGTGCAATGTGCAAGCATCAAAAACAGGGAGGGTTTCTGATGAAACTATTTCATAGAAAACCTGAACCTGTAAGGTTACACAAACCTGAACCAAGTTTGGGTTGTAGGATTAATTATTTCTGTATAGAAAATGCAGGAATAATCCTATTCATCATAACCTTACTCATACTAATTTTAACCATAATTGCAACCTGCATGATTGTAGGAGCAAATGGAGGTTGTTTAGAAAGTGGGAACTACTACAACCTCCTAAAAAACATTTAAACTGGAGGAATTTATCAATGATTACTGAAACAATAAAAAAACTAAACAATGAATTATGTGATGCTGAAAAAGAAGGCATCACAATACTCGAATCACATCTCGATGCAGATAATGACCTAAAAACGAAAGAATCCCATATCCTCATTACTACAAGTAAGGAAGATTGGAAAACCTTGGGAATAACAAACGAAGCAGGAAGAAAAGCATACATCCGTAAAGAATGTGAAGACCTGCAGAAAAAGGTAGACCACACAGGTCTACAATTGGAAATTAATAAAACAATGCAGAAAAGCCTTAAAAGAAGATTAAACTTCTGCATGACACTACTACAACAAGGAGGAGAATGAATTATGAAATACTTGACAAATGCTTTTAGTATTCAGATGTTAAGGGAGCCAAACTGCTTGGTTAGCTTCCACGAACTCGAATATGATGAGTTCAAAGCATTATCCTACGATGCATACAGTATGATAGGACATGAAGACCTCGCAAACATATTAGGGGTACAGTTCAACAGGGAAAACATCAAACTCAACAAAGATGATGTCTGTTTCGTAGCCCAAGTATGGGGGGGCAGACTACCTGAAGGAACAACAGAACTCCCTGAAGGAGTAGAATTAAGATTCTACTGTGTTAAAATAATCGAAAACTTAAAAATTAAGGAGTGAATGAGTATGTTAGAATTCGAAGACAAATCAGACTTGAAAAAGAAAGTCCTCATCTATGGTGAGGACGGGAGTGGTAAATCCACATTCGCAGAAACATACTGTACAAAAAACAATCTAAAAGCAGTATGTATAGATGTTGAGAAAACCAACTTCACAAATATCCCCATAGTTAAATGTGATTTGGGGAACGATAAAAAAGCAGTTAGGAACATCAAACAAGTAATTGCTGAGGTTTCCGAATCAGAATATGATACCCTCATCATAGATGGAGTAAGTACTCTATTAGAGATACTTGTATCTGATAGAAATGGATTAGCAAAGTATAGTGATCGTGCAACCAACTTCCAAAATATTCTGCAAAAAGCCTTGAATAGTAAATTAAACATTATATTCATCGGACAAATAGATATGGAAGTAATACACACAGAAGAATCACAATCTAACAAACAAATCATTAAAATAAACAGTTTAGTGAATGAAAAATACTTAACTGTGAAAACTGGTGATGGAGATGCTGCAAAATACAATTACATAACTAAAAAATTAAGGAACTGATTAAAATGGAAATTACAGATGTAACAAACAAAAGAAACACAATCGATGACATAATTCTTGAAGAAGAATTCATCGAAGAAAAAGAATACACTGAAGAAGAACAAATCCGTATGGGATATGCATCAGCATATCCTGAAGATTATGTTGATGACATTATCACCATTAATGCATTCTATCTTGGGGAAATGGATGTAAATGAACATAAGGAAAAAAAGAATGGTGGAGAATATCACAGTAGCAAATGTGTACTACAATGTTATAATGATGCTCAAGAAGTGAAAATCCCATTCTTTATTGAAAATTTCAAAAATTATGATAAGGAAACAGATACCTTAAAAGTTCAGGGAAATAATGTTCTTGCTCGTTTGATTAAAAAATTAACAGGTAGGGGTAATAACAAGTTTACTGTGAAATTTGAGGATTTAAGAGAGTTAATTAACAATACTCATGATATTGAAGTGAGAGTTAAACAAATCACGAAATATGGTGGTTTCAAAGAATGTACAATTGAATAAAAGGGAATTATAATGAGTACTGGAAGAATATTAACAGACAAGGAAACAGAAGCAATCATAAACACCTATGATTGCTTCACAGGAGGATACACAGACATACAATTAGACACGCAGATAATCCCATCATTAATCCAGTACATGAAAGATGAATACATCGAAAAGGAAACCTGTGGTTATATTATTAGCCAATGGAGTCCATTAAAACATGATGAAAGGATAGAACAAGTCTACAATGGTTCTATCCCCCCAATTCCTGCAAAAACCAACCTGATGACAATACTCAACAAAGAAGATTATCACAACATTGAGAAAGCTATAGAACCCCAAAAACATGAGGGTACAATATGGGAAACCATAGATAACCATACGAGGTTCGTTGTGAACTTTAAAACCTGTGAAATCTATCAGGAAAAAGAATCACGGCAAAAAGAAGGACACCCAACAATAACCACAGTCCTTAAATGTGTTCCTAAAGAATTAATCGTATATGATACAATCCTATTAGACCAACCGCGGAGTTTTAAGATTACTTGGGAATCACGGTTAAGCACCCGACCATTCACCACAGCAGGTGAAGCAGGAGGTGCAACAGTCAAAGAAATAGAAGAATACTTAATCAATGCCGGTTGGAGTTCCTCACCACGACTTGTAGGGGGAGCAGTATCCGCCACAATTAACAGTTTCATAAAAAACGATTTAGCAGTGGTTCAAAAAGATATTGACAATCCCGGTTTCTATTATGATAGTGAAAAAGACCAGATTATTAGTATTAAAAAAGAGGTCAATGAACCATCTAAGGCTGAATTGTTGGAGGCAATCAATGTCTTAAATCAACTTGGAGATGTCTTTAAAAAGAACACTTCATTGTTAAGTACTGTTTTAAAATGGGGATTGTTAAGCATATTCAGTTATGCTAAAAAACAAGTGGGAAAATGGATGCCATGGCTATACTTAAAAGGTAGTGCTGGTTCAGGTAAAACAACATTGGCGAAAATAATACTGTACCTACACGGAACACCCACACCTGAAAATAATATAGGTGGATCCGGTTTCGACACACAAGCACGCGTAGGAGCAAAACTATCAAAATCCTGCGACCCCCTATTAGTGAATGAACCTGCAGGGGCATTCAACAGATACAGTGTCGTGGAAATGATAAAAGTATGTGTAGAATCAATCACTGGACGGGGTAAAATGATTGGAGGAAGCTACAGACAAATACCAGCATTCTCCCCAGTAGTATTCACTGCGAACCAGTATTTACCTGAAGATGATGCATTACTCCGTAGATTCTATGTGTTAAGTTTCAGTTACAGTATGAGGAAAACAGAGGTAGAGAAGAAGAATTTTGAAAGAAAATTCAATATTGACTCACCTGACAGAAGCCCATTAAGGGCATTGCATTATCTTGCAGATGCAGTAATCTGCGAAATAATAGCAAATCCAACATACTTATATGACGATTGGAGGGAATGTATTGACTCAATACTATCACTTATCAATGCTGATTTAGGTGGAGAGTTGCCTGAATGGTTATTCAGTTGGCAAGAGTCAGAATCATTAGAGGATTTCGACAATACACAAACAGAAGACATTAGAATGTTCTTTAATGAGCAATTCAATCAAGCACGGAAGAAAATCACTCTCCGTGACGAGAACGGTTTCATCACAGACCATGAAATTGAAGGTGACAGTACAAGTCTTGATTTTGAAGACATTAACTGGAATATTATTAATAATCGTATGTTTCCATGGGCATTACCTAAAATCAGTCGTAATCATACAAGGTATGTTTGTTTCACTCAAGGTTTAAGAAAAGCGATTAGTGAGAATGTTGATTTCTGCAGCGACCTGAAGAGTATTGGAGAATTACTGGGTTGGAAGTATACAATTGTGAAATTTGGGAAATCTACGACGAGAGTGTTGAAGGTGAATTTTAGTGATTTTATGGAATTTTTATATCCAAATTTGGAGTGGGATGACGAGGTTACCTGAAGTTACATGAGGTTACATTGGTCAGATGTAACTTCGGAAAATCCTTTAGAGTGAGTTATTGAGTGATTGGAGGATTTTCCATAGGTTATTTTCAAGTAATTTTTGGAGTTACTTGACCGGGGAGAACATACCTACTATAGAAAAAAAACATGATGACAATAGCATGTAACCGTGTAACCGTGTAACTTCAACAAGTATACAAAATAGCATGTAACCGTGTAACCGTGTAACTTCAACAAAATTAGGTGATGAAAAAAATGACTACTGAAAATAATATTTGCTACTACTCAAAAGGAACAAAACATGAATTATGCCCACATCAAAACTGGTGCATATTCAATCCTGAAAGAATAAAATTAGAAGAAACAATAAATAAACTAACTAAATTATTAGAAACAGCTGAAAAACAATACAATCAGCAATTAATTAATGGTGAAGAATTAATATTTACAGAAGAAGATTTAATAGCAATTAAAAATGATTTAAAGAATATTAAAGAATATGAAAAAAAAGTGAAAAAAAATGATAACTGTGATCCGTTTCATGATTAATAAACAAGATAATGGGAGGAGTTAATATATATGAAAAGTTATGATTATGGATACTTTTTATTAAGTATCATTTTAATTGCAATAATAATTTATAATATTATAGTTTTATATGTTTGCTCCTATATTGTAGGAGCAGTATTTGGTTTAACTGGATTAGTATACTATTGTAGTGTGTTCCTATTATGGTTAATAATTGGAGGAATAATTGCAAAACTAACATAAAAAGGGAGGTATAATATAATGGAAGCTGATTATCAGGCAATGACAAAAGAAGAACTAACAAGAAGAATCGACTACGACAAGGAATTATTACTACTACCAACAATGTATGATAAAATGAATAAAATGGTGGCACAAGACAGAATCGCCTGTGAAAACGAATTAAAAAATCGTAAAAACCTAAAATTCCATTTAATCGAAGGAGAATACTTAACAGAATCCAATTACGAAGAATTCAAAAACTACTACCTCAATCATCCGGAATATAATAAAAAAGATATTAAAGAATTATGTGGATTAAGTTACACTCGATTAAAAGAATATACTAAGAGAGTAACACAGGAAACAGGTTTAAGAAGATACAAAATCGGAAGAAATAACACAATAATCCTAAAAAAAATAAAGGAGGATTAAAAAATATGGTTGAATTCAACATCATCGAAAATGATTACAGTCTACAAGACAAGTACGAAGTATTCAAAGACTACTACCTGCACCCTGAACAAATAACATTAGCGGAGATTATGACTCGTTTAAACCTCACACATAGCCAAACAAAGACATTAAGACTACAAGTAGGTCGTGAAACTGGTTTGAAAAGAAGTACAAGTAGTAGAAAACTAATTCCTGTAAGTATGAAATGTACTGTTCATCCTAAAAAATATTTAGAGACGTATCCTGAATTTAAAGAATTATACTTAACAAGATTAGATTACACTAAAAAAGGGATTAAAAAAGAATTAGAATTAACAGAGCATGAATATAATAGTTTAAGGAAAAAATGCAATACTGAAACTGGTTTGAAAAGAAACTGTTATTTTAATCAATTAATAAAAATGGATGATTAAAAAAATGATGAATTTCCGTATAATCGAAGGGGACAATACTGATTGGGAATTATATGAATCATTCAAAGATTTGTACTTTAATCATATTAACTTAACACTCAAGGACATACAAGTGAAGTTAAACTTGACTTCTTCACAGTTAAATAAATTTAGAAGACATACAATACAGGAAACTGGTAAACAAAGAACACGAACCAATGGCACAAGCATACAGGATACTGATAAGATTACTACTGGTTTATTCTGGGAGAAATATCCTGAATTCAAAGAATTATACTTTAATAATGATTATAATAGTTTAAAAATCCGTAAGGAATTAGAGATATCACGGTATGCTTATGAACAACTACGAAGGAAGGTTACAAAGGAAACTGGTTATATTAAAAGGAATCAAAGGAGAATGGATAAAAAATGATTATTGAAACAAGTAGTACTGAACGAAACAAGGAGTATAAATGTTTCAAAGAATTATATTTGAAAAGGTTAGATATGTCTGCTAAAGAGATTAAAGAAAAGTTCGGTATGGGTAATGGTAAATATACGACAATGGTGAAGCAGGTTAAAGAGGAAACAGGTTATATTCGCAGTAACAGGAATGGAGTAATATTAGTTAAGGTGAAAACATGAGGAGTGAAGATGTACTTGATGAATTAAAGAAGAAAGGAATCATATCTGCTGAAGGAGTAATTGATTCTTATCTGTTATGTAAACATGCTGAAGAATTATTTGGAAAATCATACCTAAAAGAACATAATATAATGTTAGATGATGATAAAAAAGAAGTAAAGTTGATAAAATGAAAAGATTGAAATTTAAAGATTTGGATAATGCTCATGCTTGGTTTGAAGTTTATAGGCATGTTGATTTGTTGAAACATGAACTACAATGCATATATCCGGATATTGGGAATAATACTGTTTTGTTTCAGATTATATTTGAAAGATCACTACCACCATTATAACCTTTCAAAATTAAAGAGAAGGAGGATTAAAATGGATTTTTATAAGATACCTGAAGATACCCTTGTTACTATGAAAATGGTAAAATTTATGTATGCATGTGATGGTTTGCTTAAAATAGTTAATGTTTTAGATAAATATTGTGATGAAGATGAGTATTTGGAAATATTATATGATAATATTCAAAAATGGATTAATGAAAGTCAGGAAGTATTATCACAATATGATTTAGAAGAAATGGAGGAATATTAAAATGTATTTTTATGAGGTAGAAGTCTATCACTCATTATTGGGGGGTAAAAAGAAGATTGTGATGGGGCATGATGACCGTTTTGATAACCATCAATTGGATATCATTGTGCAGGAAGCCTTTGATGAATGTATAGAAAAATATTGTAACAAGCCAGTACTTGGCAAAGGTGAAGAAGCCTGTAGAATGGAGGTTGGAACCATTTTTGAGGAACATCTTCCATTACAATTAAAAAATCATGGATTTAAGAGTATTAAAATCAATGCAACTTGTTCTATACAAAGTGGAGTATTATTCAGTGATGATGGAGCAGGTAATTCTGTATTAAAAAACAGGTACAAGGATAAGATAATTCCTCCTTGTAGAAAATGCATAAGAAAAGGAGATGGAGGTTGTATTGTTCCAAATATAATAAAACATCCATTTGGATGCTATATTAAACCATTTGATCTTCAATTTGATGAAAATGAAGAGGAACACAATACTGACGATGATTTTAATGTAGAGATAATGAAACTTTATTTCAATACTTCTAAAAAATATAAAGTAGCAAAAAAAGTCAGAGAAGTAGTTAGTGAGATTATTTCTAATCACAATTTGCAGAATTTTTGGGTACATGTCTGTGATAGTGAGGATTCCTTATACCATGTAGGAGATGTTTTATGTAGTTTTTTTAATAGTGGAGATGATAAAAAGCTTAAAAAAATTTTTACAAACTACGGTTTTGTCCTTGAAGATGATGAAGATGGTTTTTGGATAACAGGAGTGAAAGAATAAAAGTAAAAGAATTAATCAAAATATGGGGGAAATATAATGGTTTCATGGGAAAGTGAGCAAGAAAAAGAATTAATTAAAGAAGAAATTAGAGAAAAAATTAGAAAAAAATTTGAAAATATTTCTGTGACAGATTTGATAATGATATCAGAATTTATATACTTTTATAGATTTAAAATTCCTATAGATACTGCTTTAAAAAATTTACCAACAGACACTGTTCTTACATCAGTCTTAAGCGATATAAAATATACTTTAGCGTTGAAAAGCTGTGGTAACCCAAGTTATGAACTCGAAGATTTAAAAGTTGTTAGACACTTGTTAAATCATTTTCCTGTTCAAACAGCATTGAATGTTATCGAGGGGAGTATATCTATGTCAATGCCACTTAATAAATATTTATTTTGGAAAGCTTCAGACATAGAGGGGGATATTAAAGATAAATTATTAGAGGGGGAATAAAAAATGAAAGCGGGAAAATTAATCGAGGTATTAAAAAAAAGTATCTCCAGATGCTGAAGTAAGATGTGGAATAGGGGATATCCCAACATTAATGATAACAAACTTGTTTAATTTAAAAAGAATACCGAAATATGAATCTGTTTTAAGAATACCTGATGATGATAAATATTGTACATTGATATTAAAAGAGGTGGAAAAATAAATGAAATTCAAAATCGTAGGCGAATCTTTTAAGAAATATGCTGAAAAAGACCCTGAAAGGATGGATAGTCACACTGATGATGAAACTCCTGAAGATATTTATAATGAATTAAAAAAAGAAAGGTTAGACTTATGTTACGAGAGAGCATCAAAGAGAAGGGAGAGTTATCGTCAGAGGGATAAAGATGAGTTTTAAAAAACTATCTGAATATGATGATGAAATAAAAAAGATAGATAAAATGATAGATAATTGGAAGAAATATTTTGAAGAACGCCCTGAAGAGATAGCGGGTCACACGAATTATGTAGTTCTTGAATATATTCGTGATGAATTAAAAAAAGAAAGAGATAAATTAGAGGAAATAATATGAATGATAGATATACAGTTATTAATCAAGAAGAGCCTCGTGGGGGGAGTGTAGCACAAGATGGTATTCCATGCACTGCAAGGCATTGTGTTACACAGTTAAATAGATTATCTCATGATAATGAAAAGTTAGAAAAAGAAGTGATAGAATTAGAGAGCAGATTAGAAAGCATTAAATTTGTGTTAAAATGCTATAATAGCAAATGGACTAAAGAGTTATTTACAGAGGGAACACATACTGGAAAGTTAGTTGCATATGGGAAGGTGGAATTATTGAATAAGTTAAAAGAAGAAATACTGGAGATAATCAATGAATAATGGATATGATCAGGCAAAAAAGGCTATTGAGCCATTAAACAATATTATTTCATCTATTGTTGATGAGGAATATAATATGGATTTTATTAATGAAATGAAAAATATCGGACAAGAAAAGTCTATTCCAATTGAGGGGCGATTACGGGGCGAAATTACATTATTAAAAGAATGTCGCAGCAAAGTTTGTCAGCAATTAGTAGAGGAACAAGAGAAAAATAAAAAACTTAAAAATCATCATAAGACTTCAATAGACCTAATACAGCAATTAAATCGTTCCGTTATGGCAGAAAATCATATGTTAGTAGAAAAATCACATGCAGTTAATAATTTATTAAATGATTTGTATGAAGCAATAGACGAAAATTATACAGAAAAATTAAAAAACGATGATGAATTAGCTATTATCCATGCAGAAGCCCAATTAAATTTAATAATGAATATTATTGACGAGATTGAAAGAATACAAATTAGTGAGATGTTGTTATGATTGATGAGAAATTATTATTAGAATTTATAAGACAAAAAAAGAGGAATTTGAAGAAGAAGGTTTCTCTAATTATAAAAAATATACAAAAACTTTGAAAAACATAGAATCTATGGAAGCTGTAACTGCTACTGTTGATATTCATGTTTTGATGAATCTTACTCGTATACTTAATGAATTGATTGAACTGATTGAAAGTGGAAAATTTGATATAGTTGAAAAATCCAAAAAAGTGGAGAAAATATGACCGGATATTTAATAGGTATTAATGATTGGTGTAATCAGTGCATGGAATGCGTAGAGGTCTGTCGAAGTGGAGTATTAACGGAAGACCGTATAAACATAATCAATATGTTAAAATATTTTAATAATCACTTCAAAGTACATGCCTTTAAATGTACTTATTGTGAATCATGCGAGGATGTTTGTGAGCAAAATGCCATAATGGTTACCCCTGCGGAATGGGAGCGGTTACAATGATAATTATTTGCTTATTAATAATTGCAGCCATCGTAATTATAACAGTTTTCATTAACTGGTATGCTAACCGTCAAACAAATAAAAAAGTAGTGCAACAATGCTATGAAAAGAATAAAATAGACAGGTACGAGAAAAAATATTATGAAGGTTTAGAAATATGGCAAATAACAGACAGATTAAACAATACAAAACCAATAGTATCTGTATATGATTTGCCGGACAGTATTGCAGAAGAAATAATAAACTACAGTTTAAAATTACTCGAGGAGAATAGGAAATGAAAACCGTACATTTAAACATACATGATGACCTGCATCGATACTTGTTAAAGGTTAAGGAGGAAGCAGGTAAAACAGATTACACTATTAATATGTCTGATATTATTCGTGCAAGTATAGTATACTTCCTCACGGACCTGAATCTTTATACAAGTTCGGATAAAGATGCATTACTATTAATACAAGCACAAAACAGTTTATACAATGAACATATGTATAATGAGTTAAATCGTTTACCATTCAAATAAAAGGAGGAGTAATATAATGGAAGTAGTTATCGACAGCAGAGAACATCACAGAATAAAAACCGCAAAACAATACTACACAGAACATGACTGCGAAGTACAAATAAAAGAACTACTCATCGGAGATTATTTATTTGATGATCAGGTTGTATTTGAATACAAAACTCAAACAGATTTCATAAACAGTGTACGGGATAATCGAGTATTCAGACAAACAATAAGACAACAAGAACACTACCCATATCATTTCGTAATAATCACTGGAACTGATAAAGACCTCACACACTTATTATATAGTAAATATAATGGGAGATACGGACACTTCACAATCAAACAATACACTGGTGCAATTGCAAGACTAAACACCTACACCACCGTAATACAAGTACCAACCGAAAAACAAGCCTACCGTATGATGATAACACAAGCACAAAAATGCCTAACCAATACCATGGGTACCGTGCAAACAAGTAAAAAACAGGTAATACACGAACCTATGGCTTATAAAATATTAGCATACTGCATACCAGACATCAGCAATACCCGGGCACGAAAAATAACAGAAACTTTAAAACTTGAAACCATGAATGACCTAACCCACTTAACAGTAGAACAATTAACCACAGTACCTGGAATTGGGGAAAAAACAGCAAAAAAAATACTACAAACAATATGAAAACCATCAACTGCGAATGGTGTGGAAAACCATTCAAGAAAACACACAACCGACAAATATACTGCACACCAAAATGCAACTATTATGCACAATTGGAAAAAACAAATAACCGAGTACGGAGATACAGATTACAAAAAAGAAAACAATTCGGTTACGAATCAGTGAAAAACCTGGGAAGCGGGCACCTTGGACCACACCCTGACAAGAATATGATGAAAGAAGCAGTACTTGTACGGAAAGAAAAAAACCGGTATAAATTGTAAATCGTTACACTGTATATATAGAAGAAGGGGGATGAATATTATTTTTAGGAATTTCCAACATGTTCACATACCTGTGCCTTGTACTGTTTGTCACAGCACTTGTAGATTATTATATGACAGGCATCATGACCAAGTATTCTGTGAGAAGTGTGGTTTAATATTATATGAATCAGGGAAAGTCCATGAATAAATAGTATCCTCCTTTAATATTTTTAATAATACTTTATTTAATTAAATAAAATATAATAGAGTGAATATATATGAATAACGAACTATTAGGAAACATAACCACAATAATAAAATTTATTGTAATGACCATAGCACCATACCTCGCATTAACCGCAGACATGCAGAATCAATTAATCGCAATACTCGTAGCCATAATCGGATTTGTTTTAGCCTACTTTGATGCGAAACACCCAAACACCATAATAGACACCAAAAATTGTGATAATGATGACACAGCATAATAATTTCTGCTACAACGAAGACAGAATAACCAAACTCGAAACCAAAGCCAACCACCGCCAAAACGAACTAAACGAATTCAAAAAAAAAATAGACAAATTAGACAGTAACCTCGACGAACTATGTGTAAATGTCGCAGAAGTCACCAGTGTCCTATCAACCCTAAAATGGGTACTCGGAATCAGCATAGCATTATTCGGAGGAATATTCGGATTCCTAATCATAGGATTAATCAAACTACTATAAATTTTTCATAATTTACATAATTAAAAAAAAGGAGAATGATTGAAATATGGAAATAGAAACTATTAAAATAACAGATTTAAAACCAGCAGAATATAATCCTCGTAGAATTAGTGAGGAGGATTATCAGAAACTAAAAAACAGTATCAGTACCTTTGGATTAGTGGATCCGATTATAGTGAATTTGAAGAATATGCATATCGTTGGGGGTCATCAAAGATATGATGTCTTGTTGGATGAGCATATGTTGGATAATGATTTTTTAGCGGAGTTGCCTATGATTAGGTTGGGTGATGTTGGTTTTGTTTTTACTGATACTAATTTGAGTATTGCTGATGATGACCATGAGAAGGCTTTGAATTTGGCTTTGAATAAGATTAGTGGAGAATGGGATAATGATAAATTAGCTGAAGTATTAGAAGGATTAGAATTATCTCCTATTGATATTCAATTAACAGGTTTCGATGACTTGGAATTAACCGAATTACAATTTGAAAACGATATCCAATATGATGATGATATTTCTGATTCTGATTTGTCCGAGGATATCATCCCTAAAGAAGTTAAGAAGATAATTTGTCCTTATTGTGGTAAAGAATTTGATGAAGAATAAATTTCATGGATTGGTTTGATGAAAGTATATTGTGCTGAACCAAGCAGCAGTATTAAAGAGGTTCTTATGAAAGTTTATTGTGCGGATTCTCAAGATATAATGAACAATCCACAAATTTTAAAAAAACTACCATCATTTAACATATTAACCAGTTTCTACTACATCAAAGATTTATCAATATATTTACCATTTGTGAACAATATGTTAATTGATAGTGGAGCATTCACATTACAGCAAAAGAAAAAAGCAAACTATACCAAATATTTTAAAGAGTATTGTAAATTTGTGGAAGCACATCATAACAACCCTAAAATACAAGGTTTCTTTGAATTAGATATACATGAAAAAGTAGGATATAATCAAGTATTAGATTATAGGAAAGAATTATTTGAAATCACATCTAAAATAATTCCAGTATGGCATAAACCATTAGGTTTAAATGAATACAAAAAGATGTGTGATAATTACAATTACATTGGTGTGAGCTGTGTGAAAGACAGAAGCATACCTTCTAATAAGTATGTTTCTTTTGTAGGATATGCTCATCAACATCAAACAAAGTTTCATGGTTTAGGCATGTTAAGACCTAAAATTTTAGATAAAGTGCCTTTTGATAGTGTTGATGGAACAGGTTGGTTTAAAGCAGCTCGTTTTGGTAAAAGAAAAAACCGTAAAATCAACACGAATTATATCAAACAGAATCGTGTTAAATTAGTGTTCCTTGAATTATTAGACCATATAAGGTTTCAAAGAAAATATGAAGAAAAATGGAAAAATTATCAAATAAACAAAAATTTTAAGTATGGAGGAAACCCAAATGCAAAAACCATCAAAAACAGAATTATTCAGTATATTAGCAAGTATATTTTGTACTTGTTTAATCATAAGCAACATATTAGCATACAAAACATTCACAATATTTGATATAGTGCTACCCTGTGCCGTAATCATATTCCCTGTAGTGTATATTGTGAATGATGTACTCGCGGAAATTTACGGATACAAGAAAGCAAGAAAAGTAATTTTTTTAGGATTTTTATTAAATTTATTAGCCGTAATCTGTTATCAAATAAGCATAATGTTACCAGCACCAGTATATTTTACAGGTTCTGAAGCATTCGCAACAGTGTTAGGTAATACTAGTCGTGTGTTATTAGCTAGTTTCACAGCATACATCATTGGTTCTTTAGTGAATGCTTATCTTATGACTTATCTTAAAAGAAAAGCCGAACAGTATCTGTTCATGAGATGTATTGTGTCCACCTTATTTGGTGAAGGTTTAGATGCTATTTTATTTATTTCAATCGCATTTTATGGCACCATGCCTTTAATAGTCTTATTGACTATGATTGTTGCCCAAGCATTGTTTAAAACAGTTTATGAGATTATCATATATCCTGTTACAAGGCATGTGATAACTTATGTTCGAAGTTTACCTGAATAAACGATTAAGAAAAAAACAAATATTAAAACAAAACACAACCCGAAAAGATTATTTTGAAATTAAATTTAAACGACAGAAAAATAATAAAAAGAAGGGGGGGTTCAAATGACTCGTAAACCATCGCTAAACAAGACAATCAGTAAAAAAATCTGTGACGAAATCAAAAGAGGACTACCCATCACCAAAGCACCACTACTCGCAGGAATCACCGCAAAAACATTCTACAACTGGTACAACCGAGGAAAAAATGCTAAAAAAGGCAAATTCCATGACTTCTACAATCAAGTAGAAGAAGCTAAAGCATATGCAATCGCTTTAAGAGTGGAAAACATTAGACAAGCTGGAGCAGATGGGAACTGGCAGGCTGATGCTTGGTGGTTGGAAAGAGTAGACCCAGAAAACTTCAGCCTCAACAGAAACATCAAACTAGACGGAAATGTAAACACAAACATAGGACTAAAAAACTTAAAAGATGTTATACAAGAAGCAGAAAAAGAAAACTAAACCATTCCAATGGGAACCCATCAGTAAAAAAAGCTTAAACTTTATAAAAAACAGTAATGCGTGGATAAACATTGCTGATGGAGCAGTTAGAAGTAGTAAAACAATATCCTGCAGTGCAAGATGGATAACATACCTAGCTAACAGTCCACACGATGAATTTTTAATGACTGGTAAAACCTCAAAAACCTTGAAAAGAAATGTTCTGAACAATTTCAAAAAAATGCTAACCACAGAACAAATAGAATTCAAACATTACGAATATGATGGTTACATTGAAATATATGATGATGAATTAGGTGACAAAACCTTATGGTGTATAGGTTTAAATGATGAAAAAGCAACAGACATCGTGGCAGGAATGACTGTTGGTGGATGGTATGCTGATGAAATAAGCAGATGTCCAAGGTCTGCTGTAGAAATGTGTATCAGCCGATGTAGTCTACCAGGTTCGAAAATGTTTTGGAATACTAACCCTGATAGTCCTTATCATTTCCTTTTCACAAATTATATTAATAATCAAGAATTAATAAGAGAAGAAACAGTAAAAGTTTGGAAATTTTTATTAAATGATAATTTAACATTAACACAAGAATACAAAGACAATCTCATCAGGGTTAATAAAAAGAAAAGCCCAATATTCTACAAAAGAAACATATTAGGTGAATGGGTTGTTGCTGAAGGAGCAGTGTATCCCATGTTCCTAGAATCAGAAAACACTTATATACACCACCCACAAATGAGTACAATCAACATTTGCTGCGATTACGGAGTATCAACAGTCACAACATTTGGAGTAATGGGAATACAAAAAAATCCTAAAGGAAACAAATATTATTTGATGGAAGAAACCTATCATGATGCAGAAGAAACACAAATAACACAAACAGACACACAAAGATGTGACACAATTGTTAAACTACAAAACAAACACCACCTAACCAAAAACAATACATTATACCTCCCTCATGATGCAGCAAGCCTCAAAACAGAAGCAATACAAGACCCAAGGATCCACATGACTATTAAAACATACACTCCAAACACTTATGGGGATATAGAAGTAATACAAAACCTAATCGGTGAAAGAAGATTCAAAATACATGAAAGCTGTACACACAGTATCATACAAGCACAAACTTATAGTTGGGATAAAAAAGCACAACAAAGAGGAGAAGACACTCCATTGAAAGTAAACGACCATTGTCCGGATATGTGGAGAGGGGGAATATTAGGACCTCGTAACACAGGCAAAAAACAAATTTACCATGCTCCAAGAAGAATACAAGTATAAAAATAATAGGATTTGAATATTTATGAATTGGTTACAGAAAACATTAAGAAAACTACCAGGAATCCGCAAGCCAGAATCTGAAGTTGATAAACTTCGCAGAAAATATGCGTGGAGTCTTGTACCTCGTAATAAACAATTACAATTAAATATAGGTACTTATTTTAAGGCAGCTAAAATGCCGTGGATACGAGTATGTCGTAGAGTAATTATCAATCGTGTGTTGGGTTTAGGATACACTATAAATAATCCTGATAAAATAGGTAATGATTCAAATACTAGTGGATATTTAGATAATCTTTTTAAAAATCCTATGGGACTTTCAGGTTCAAGTTTTTATGAAGCATACATTGACCAAACTTGGGACAGTTTCTTAATAACTGGTGATGGATTTACACGAGTACATTATGATACTGTATTTGACAATACTCCTATCGGATTAGAGTATATTCCTATGGAATGGATGAGTTACTATGAAGATACAAGTCAATGGGGTTTGAAATATGATATTGAACGATTTGAAAATGATGAGATAATACATTTTGCAGAACCTAGTAAAAGAGGGGGAGTGTGGGGTGAATCATTAATCGATGCACTTGCGGAATACTTAACTTTACAAGTGTATGGATTGAAATTTAATCGCAATGTCTTTGCGAATGATGGAATAAACCCAAACGGTGTTCTAAATTATGATATTAACATAGACCCACTGGATTTAGAACGAGAAATTGAAAGAATTGAAAGGGATAAACACGAAAATCCTAATGGTACTTTAATTGTTCAAGGTGCAGAATATATTCAAACAAATAGTAGTAATAAAGAAATGCAATATATTGAATTAGAAAACCTTATACGAGATTTAACATTATCAGTTTATGGTGTAACTCCTGCAGAAGCAGGTGTAATTGAATCCGGAAACATTGGTGGGGGAACTGGGGACAGTCAAAGAAGAACAGTGAAAGATAACCTTACAGGATGGTTGAAACTTTATGAAGGAGCACATAACAAAATATTAGGACACAATGCATTTGAAGAGTTATTCATATTCAATGAAATTGATTTAGAAGACAAAGAAAAAAGAGCTAATATTGAAGATAAACAAATCCGTAACGGTACAACATTTATAAATGAAGTGCGAGCAGGGTATGGTTTAGACCCAGTACCTTGGGGGGACGTACCTTTTGAAGAAAGAACACCGGTTAATCTGGATAATAATTATGGTACAGAATCATTGAAAAAATATAAGAACAATGTATACCGTGCAGGTTTATTAAGTGAATGGAGAAAAAGAGGATGAGAATACCTTACTCAAATAACTTGTCTTATGCAGAAAAAAGGTACATGGAACATTTGCTTGATGGAATGGATGAACAGTTAATCCGTACAAGTGAATGGTTGAATACACCTGAAGCAAGAAGGGTATTCAGATTACATGCACAAGATGTGCAGGATTTCTTTAAGGAATCAGGTATTCGTGAAGAATTAAAACCAATAATTCAGGCGAATGTTGAAGGAAGCGAAGCCTACCTTAAACAATTCTATAAGATAGGAGCAGAATTAGGATATGCTGATTTGAACAGTAGAATATTATTCACACAAGCAGACCAAGAAGCATTCTACTTTCTGAAAAACTATAATTTCGATTTAATCAAAGACCTAAACAAGGAATTACAAGAAGGAATACAGGAAGTAATAACAAGATCCGTACTTGAAGGAAACGGTTACAAAGAAACCGCAAGATTACTATTAGAACTACCATTAACACCATTGGAAAACAGTCATTTAAGTTTAAGGCAAAGAGCAGAGATGATTGCACGAACAGAACATGCAAGAGCCGTTAATACAGGTACAATGCAAGCCTATAGTAATATGGGAGTTACAGAAGTTAATATCCAAAATGTTGGAGATAGTGATGTTTGTGACTACTGTTTAGAGTTAGAAGATAATAATCCGTACAGTTTAGAAGAAGCAATGAACCTGCTTCCAGCTCACCCAAATTGCAGATGCTCATACACACCTGTAATTGATTCTATTAATCATGAAGCGGATCCCATTATTGTGAATTTGACTGAAGATTTCTAAATCGTTACACTGTACTATTGAAGGAGGAGGGAATTGTACCTTATTTTTATACATTCACCTTAATTCATATTTTTTCCTCTTTCCTTTTTATCACCTTTGGAGAGTGTAAACCATCACTAACCTACAATTTAAAGCAATCGGTCCAATCACAACTAAAAACAGTACTGATGATGAATTTCTAATTACTGGAGTTGTATCCACCACATCAGAAGATTTGTATGGGGATATTGTAACTCGTGAAGCTTTAGAATCATTAAAAAAACAAATGATAGGTTTAAATGTATTCCTTGACCATGATTATGATTATGATAAAGTTATTGGAGTAGTGAAGAGTAGTGAATTATCTGATGATGAATTATATGCTACTGTTGCTGTGACTAAAGATTATCAGGAAGATATTAAATCCAAAATTGAATTCGGTGTGAACCTCGGATTCAGTATTGGAGGATTCGCAGACCGTGACAAGAATAATACTAATTTAATAAGTAATTTTAATTTAATTGAATTATCATTAACCCCATTACCTGCCAATTGGGACAGTTATGGTTCAGTAACAAATAAAAATGGGGTAATGGTGGGCAATTGTATAACAAAACTATGTTACAAAATGTTAAATCTTGAGAGTGAAAAAATGACTGAACAGGAACAATTAACAACCGAAGAAGCCACTAATTTATTCAACGAATTAATGGCAAACAAAGAAGAAGAAATCGAATCCAGAATCATGGAAAAAGTGAACAATAATATTGAACAAATTGTTGAAGAAAAAGTAAACGCACAATTAGAAAACAATACTTCAAAACCTGAAGACAATCAACCTTCTGAAGAATTGGAAAAACACTTTAACAAGTTAATAAGTAAAAATTTCATTGAATTAGAGGCAAACCTTGGTAAACAACAAGAAGAAATATTTAAAAAATATATTAAACAATCTACACCAACACCAACACCGAACCCAACACCGGAACCTCCAGTGAAAAAAACTTATAATAACGAACAATTATATAAACAATTCAAATCCAACAAAGGACAAAACTTCTTTGAAAAATTAGGATTCACAGAATAGGAGTTTTTTTACATGACCAAATTAGATGAATTACAAACCCAATATTTAGACTTGAACAATAATTTAACCTATCTTCAAAAAGCATTTGATGATATGCAAACAGCACAACATGCTGATGCTGTAATGAGTGTTGAATATGATCCTGAAATTATCAAAAGGATTATTGAACAAACACCATTTACAGAGTTCTTAAGAGCACAAGGTTGTATAAAACCAACTACTAAAGTAAAAGTAGGATATAAGGAAAAAGTAAACCATACCACCTCAAATTGGATGTTGGAGGAAGATGACATTGCGAAAGCAACTCCTTCAAATTTCAGGAAAAAATATGCAACAATGAGTATTTTACATTACCCTGTAAGTATTGGTGATATTGCTCAAAAAGCAGGGGATTTTGATTTATTCGCTGATGAAATGAATGATGGATACATTGATTTAGCAAACAGTCTTGATAAAACCTTACTTGAAGGTAAAGGAGATAATAAAGACTTTAAAGGAGTATTCAATTCAATCAACACCAACACTATTGATTTAGGTGGAGATTTATTAACCAAAGGAGATTTAACAAGTGCATTCCAAGGCATAATTGATGAAGGAGGATACCCAACAGGTATTGTCTGTACCAGTGAAATCGCAGACCAAATCAACGACATATATTTCCCAGGAACCAGTAAAGCATTAGAATATGAATTAACCGCAGGATATAATGTAACAGGAATTGTTACAACCGCAGGAAACCGTATTCCAGTGATAGTTGATAGACATGTTGATAATAGTAAAGGGGAAAAATTAGCAATTATTGATTCCTCATCAATCAAAGTAAAAGAATTATTACCTCCAAGTGTTATACCATGGGCTAAAACAAGATTAAGTAACGACCAGTCAATTATACAAGTTATCACTGCATATATGGATGCAGAATATAAAAATGCTCAAATTACTGGTGTTGGAAAAGATACTAAAAGACCAGACCTCACCAGAACTGGTGATGTAAGTATTACAGTTCTCGGTACTGATGCAAAACCAGTTAAAGGAGCGAAATTACAATTCAAAGATGATGACAATAAAACCTTCAAAACTGGAGTAACTAATGCAAACGGTAAAGCTGAAGCTTCACAAATCCCATACGGAAATTATCACCTCTCATGGGATACACTACCATCAGGAGTTACTGAAATCACCCTCGCAGATTACGAAGTAAAAGCTAACCGTGCAGATATTCAATTAATCGTGCAAAAATAATTATGAGGAAGGTGATTAAACTTGGCTATAGAAATGCCTAAAAGATTCGAAGACATTTACCACTACCGTGAAGGTAGTGATAAATTTTTCTTTGATAAATTAACAGAAATTACAGACACAATAAATGGTTTAATAGTTGATAGTAAAAGTACAGTTAGTTTCACAGTTAAAGATGATACTGGAGCAGGAGTTTCAGGTGCTAAAGTGAAAATAACTTCTGGAAGCAACACATTCACCACTTCGGAAACTGGAAGTGCTGGTGGTGCAAACTTACAGAATGTTCCTTATGGAGTGTATACCGTAACCGTAATAGCTCCAACAGGTTATACCAGTTTAGCAAAGTATGATAATTTAACTGTGAACTCAGTAACAACTACATTAGAAGTTACAGTTAATAAAAATTAGATGGATTTGATTTGAAATGAGTATCGATGTAACAATTGTGAAAAATTATCTGAAATTACAGGGGATTAACATTGAATTAACAGATGATGAATTAGAATCATTAATTGACTTCGAAATCAATCAGATAGAAGCTGAAACTGGGAGAGAATTGAAGATAACTTCTCACATTGATACTGAATTTCATTTCAATACCTCTCGCATGGAATATAATCTTAAACATTATCCTGTTACAGAGATTCTTGAAGTATCTGTTGATAATCAAATCATTTCATCTAAAAATTATGTTGTTAATAAGGATGTAGGAATTATAAAATTTATTAAACAATTACCTCCTTATTGCAATGTATTGAAAGTTGATTATACGAGTAAAGAAACAGATAATTGGATACTTGCTAATGTTCAACCATTATTATTGGATATGATTAAGTATCGTTTAAATAATACTCCCTTGAAGAATGTTGCAAGTGTTAAAGAAGGAGATGTGAGTGTTAATTATGATACTGCTAATTCGGAATACACTTTAATCACTCAACGACTTAAACAGCTTCGCATGAAAACAGTAACAAGGATGATATAAAAATGCCTTTTTTCCCAAATACTCAATTGGAATTGTGGGAGTATCATGAATCAACTACAGAGTTCAACCTGTATGGTGAACCAGAAATTGAATACAACCATATAACTACTGTGGATTGTGATATGCAACCTTTAAGTGTAACAGATAGCCTTAAAGAATATGGTAAGATATTACAAGACACCTACAAAACATACCTCGATATTAATACACCGGTTACCGATACAATGATATGTCGTGTACAAAACCAACCTGACACCTACAAAGTAATAGGTACACCCTCACATAACAACCACCTCCTACCCCATATCAAATTATTACTTCAGAAAGAAAGAAAACCAACACCATTACCATGACCAGCCAAATAAGCTTCCAATTCAATCCCAGCTTCTACAAAAAAACCAATCCAGCAATCATCAAGAAATGTATTGCAAAAACCATAAAAGACACCACATTAGAAGCTGAAAAAAGATGCAAAGAAAAAGCACCATACGACACAGGTAACCTACGAAGAAGTCACAGTTCAAAATACTCCGCAGAGGAAGGTACAGTTCATAACAGTGCCAACTATGCAGTATATGTGATTACTGGGACTTATAAGATGCCTGCAAGGAATTATCCTTCAGAAGTATGTAAAGAATTAGGTGGGGAGAAGTATATGGCTAACAGGTTCAGGAAACATTTGAGAGATGAAGGAGTGACAAAATGATAACACCAATACACTTAATAATTGAAATATTAAAAGACAACATCATTTTAAACAACACTCCAATCCGTTTAATTAAACAAACATCACCAATCGACCGAACACCATGCATCACTATAGATGATAGTGGTGGAATTGCAACAACTCAAAAACACATCACCAACAGGACAATAAACAACAAACCCGTACAAGCATTAATGGAAAGAAAAAACACTACAATCCAAATTCATGTATGGTGCGATAATGAACATGATCGTGAAGAGATTAATACTCAAATACAAAACCTGTTTTATCAAGTGCAATCTGACCATTATCGTTTCTGCCAAAATTATATTAAAAGTAATGGTAATTGTAAGTATTTGCAGGGAACTTGTCAAGGGAAGAATAACATTTCCGATAAGAGAGGCGTTAAGAAACAATGTCCTGAACCTGTAAGTTATGGTTATGTTAATCTTTTTACGAAGTATCATATCATACGAAACACTTTCAACCTTGAACCACCATTTAGTGTAGATGACTTGTCCACAAAACAACCAGTTCTGCACAGTATCTTCAAATGCTCATTCACCTACCACACATATTACAATATCGGCGGCAACACCATTAACAATATTATTTTTGATGAGGAATTATTATGACCACACCTAAAAAAAGAACTAAAAAAACATTAAAGGAATTAGTGGAGGAAAGCAACATTCACTATCCTAAAATCATACTCATGCTATCAGCAAACAACTTATTAAAACAATACGAATACGAATTACACACTAACGAGTATGTTAAACCAAGCATGACTGAATCTGAATTCAATAAACTCATAGGAGAATAAAAGACATGACTATCACCAAAAGACCAGGAGTATACTTCAACGAAGAAGTAGATTTTGAATTAGATGGGGACGGAGCAAAAATCCCAGTATTCATAGGATACTCTGGAAACACCGCAACAACTAATTATAAAACCGATGGAACCGTACTTCAAAAATTCAGTAAATGGAGTGAAGTAAATCAAGCAATAGAAAAAGGTGGGATCGGAGTATACACTGAAAACACCACAAATAAATTATTACAAGTAATTCATGATTTCTATGTTGAAGCAGAAATTAAGAAAACAAGTGATATCGGAGTGCCAAGAATCTATGTAATCGACCTTGGAACAGCTGAAGACAAAGAAGCATGGTTAAAAGCATTCAGCACTTGTAAAAGTGAGGCAGAAATATTAATCGAAGCATATGTCGGTTTAGATAAAGCAGTTAAAGAAAATATTAAATTAAAAGACCTAGTTGAATCAGCATACAGTAGCATACAAACAGAAACACATAATCTACAATTAAGAAATGGTTTCACCACCATAACTGTTGCTGATGAAACCTCACAGAGTGTTGATGTTGAATTAATCAAATTAACCAGTAATGAAACAGGAGTACAAAGAAGCAGAATAGGAATCACCGAACCATTATTATTCGGGAAAACTATTGCTCGTATCTGTGTAACACCTTATTATGTTGAACCTGGTTTCCTTGAATACCGTAGTATTGAACCATCTGATTTAATTGACCGTACACCTGCACAGGAACAACGTTTACAAGATGCAGGAATTATTTTCAACCGTATCGAAAAAACGAGTAATAAAAAACATTGTAGGATTAATTTATGTACTGCAACCAGTTACAGTAGTTCTCAAAGACCTGCTGACGCTTTATTCCATGCAAGATTCAATGTAGACCACCTTTTAAGGAAAGTATTTGATGCTTGTTATCCTCAAATCAAAGCAAATGAAGAAGCAAGTAATTTTGTGAAATTACAAACAAAAATCGACAAGGTAATTGATGATGAAGTACGAGTAGGTAAAATGATTAAATGGAATGAAGACCTTGGAGAAGGAACTAAATTATTAGTATCCGAATCTGACAGCAACCCCTACGATTTATACATTAAAGGACCTGCCCAACCAGTAAACAGCACACATGCACTAAACGTACAAGTAACCATCAACACTGCTGTAATGAAAGCAAATATTTAAAGGAGTGATTAAACCATGGCTGATGAAACAAGATATAATTTGTGTCAAGTAGTGTTTAAAGACAAAGAAATCATACACGACACATTAAAAATCACAAGAAAACAAGAATCTGAAGAATTAACCTGCAACAGTAGCCATTACCCATATGCAGTACAATTCAAAGGGGAAACATTAGAATTTGAATTAAGTGATGTGGACCCATTACAAAGAGGATTCTTTAATGAAATAATGACTTCACAACAATCCAATCCATCAGATTTACCAATGATCGCAGCATATGACTGGAATGAGAATACTGGGGACCTTGTAGAATCAGAAGTTTATTATGGAGCTTATATTACCGAGTTAAGTATTGAGAATGTTAATAATCCTTTCAGTGTGAAAGGTTCATGTTTAAGAATGAAAAAATAAAATGGGAGAAAACACAGTGGTTTCTCCCAACTTTTTTTTTAAAGGGGAGTTGGTTGATATATGAGT
>ERZ1034925.275-NODE-275-length-25923-cov-18.742655_pt1 | contig 25923 bp, 38 predicted proteins | sample MGYA00520687_ERZ1034925 | MGnify/ENA primary metagenome ERZ1034925 (study PRJEB33766, sample SAMN09781758) | gut metagenome | biome: gut microbiome | host: Homo sapiens | place: Madagascar | study: EMG produced TPA metagenomics assembly of the PRJNA485056 data... | reverse complement strand
ATTAGAAACAACTGATGATGAAGAAAATTATATTGACTATATCGAGAGCGATAATAAAAAATAATAGGAGATGATAAATAATGGAAGAACGATTATATAAAATATATGGAAAGGTAGAAGATTTAGATAAGTTAGAAAAAGCTTTGAGGCATATTGAATATTTAGGAGAAATAGGAGCTAGTAGGAATGTTTTAATAAGAGTAGATGGTGATGGTTCTGGGAGAATCAAAGTACATAAAGTTCTTCGAGGAATGGTTTATGAACAAGAAAAAATAGATAAAGAACAATACAATACAAAACAAACTAATCAGCAAACTTTCAAAGAAGATATAGTTGGAATATATGATATTGGTTAGGAGGTAAAGAATGAAATTAGAAGTTGGAATGTATGTTAGGGGTAAGTATTATCAATACAGAGGAAAAATAGGAAAAATAATTAAAAATTATAATAATGATTTAGAAATTGCATATAAAGATGGCGTTTTAAAAACAACTGTTGGTTCATTTTTAGATGATAATACGGATATCAATGGAAGACAATATAAAGCCAGTTATAACATAATTGATATTTTGGAAGTTGGAGATGTAATTATTGATAAAGAAGGGCATAAATGCCCAATAAATTATGAATTTGAAACTGATTACAATGGTGAATATAATAGTTATGAAATAACCATTGATGACCATATAACATTATTTTTAAAAGATGGTTTATCAATAGTAACACATGAGCAAATGGAACAAATGAGTTATAAGGTGAATAATGAAAGATAAAGACAAAGAATTAAAATATGAAATATATCTTATAGATATGGAAATAAGAAAACTTAAAAAACAAAAGAAAAAGTACGTAGATGAATTAAAAATGATAGGAGGAGTAAATGAAAAGTATAAACGAAATAAGAAAAGGCGATATAGTAACATATAAGAGTGGAAGAACTAATCATGTTAATAATCCTAACAACTATAAAGTATTTTATGATGAGGACTTTGACAATATAAGTTTAGGGCAAGCATTTAGCATAATGAAAATACAAAGATATGTTAAATTTTTAGGCTTATATAGATTAAAAACAATTTATAAAAGATAAGGGGTTTTGGAATAGGAGGGATAATGACAATAAAAGAAGCTAATAATCAAATAAATAGAATAGATAATGAAATAGAGTATTATTTAAAGAAAAAAGAGCTAGAAATGTCTAAAATGATGCCACAGGCTACTAAATATGATAAGACTTTAGTTGATGGTGGAAAAAGAGAAGATAAATATGCAAATTATGTTATTAAAAATGAACTAATAGATAAAGAATTAGACAAGCTGTTCAAAGAAAAACTTTTACTTGAAAACTTTATCGAAAAGGAATTATTAAGATTAGGTAAATACGATGAAGTAGTACAATTGATAGTTTATTATAAAGAACAATGCTTAGAAAAACTTACTTGGCAACAAATATCTTTAAAAGTTCATTATTCAGTAACACAATGTAGGAACATTTATAGAAAATGGAAAAAACAAAGAGATATTGATTAGCATTGACACCTAGTGACACTTTTCTTTGGTACAATTGGTATAGTGAGAGAATACCTAATAACTAGGTATTTTTTTCATAGAAAGGGTAAAGAGATGATAATCAAGTACAAGTTTGAAAACTTAAATAAAATAATAAATTCATCTAGAAGTAACCCTTATTACGCCAATACGATAAAACAAAAAGAAACTAACATAGTAGCTTTACTATTTAAAGGCAAAAAGGTTAACACATTCCCATTAACTATTGTATTTAAGTGGCATATAAAGTCTAAAATAGCAGATTTAGATAATTGCATACCTAAGTCTATATTAGATGGAATGGTAAAAGCAGGTACTATACCAAATGATAACGTAAAATATATTCAAAAAATAGTACACGAGTATATTGAAGATAGTGATGATTATGTAGAAATAGAATTTTATTCAAACAATCAAAAATCTAAAATATGTATGAAAAACATATGCAATGGATGTAAATATGAGACTAGGTGTGAAGAAAATACTTTGTAGGTAGCTTAGAGTAGATATATAAACATAGTATGTTGGGAAAAGAAAAAGCTCAATATAAAGAACTTATGTACAAGGTTGCTTTATATTCCTAACGAAGGGATAAATACATTGCAATCGTGAATTTATCCAAGCATGCCTGACTAAGGAAGTATTGCTATATCAGGATGTAAAAGACTTTTATATCTATTCTAAGGTACTTATAAAACGCTTATTCTCCCGTGTGGAAATATGACTAAGTACTAAAATGCAAGGAAAACACATAAAATCCTGTGTTTGCAAAGAATTGATGGCTGATATCTCAAAGTTAAGCGTTGAATCTTATTTTAGAGGTGGGGAAAACGACTAAAACCCTAGACAACGAACGAAGTCGTCTACATGAAACATATAAAATTTAGTCTTTTCGTTGAGATTGAATGGCTATGTGAATTGGTGTTATCTTTATAGGTAGCATATTGAGTAAATATAATATATAAGACTATACAATGAGTAATATTCCTGATGTCTTATAAAAGGTAAAAGCTAACGATGGTGACTTTGGAATGTGGTAATCCATCTACCCGCGTATATTTACTTGATATGGTGTCTATAAGGCACAAAGAAATGCCCTAGAAATAGGGGAGTAACTTATACGCTGTATTTGTTATTCGAGATTGTTATATAACATTGCATTACTTTTATAGGTAGCGTACTGATGATATATGCAAAAACAAGACAGAGGTTTTTAACATATTAAATTATGGTTTTATACTCAACCTCCTAGTAACTCTAGTGAAAAAAACTTATAGAGTATTGGTGAACTTTGACACCTATATCATCAGTACAGTACTTATTAAAGTACTAGGTAAAACAGCCACACCTTGCTAGACCAAGCACAACGAAGTTAGGCTGAACAAGTTTAGATGATTTGTCAGTTAGGAAACTGTCAGTATTTCATACTAATATGAAAAGGTCATGCTATCTCTAGTAGGTAGTGTCTAGTGATATATAAATAGGTGGTAAGACACCATAAGACCTTATTGAATAGGTAAGGAATTTTAAATTAATTATGCCTGTTTGGTTATAAAATCTAGTTAACGATATATCATTAGACAGTATCTATTAAAGATACAAATTAGAACTATATTAGTTCTTTTTTATGAAAGAATATTTGAGCGGAGTGAGGTAATGGTAGCCTACCAGTTTGCATTGCTGGATATAACAGTTCGATTCTGTTCTCCGCAACCAAAAAGGAAGTGAAACAATGACGTTAATAAATAATATGCTATCTGCATTATTGATACTATTTATATTTATTATTCTTTGTATAGTATTATTCATTGCATTAGCATTACCTATCGAATTAGCAAAGGAGACAATTAAGTTATGGAAAAAATAAAAGTTAGAGCATTAGATACGTATGAAGTAAATCACATAATAGATAAAGAATTAGAAATAATTCCTAAAGCAGGGGAAGAAATAGAAATTAATAAAAGTAGACTTAAATATTTATTAGGTGCGAATGAATATAAAAAACCATTTGTTGAAAAAATAAAAAAAGCAAAGGTGGAAACTACAAATGAAGTTCAAAATGAACAATAGAATTTGGAAGATAAAAGAGGTAGATAAAGAATGGCTTTTAGAAGAATATAAAAAAGAATATGATAATGCAGTATATTGCTTTGGTTTGACTAGATATTCAAAACAAGTCATTTATTTAAATAATGAACTATGTAATGATGTGAAAAAACAAACTTTATATCATGAATTAATGCATTGTTATATATGGAATTATATACATAGTTTCGGTGAAATAAGTGAAGAAGCTCTATGTGATATAAGTGCAAACAGTCACGACATAATACACGAAATAGTAACTAAGTATTTTAATTAATAGTAAAGAAGGTGAGTAAATGGAACAGAAAAAAAGAGGGGCGCCTAAGAAGTATACTAAAAAAGAAGAAATGGAAAATAAAATAAAAGATTATTTTGAATCTTGTTTTAAAGAGGATTTAAAATATAATTCTGATAAAGGTTATTATGAGCCTAAAAAAGATTATAAAGGCAATATTATTAAAATCCAATGTAAGCCATTTACAATAACCGGACTAGCTAATGCTTTAGGCATGACAAGGGAGACTCTTTTACGATATGAAGAAAATGAAGAATTTTCTGACACGATTAAAAAAGCAAAGCAAAAAGTTGAAGAATATGTTGAGGAAAGATTATTTGATAGAGATGGTGTTAATGGAGCTAAATTTAATTTAGTTAACAACTTTAGTAATTGGTCAGATAAGCAAGAACTTAATACTTCTAATACTAATAAAGTGCAAATAATAAATGATTTACCAAGTGATGTAGATGAAAATTAGTAGTCAAATAGCACCATCTTTCGTAAGAACATTTAATAGCTATAAAATGCATCAAATTTATAAAGGTGGAAGAGGAAGTACTAAAACATCAATGATTGCTTTGAAAATAGTTTTTAACTGTTTAAAAGAAAGTAATTGTTCAGCCGTTGTTTTAAGAAAACATCAAAATCAATTAAGAAAATCAGTTTATAAGGAAATAAAAAGAGCCTGTAAAAGATTAGGTTTAGTAGAAAACATTCATTATAATTCAACCACATCACCAATGGAAATAAAATTCGTAGAAAATGGTAATACCATTTATTTTGCTGGTGGTGATGACTTTGAAACCGTTAAAGGAACTATTGACGAAGATAAGCTTATAAAAATAGTATGGTTTGAAGAAGCCACCGGTTGGGATGACCCGGAAGACATAGACCAAATTATAGCTACATTTACTAGAGGCAACAATGATTGGTTTATAGCACTATATTCTTTTAATCCTCCAAAAAATAAATTTAGTTGGATTAATAAGTGGTGTGAAGATATGAAGAAAAGAGATGATGTCCTTGTATCAAGCACCGATTACAGAACGGTACCAAAAGAGTGGTTAGGCCAAATGTTCATTGATGAAGCCGAAAGAATGGAAAAATATGATAACAAAAGGTATCGTTGGATTTATCTAGGTGAAGTAATAGGAATGGAAGGTATGATATACAATCCTGAACATATTGAATGGGTAGAGAAAGATTATTTTGAAAAAAATAAAATAAGACCTTTGTATTTAGATTTCTCTGTTGATGGGGGACACCAAACATCTGCAACTACATGTGGATGTTTTTGTTTGGCTAGTGATGGCTATTGGTATTTGTTAGACATTTACTATTATTCACCACATGATAAGTCAAATAAAAAGGCACCAAGTGAGCTATCAAAAGACATATTTGATTTTGAAATGAAAATGTTAAAGAAATGGACGTGTGGTATTGATACAGAAACAATAGATAGTGCAGAGGGTGCTTTAAGAAACCAGCTATATAAAGACTGGGGTAAGGTGTTTCATCCGGTTAATAAAGGAAAAGATAAAGAAGAGTTGATAGATTATTCTATCGACTTTTTAAGTTTAGGTAAATTTAGAGTGTTGAATAACAACAACAATCAAATATTCAAAAAAGAAGTTGAAAATTATCAATGGAAAGAAGACAGTGTTGAAAAAGGTAAGCCAACACCGGATAAAGAAGAAAAAGAATTGAGTAGCATGGATGAGTACTTTAATACGCATTCAAAGGAACAATCGTATTACTATGCAGACCATACATGCGATATGTATCAATATTGGGTAAAAGATAACTTAAGAAAATTAGGATTGAAGGAGTGATAAAGTGAAATTATATGATAATATACAAAAAACATTAAGCACAAAAGGCATCAATGTTGTAGTAGGCGATATTTATGACTTTATGGCGATATGGAAACAATGGTTTAGAGGTAATGTAAATGATTTTCATTTTTACAATGTCAAAATGTCAGATGGTAAAACAGTAGAAAAAGAACGTAGAACACTTAATATGCCAAAGAAAATATGTGAAGATTTTTCAAAGCTAGAATGGTCTGAGAAAGTAGAAATAAAGCTTGATACAGATGAAGCAACTGAAAGATTAATCGATGTATTGGATAGTAAAGAAAATGCATTTAGTACTAATTTTCCTATGTTTTTAGAAAAGGAATATGCATTAGGTACAATGGTTACTGTCGAGTACAAAAAAGATAATAAGACAATAATAGATTACATTGATGGAGATGTTGTATTACCTTATAGATATTCTAATAATTACATAAATGGAATCGTAACAATAAGTAGAACTACTGAAAAACAAGGTAAATCTGAATTGTTTTATAACCTACTTACTTATCATGAGTTTGATAACGATATATATAGGACAATTAAAGAGTTATATGTATCTAAAGATGAAAATACCTTAGGTAAGGAAATCAACTTCAAAGAAGCATATCCTAATGTAAAAGAGTTCGAAGAAATTAAGACAGAACATCCTAGATTTCAGGTTTGGAAGTTACCTTTAGTTAATAATCTTGATACTGGTAGCCCAATGGGGATATCAATATTAGCTAATCAAATAGATAAATTCAAAAGTATAGATATAAAATATGATAGTTTTAATAGAGAGTTTATAACGGGTAAAAGAAGAGTTCTTATTGATAAGAGTGCATTAAAAAGCGATGTTACCGGGGTAGATGAAAATGGTAAACCAATAATGGTTAGTTACTTCGACACGGATGATGAAGTATATGTAGCAATAAAAGGAATGGATAATCAGCCTGTTAAGGATATTAATTTTGAATTAAGAGTACAACCTCATATAGATGCAATAAATATGGAACTTAATTATTTAAGTGCAAGCGTAGGTTTAGGTAATGGCTTTTATAAATTTGATAAGAATGGACTAAAGACTGCTACCGAGGTAGTAAGTGAAAACTCCGATACATATAGAACAATGGTACATCATAGAATAGCTATTTATGATTGTTTATATGACTTAATAGCGGCTGTGTGTGAAATGGAGAACATACCATATACAGAGATATCTATTAACTTAGATGACAGTATAATAGAGGACACTGATAGTATAAGAAAACAGGCATTAACTGAATATAATTCTAAATTAATAAGCAAAGCTGAATACTTTAGAAAAACAGACAAACTAGAAGACCAATCGGCTATAGATTATGTTAATAAAATGAATGAAGAAATACAAAATCAAGAAATATCCGACGGAAGTGAATTTGATTTAAAAGAATAGGTGATGTCCTGTGGATGAGAAGATAGAAAAAGCAATAAAACCATTATTAAAAATGTATGAAAAAATAGAAAATGATTTGTTAATTCAAATAGCAAGTCATTTTTCTGTTAATGAGGAATTTCTTAATAGTGATTATTGGAGAATAAAAAAACTCGAAGAGATGGGCTTATTTAATCAAGAGGTTATAAATTATATATCAAGATATAGCGGTAAAACGGATAAGGAAATAAAAAAAGCTTTAAATAAAATTTCTATTGATACCATTAACATGGATAAATTAAATAGATTATTTGAGGATGAAGTTCTCAAAATAAATCCTAATATATTGATTAATAATTATGTCATAGAAAACATCATAAATACAGCTTATAACGAGCTTTCTAATAGATTTATAGAAATGTCTTCTAAAATAGAAAAAAGCACTAGAGAGGCTTATTTAAATGTTGTAGAAGAGGCATATTTAAAGACTTCTATGGGAACGCATTCTTATCAAGAAACTATAAGAGAAACAATAAATGAATTAAGTAATAAAGGGATAAATACTCTAACATATAAAACCATAGATGAAAATGGTAACATTGTTGGTATAAGAAATTATGATATTGAAGGAGCGATAAGGCGTGAAACTTTAACCGCTAGTAGACAATTATCTAATAATATTAGTATGGAAGTTGCTAATGAGCTAAATAGTGAATATGTTTATCTATCAGAACATTTACAATGTAGACCTCAACACTTTGATTGGCAAGGCACAATTATAAAACGTGATGACCTCGTTAAAATTACTGATTATGGTTCTATAACCGGATTAGGTGGTATTAACTGTAGACATTACTTTGAAGCATATTTTGGTGACGCTAGAGGTAGTGATTTAAAGAGCTTTAATAAAGAAGATTGCAACGAGGCATATAAGCTCTCTCAACATCAAAGGTATCTTGAAAGAGGTATAAGAAAATGGAAGAGAAAAGCCGAAATATTTAAAGTAAGTGATGATAAAGAATATTATTCTAAATGCAAAGAAAAAGTCAGAGAATGGCAAATAAGAAATAAACAATTTACCGAAGATAATAACTTGAAAAGAGACTATACTAGAGAACATGTATATCAAAAGTATCCTAATTGGTATGCAAAACTTAATAAAGAAGAAAAATATGCAATAGAAAACTATATTTCATCAGATTCATATGTTATAAATGATTCATTGCGTAATGATTATCCTATGGACGATAGATTACAAAGTGTAAGTAATAATCTAAGCTTAGCATTAAATAAAATTCCTAATAGCAAAGGTATATATAATAGATCATTATTCTTTGATGATAATAATTCAAAACAACAATTTGTTAATTCGATGAATAATGATGTTATTACATTTAAATCATTTACATCTATGTCAAAAGAAATATATGATAACAATGATGATATAAGATTAATTATTCATTGTAAAACTGCAAAAGATTTAAGTAAAATTAATGCAAATGAAAATGAAATATTGCTAGATAAAGGTAAAAGTTTTAAAAAGTTGAAAAGGTGGAAGGAAAATGATAAGATATTCTACGAAATGGAGGAATTGTAATGCCTGTACCTAAAAATAAAGAAAAAAATAGATTATATGAACCGATTGCAATAGACAAAAATAAATCAACTCCTTTTACTGGTATATTAAAGAGATTAGTTGAAGAAGAGGAAAGAAAATTTGAAAATGGAAAAATTAATCTAATAGACTATGAGAATTTAAGAAAAAAAGCAAAAGAAATAGAAAATAGCACCAAATAAGGTGCTTTTATTATGCCTTAAAAGTTTAGTAGGTGCAATTCCTACAAAGGCACCGAAGAACATAGAAATATGTTCTTTTATTATGTCCAACATAACGACAATAAAGAATGGGAAGCCTAACTTACGGCTTAAAAGAAAGGGAGATTATGGAACAAGAAAAAGTTCAAAATGTAGAAAAAACTACTGAAAACACAGTGACTCAATCTGTAGAAGAAAATGAGGGCGTTTTTAAGACATTCAAAACTGAAAAGGACTATCAAGATGCAGTTAATAGTCTATTGAAATCTAAACTTCCTAAAAAGGAGGAAATGGATGAATTCAAGAAGTGGCAAGAAAGTAAAAAAACGGAAACTGAAAAACAACAAGAAAGAGAAAAATTAATAGAAGCTTTAACGAAAGAAAACAACGAATTAAAAAATCTATCAGTAGTTGCAAATGCTGATGTTGATAAAAAATTTCAAAAGTTTGTATTAAGTGAAATCTCTGGGATGGAAGGAGAATTTGAAGATAACTTATCTACTTATTTAAAAGATAATCCTCAATTTTTAATTTCAAAAGAAGTTACTAAAACATCAGAAGAAGATACTGGCGTGGCAGTAACCAAAGTTAAAACAAATGCAGAGAGTGGTGTAACTGCAATATTAAAAGAAAAACACCCAGAATTATTTAAATAAAAGAAAGAGAGATGATTAAATATGGCAAACGCAATTGCTACAAATGGTACTCATAAACGTAAAGAAACTTACGCTAATGAAGTATTAACAATCGCTAGAAGCGAGATGAATATTTATGAAGACTTCTCAACTGATTATGAAGTTGATGGAGCTACAGGACAAATTAATGTTCCAACAAGAAACGGAGAGGTAGAATTATCAGACTATGATATTTTAAATGGTATTTCTTTAAAACAATCAGCAACTGATTACCTAGTTTTACCAATTGATAAGAACTATGCTTGTAATGAATTAATTGATGGTTACGAGGCTGAAGCAGTACCTGATAATATAAGAGCTCAAAGAATTGAAAGTGCTGGTTATTCTTTTGGTATGAAAAAGGAAGGCTTTGCAATTGATGCTTTAAAAACTGGTACTATTAGCTCTGATACAGAAGCTTTAACTAAAACAACTGTATATGAAAAAATTGCTAAAGAAGTATCAAATATGAAAAAACGTAATATGAAAGTTAATTCAATGAGAATAGTTGTTGATGCTGATACTGAATTATTACTATTAACTGATGATAAATTTGCTAATACTTCTGGAACTTTAGGTGAAGAATTAGTTCGTGAAGGAGTTATCGGTAAAATCAATGGTGTTCCAGTAAAACCAAACTATTTATTGGGTAACGTAACTCGCGAAGAGGGTTCAGGCCAATCAAAAGCAGATAAAACAAGAAAAGTAGAATTTGCTATTTATGACAAGAGATTCTGTCAAAAGTATGAAAACTGGGCAGTTGAACCAACTATCAACGACTTAAAAGATGGTAAACATATCGGAGCTAGTGCTTTACAAGGCCGTCAAGTTGGTGGATTAATGGTAACTAATGCACTTGGTGTACAAGTAAAATTAGGTGCAGAAGTTACTGCATAGTAACTAAAGGAGGGATATAAATGAATTATGTAGATTATGAATACTATATAAAGACTTTTGTAGGAGATGGAAAGCCAATCCCTCAACAAGAATTTGAAAAATATGCTACTAGGGCAAGTAACAAAGTAAGAAATCGAATTTTGAATAAAGATATTAGTTTATTTGAAACGGAGATAAAAAATGTTACTTGCTCTATAGTAGATATTCTATATAACCAATATCTAAATAAAAAAAGACTTAATGATATTCTAAGTGGTTCAGAAGTAATAATTTCTAGTGAAAAAGTGGGAGATTACAGTAGAAATATTAGTAATGTATCTATTACTGACTTAGAAAAAATATGCTCTGATGAATATATAAATGAGCAAATAGAAACTGAACTAGAGGATTATTTATTATCAACTGGTTTATTGTACTGTGGAGTTCAATATGTTTGATAAAGATATAACTATTATTAATAAATGGTTTAATAAACAAACAAAAAAGGACGAGTATAAAATAAACCACGTTAAAGGTTTTTGGAGTTCTGATGAAGGTATTTCAGTAAATGGTACTCAATTAGTGAAAAATGATGGTGTAATAGTCAGAATTTTAATGTCAGAGCAGGACTATCATAGCCCAAAAGAATTTAAAGAAAATGGTATGGGTTGGACATTGCAAAATGATGATTACATTGTCAAAGGATTAATTGATGAAGTTAATACATTAACCAAATTAAAGAGTTCTTATGATGATGTTATGAAAATCACTAAAGTATCAATAAAAGATTATGGTTCTTTAGATATGAGACATTTTGAGATAAGTGGTGAATAATGAAATTTGAAATGAAAATATTTCTACCTAGTCAAAAGGCAATGTTAGAAAATATTGGTTTAAATGATGGTGGTAGAGTTCAAAAGGTAATAGATGTGTCCTTCATGCATTATATGAAATTAAAGATGCCACAGGATAGTGGAACTATGATAAATAATACGCGTAGTCCTAAACCGGGATTAATAACTGTAGAAACACCTTATGCACATTATATGAATGAAGGTATAAAATATGTCGACCCAATTAATGGTAAAGGTGCATTCCATGACCCTATAAGTGGTAGATTTTGGTCTAGACCTGGTGTCAAGAAAATTTCAAGTGGTGAACCGCTAAAATATCATGGTGGTCCAGATAGAGGCTCACACTTTGTTGAAAGAACGGCAACAAATAATTTCAGTGATATTTTAAATGAAGCTCAAAAAGAGGTGAATAAATCATGATAGAAAAGATAAGAGATTATATAGCTGAATGTCCACATTTAGATGAATTTACAAAAGTAAATGTTAATTACTTAGTAGATAAAGTTAACGCTTATTCTGTTAATGAGGATCCAGGGTATAATCCAGTTTTAGAACCTCGTATATATGGTAATGATGAAATGCAATTTTTATTTAGCTTTGATGCTAAATTTTATTGGAATGAAGAAACAGAAAATAATATAGATAATTCAAAGTTTTTTGAAAAATTTAGAGATTGGCTAGAAGATAATAATTCAAAGGGAAAATATCCCGAAATAGAGGGCATAGAGCCTTTAACCATTGGAGCAATTACCAATGGTTTTATTTATGCAACAAATTCTGATGAAGCAATTTATAGAATAAGTTGCTCATTTACATATGAGAAAGAAGGTAAGATATAATGTTAAAATTAGATATTCAGCACTTTGCTTTCAGTGGAACTGGAAAAGCAAAAAGGGAAAGTGCAATAGTTTTAATGAATGTTGGGGATACAACTGAAGAATATGAAGCTATAGGAAAAGATAATGATGAATTATCACGTACACTTAATAATGAGGTTGAATCGAAGAATAATGTTTTAGGTGAAACTGAAACAGAAGTAACTAAAGCTCCACAAACTACTACTGTTGATCCTTTTAAATTTAGAAGAGACAGCAAGATAGCTAGTAAACTTTATGATATTTATAAAAATGACAAAGAACTTGATGATGTAATTGAAGAGTTCGTTGAAGTATTTACCGAAGATAAAGTAGCAGAAGGTGAATATGGGGCATTCAAACAAAAAGGTGCTATTGACTTAAAATCTTGGGGTGGCGATACAAAAGGTGTTAACGCTCCATTTGATATTAACTGGTGTGGTGCTAAAACTCATGGAACTTTTAATCCAACTACTAAAAAGTTTACACCTACAACTAGTACATCAGAATAAGAGGGCTAATAAGTCCTCTTAACTTTTTTAAAGGAGAGTAAAAAAATGAAATTAAAACTAAAAAATACTAAAATTATTGAAGATATAACAGATGAAAACGATGAAGTTATAGGAAAAGTTAGCTTTGACCCAAAAGATGCTAGAGCTTATAAAGTATTCTTGAATTTGATAAATCTAATAGAAGACTATCAAAAAAAAGATAAAAAAATAGGTGATATTGAAGACCTTCCAACAGGAGAAATTAAAAGTATAGAAGATATCGAAATATATAAAGATAGTTTTGATAAGCTTGAAACTAAAATTGATAATTATTTAGAATTAGAAACAGAGATAAAGAAAATAACAGATGAAGTGTTTGGAAATGTCAGTGAAACATTTTCAAAAGTTAGTAATTCTATAGAACCATATATTGAGTTGGTACAATGGGCTACGCCATACTTTAAGAAAGAACGTTCTGAAAAAGTAAATACATATTTGTCTAAAAAAGAAGATGTATTGTAATGAATGCTTTATTAAATAAATTTCCTACAAAAATCAGGATAGATAATATAGATTATGAAATTAATTCAGATTATAGAAATTGTTTGAAAATCATTTTAGCTTTTGAAGATGATGAATTAACGGTAGAAGAGCAATATTACATAATGCTTAGTTTATTATATAAGAAAATGCCTGAAAACATTGAATTAGCAATAGAAAAGGCAATTTTATTCTTGAACTGTGGAAAAGAACATAAAGTGTCAGAATCTAGAAGAGCCTATAGTTTTAGTAAAGATTCTGAATATATCTATTCAGCTATGAATCAAACACACAATATTGATCTAGAGAGTATTGAGTATTTGCATTGGTGGAAATTTGTTTTTTTATTTATGGATGTTGATAAAGATTGCACATTTAGTTATATTACTTCTCTAAGATATAAAAAAAACAATGGTAAACTTGACAGCTATGATAAAAAAATATGGATAGAAATGAGAGAAATAGTAGATTTAGACTATTCTAGTGAAGATGAAGAAGAAAGCGAATTTATGAAATTATTGAACGGAGGGGATGCTGATGCGCAAGTAATGGAGCTTTAATAATACATACCAAATTAGACAATAATGGTGTAAAAAAAGGTTTTAGTGAATTATCTAAAACGAGTAAAAAGTTAGTAGAACAATATAATAGACAAGTTGATGTTATAAAAGCTCAACAAATTCAAGTAGATAAATTAAAAACTAAGCTTAATGGTATTAAATCGGGTGACATAGTACCAGCTTCACTTAAAAGAATGGAAACCGAATTAAAAAAGGTATCGAAAGAATGTGATGAAGCACAAAAGAAATACGATGCCTTTGCTGATAAATTTTCAAACGCGGAAATGGAACTTAGTTTTGCTAATAGTTCTGGTGATACTGCTAGAATTAGCGAAGCACAAGGTACGTTTGCTAATTTAGAAAAAGAGAGTTTAATAGCAGCAGATAATTTATCTAACTTGCAAAATAAAGCTTCATCATTAGAAAATTCTATTAATCAAATTAGAATGAATCCTAGCACATCCCAAGAAGCAATGGATTTAACTAACAAATTAAGTCTTATGGAATCTAAGATGCAAACTTCAACTGATAAGGCTAATAATTTGAAAAATGAACTAAATAAGACCTTTAATCAAGATGGTAACATTTTGAGTAGGCTAGATGATATAAAGAATAAGCTTGGTTTAGTAAGTGGAAAGCTAAAATCATCTGTATCTGATAAAATTTCAGATTTAAATAAAAAAGTATCACACTTTGGTAAAAGAATAAGTGGATTGATAGCTAGTGCCTTGATATTTAATATATTAAGTAGTGGGTTAAGAAATTTAGCTAGTGGATTTGGCAATTTGCTTAAATCTAATAGCCAATTTTCATCTAGCTTAAATCAGATTAAAGCTAATCTATTAACCGCATTTGCGCCAATATATAATTATGTATTGCCAGCAATAAATGCTTTAATGTCTGCTTTATCTAGGATTACAGGAACTATTGCAGGCTTTGTATCAGGATTATTTGGAAAAACAGCAGAGCAATCAAAGAAGAATGCTTCTGCATTGTATGGACAAGCTAAAGCATATGAAAAGGCAGGAAAGAGTGCTAAAAAAGCAGAAGGCAATTTAGCTAGCTTTGATAAGCTTGAGGTGATAGGTGATAAAGGAGATAGTTCTAGTGGAGGCGGTCAAGATATAGATTTCAGTGGTCAAATAGAACAAAGTGGCAAATTACTGGATTTTTTAAATAAAGTAAAAGAACTTATGGCACAAATTTTTGAACCTTTTAAGAAAGCTTGGGATACAACAGGTATGTTAGTTGTTAATAGTCTTAAAAATGCTTTCATTGGTGTTAAATTACTTATATCAAGTGTTTTAGGTTCATTATTTGAAGTGTGGACTAATGGTACTGGACAAACAATCATTGAAAATATATTAACTAGAGTAAGTCTTATATTAGACATTATAGGTGGTATATCTCAAGCTTTATCTAATGCTTGGAATAATGCTGGGAATGGTACTGCGATTATTCAAGATATAGCTAATATATTTATTGCTATGCAAAACATATCAAACAGCATATATGAAAATATAAAAAAATGGGTTTTAAGTCCGGGATTTCAAGAAGCTCTTAACGTTGTGGTTCAAATAGTAAAAGATATACTTGATTGGTGTAGTCAAATAGCTAACTGGATTGTTCAAATGTACGATACTTATCTTTCTCCAACTGTTGATAAAATTTTAAATTGTATTTCAAAAATAATAGTTGCTATTGGTAGTATTTGGAATTTTCTTAAACCAATGATAGACCAAACTGTAAAAAATCTTCAAACCATTTTAGAACCAGCAATTAAAATGATTTCTAATACTATAGGTGGAATTATAGATGCCCTAAGTGGAGTGATGGATTTTATCACAGGAGTTTTTACAGGTGATTGGGAGAAAGCATGGAATGGAATAAAAGAGTTTTTTGGTGGAATTATAGATGGCTTAAGTTCAATATTTATTGGATTAGTCGATATCATTATTTCCCAATTCAAAATAGCTATAGACAATGTCAAGTCGGTGTGGTCTTCAATAGGTACATGGTTTAAAGATGTTGTTTGGGGTGGTATTAAAAATGCTTTTTCTAATGTAACTAATTGGTTTAAAGACACATTCTCAAGAGCATGGCAAGCGGTTAAAAATGTGTTTTCAACAGGTGGAAAAATATTTGATGGTATAAAAGAAGGCATAGCTAACGTATTTAGAACCGTTGTTAATGGAATAATAGGTGGAATTAATAAAGTAATAGCAGTGCCATTTAAATCTATTAATGGTATGTTAAACAAAATAAGAAATGTTAGTGTTTTAGGGGTTTCACCATTCAAAGGTTTTTGGAGTCAAAATCCTTTAGCTGTTCCTAAAATACCAATGTTAGCTCAAGGTGCGGTAATACCTCCTAATGCTAAATTTTTAGCTATGTTAGGTGACCAAAAGAACGGTCGTAACCTTGAAGCACCAGAATCTTTAATAAGAAAGATAGTAAGAGAAGAATCGGGAAATAGCAATAAAGAATTTATTTTAAATTTAAAAGCAATTCTTGAATGTGACAAGAAACAATTCGGTCAATTATCGTTTGAAGGCATAAGATTAAAAGAACAGCAAAATGGTAAAAAATACTTTTTGAATTAAGAGGTGATTAGATGCAAAATATTAGATTAATAAACTATGATAATCCAAATGTTTATTTTGATATTCCGTGGGATTGGGTATCATTACCAGAACCTAATCTTGACGATTTAGAATCAGAAGCAAATAGAGGAAAACTTACAGCTTATTTATATAGAGTGAGAGCTGGAGAAGTACCTAATATAAAAATACCTATACTAAAGAGGTTAAGTCAGGCACAACTTAAACCTCTTTTTTCAATAGTAAGACCAGTTCATTTGTATTTGAAATATTTTGAAAAATATGAAGATGCATTTAAACAAATAGAAGTTTATGTAAAAAAACCGAATCCTCCAGTATACAAATATCCAAAAGATAATAACACAGACAACATTATATATCAACCATTCGATTTAGAAATAGTTTCATATGAGAGTATATCATGATAGATGGTGTGTTAGATAGAGATGTGTTATCTTTTGAGATAGAAAAAAGTTGTATTGATGAGAAAAAGGTTATTGGTTCTTTTCAAAAAAATCCTGCAACTATTGAGCTGTTAAACCCAGATAATAAGTATTCAAATTTAAAAAGCACCTATATAAATACTTATAAAGGCACTTTTTATGTTGATAATATAGAACCTGTTCAAGAAAAAATTAAAATTAAATTAAATTGTTATGATTTAACTCAAAAATTCGAAAAAGCTTATGATAGCAGTAAATTTGTTTTTCCACTTACTTTAAAAGCATGGAGAAATGCAATTTGTACCGAATTAGGTATTGAGTATGATAACACGGATTTTCCTAATAGTGATTATGAATTAAGTGAAGAACCTTACATAAAAAAAGATGCTACATATAAAGACATTATTAAATTAATTGCTCAAGCAAGCTCTTGTTGGGCAATAATAGATTATGATGACAAATTATATTTTAATTGGTTCAATAATACATTAATAGAAGTTCAAGATTGGTTTGATTTAACAACGGAAGATGAACCTACTGACCCAGTCAATATAGCTGTTTTAGGTAGAGGAGATGTTGAGGACAATGTAGTTTATCCTGAAACTGAACCGACTAATCCTAAAGAAATTAGAATAGATAGTAATGACATTTTAGATTTAAATCGAAAAGAAATGATAGTACCTATTTACAATCAAGTTAAAGACTTTAAATATACAGTTTTTAGTATGAAAACAATAGGTTTTTCAAATGCGAAAATAGGAAATAAAATAAAGTATCCTGATTTGTATACCAACAAAAAGGAAAGCTATATAATGCATCATACGTTAACCTTTCTCGGAGGAGATTACTCTGATAGCAGAAACTATACTAGTCAGTTTGAAGCTGTGGAATTAGATGAAACCAATACAAATTATAAATATGCTGAATCAACAGAGGAAAGACTAGATAAAACTGAACGTTTAACAGATAAATTGGGCAAACAAATTTCAGATGTAATAGAAACTGTTGGACAATATGATTCGAAAATATCAGAAGTTGAACAAAGCGTTGATAAAATAAGTCAAAAGGTATCTGAAATAGCAGATTTAACTAGAGAAATAAGTAGTAATAGGTATGTAGAAGTAAATGATGCAATAGCTGGTAATTTAATTAGCTTAACAATATCTGGTGAAATGTCAATTTTGCCAAGTAAAAATATATATCCAAGCGAAAACCTATTCCCACATGATGCCTTTTATTTAAAAGTTACAAATGGCGAAGAGAGTATAAGATATAAATTACCATTTTATGTATTACATAGATATGGAGATGTTAAAGATGAATTTATCATAGATAACGGCAAGACAAAACTTATCAAAAGAATAGGTGTCGATAAAGATGATAATAAATATGTTTTAACAAATCCAATTGAACAAACATTTGATGATATAACAATTCCTTTAACAGATGGATACAACAAAATAGAATTAGTTGATTTTTCAAATGCAATGTTAAATATGAAATATGCTATTCAAAGTGAATACTCAAATGTGTTTGCAACAAAAGCTGAATTGAGTTCATCAATAACTCAGACAAAAGATGAAATAAACTTGGAAGTTAAAAAGAAAGTTGATGATGATGAGATTATATCCACAATAAATCAGTCAGCTGAACAAGTTAAAATCAATGCAAATAAAATTTCTTTAGAAGGCAAACAAATAGATTTAACATCAGATAACATCACGATAGAAAGTACGAACTTTAAAGTTGATAAGAACGGAAAAATAGAAGCGACAGATGGTGTATTTAAAGGAAAAATAGAAGCGACAGATGGAAATGTCGGAGGATGGAACATAAATTCTGATGGATTAAAAAAAGGTAATATATTTATTAAAAACAGTGGATATGCAAACGTATATACAGCAGCTGATATCTATGTATTAAAAGCTATGATTTATGGAGAAAGCTGGGCTTCAATGCCGACAGCTGGTTCTTCTTTATTTAACAGATATGATATAAACAAGGATGGACAAATAAATATAACGGATTTACAACTTTTATCAAGAATATTAGAGCTAAATTAAAAAGGAGATAGATGAAATGAGAAAATGCAAGATAACTATTTTAATTATTTTATTAATGATTATGTCATTTTTAATTGGATTAAACTTTTATGAGAACGAAGATGTTAACCATGATGGTAAAGTTGATGTGGTTGATTTGTTAAGAGTGAAAAAATGTATTTTAGAAAGGAATGACTAATATGGCGAAAAAAACTTATGATTTAGTCGGCTGGCAAAATGAAAGTACTGGAAATACACCAGTAAGTCCTGATAATTTAAAACATATGGATGAGGGAATAAAGTATTTATACGATGAGGGTGCTACTTCAAAAGATATATTTATATGTGGAAATGGACAAACAGTAGAAGATGCTCCAGAGGAAGCTAAAGTTGTATTTGAAAAAAACACAATAAATACAAAGGCAAGTGAAGTTATCAACTCAATGAGTGGAAATCAAACAGATTTAGCACCTAGTGTAAATACTGTAAAAAAATATGTTAATGGAGTTGTATTATACGAAGGAGAAGAAACAACAATTGAGAATCCAATAACGTTGAATGATGATGTTAGTAATTATGATGAAATAGAGATAATAACAGAAAAAGGATATTCTATAAAATCCACAAAAGTGCCTGTTTCGTATGGGAAAGCTGGGGTTATACATGGTTTTGTGACTAATGGAACATTTGCACAAATTAGTATGAGAAACTTTACATTCAGTGGGAATAAATTAAATACTAATAATTCTGGCGGAATTAATTTAGGACAAACTAGTAATACAATTTATACAGATGTTGAAGTAAGAGTAAAAAAAGTTATTGGTTATAAAAAGGAGGTATCATAATAATGTATATAAGAAATCCAGAAACAAACGTATGGGAAGAAGTGTTTTTACCACCAACAGGAGATACCTATCCAATAGGGATGTATGGTTATTTTGCTGGTAATAATGCACCAACAAACTGGTTAAGATGTGATGGTCAAGAAGTATCAAGAACTGATTATGTGGAATTATTTAATACAATAGGAACTACTTATGGAAGTGGTAATGGTGCAACAACATTTAATTTGCCTAATGTCAATTTAGAAAACAGGACGTTAGTTGGGTCTTCTGGTGATGGAGAATTTTCACTTGGAAATACTGGTGGTGAAAAAGAACACGTATTAACGGTTAATGAAATGCCTAGTCATACCCACGATATTAATCCAAGTGGTGCAACTACATTTGCATCTGGTGGAAGTAATGACGTTAGTCAAACAAGTGGTTCAAGAAATTATACATTTTTAGGTATAGGTTCAACTGGTGGTGACCAACCACATAATAATATGCAACCATTTATGGCTTCTGTTTGTTGCATAAAAGCAAAACAAAGCGTAGGAGTAGTAGGAACTGTTACATCAGATATAAATGATACTAATGATAATGCAGTACCAAATGCAAAAACAGTTAAAGATTATGTCGGTACAGATACAGACTGGGTGGATTTACCTCTTAATACTGGTGTTTCGGCTGCAGTATCAAAGTATAGAAAAATAGGCAAGATGGTTGAAGTTATAATAACCAATTTAACAGGTTATGAATTTCAAGAAACGTTTGTAACTCTACCAGAAGAAATTAGACCTACATATGGTTTTAGATGCATATGTCCATCTTCTGCAACTAGTTATGTTCGATTAGAAGTATATAGCAAAGATGGCAACCCAGGTTCGGGATCTATATATCCAGATAAAAAAGGTGCTATGCACATTCAAAATAGTTCAAGCGGTAACAAAGAATGGACAGACATAAATATAACATATTTTATTTAACAGGAGGTATAACATGGAATTCATAAGAGGAGACACACAACCATTCAAATTTAAAATAACAAAACAAAGTGGTGAAAATGTTGATGAAAAAGATATTAAAACATTAACGTTAACTTGCCGAAAATATAATCTAAAGTCATCATCAGTTATCTTTGATAAAAATAAAGAAGATTTTACATTTAGAGAAGATTATTGGCATAGTGAATTTAAACCAGAAGATACTAGAGAACTAGACTATGGAATTTATAATTTTGATATTGAATGCACATTAACAGATGAAACTGTAAAGACTTTAAAATCACAATTTGAAATAACAGATGAGGACACTATTTATGAAGGAAATTAATATTGGTAATTTAGAGTTCTACAATGAGATAGAAATTGGTAATTTACAGTTAGATGTTAAAAATGTTTATCCAGAACTTGAAAAAATAACGGTACAATCAAGAAAGGATGAACAATTAATTAAGCCTACTAAATATGGTTTTAATGAAGTAACAGTATTACCTAGTGGAGTTTTATTACAAGATAAGGAAATAACTGAAAATGGTGCGTATGAAGCTGATAAAAATTATGATGGTTTGGGCAAAGTAACTGTTGATGTTTCAGAAGCAAAAGTTGAACAATTATATTCTTATAGTGAGGAGGTATGGAAATGAGTTCTACAATAAAAAAAGTAATTAAAGTAAGTTATGAACAATATCATGATTTACTTACAAAAGGAAAAGCCATTGATAAAGATGGGAATGAGCATTTATATGATGATACAGCAAGCTATAATGTTTATGGCTATGATGAATTAATGGCTTTAAATAATAAAATAGATAAAATGATAATTGACAAACAAAAAGTACATCCTAATTATTTTAATTGGTCAAGTATTGAAGATGAATGTGAAAATCTACAATCAACAAAAAACGAATACATGTCAGATGGAAGCAAATTATCATTTGTTGCCTTAAGAGGCTATTTAACAAATGGGGCTACAATAAAAGCAACACCTAGTAATACTAATACAAATGGTTTTGGTAACGTTTACTTAAACGGAACTAAACTAACAGAAGATTATACTTATGAGGGTGATGGAGTTGAATATGTAAGTGTAGTTATATTTGATAAAGAAAACACTACTACATTTGAAATATTAGAAAATGAATTTGAATTTAAAGTTGTTTTTGAAATAGCAATGTACAATTATTCACATGCACCAATTGTACCAAGCAACTTCCTACTAAATTGTGCATACTTTGTGAGCTATAACAATGTACTATCAGGAGAAATAGCAGTTCCTAACGAATTAAAAATATTGGGAGGGTCCAGTGTTTATACTGCGTTAGGTAGACCTTATAAACTAAACAAAGTAACAATAGAGAAAAACTCTATAAATACTTATGCTGTTATGTATGCACCTTACAATACTACGACTCCATATACTTTAGATTTAAGTAAGGTTAAGTATATACAAGGAGGCGAGAGGAGCAACGGAAACATCCCATCAAACACTAATATAATATTTAGAGATTTATTAAGTTTGAAAACAGGTTATCAAAATGTTTTGTTTGTTGGAACACATATGATAGAGTTGCCAGCAGGAGTTACCCAGGTTCTGGGAAAAGGACAAGGTGGTGCTTATGTATTCCAAAATGTTGGTACTCTAATCTTACATTGTAAGAATGCAACTTTCGATAACTATTGGGCAAAAGGAACAACTACAAGAGTGCTAACTTTAGAGACTGGATGGAACACATCATTAACTTGTGCCTCATTTACAAGTTTATCACTTAATGACTTCGTAGAAATTATAAGAGATAAATTAGCAGATAGAACAGGACAAGATGTATTAATATTTACAGTTCCAACAGCTATATTTACAACTTTAAATACTGAATTGTGTGATGTGGAAGGTCATACAGATAAAACTTGGGTAGAATATGCAACACAAGTTAAAAATTGGACTGTACAAGGAGGATAAAATGAATTATACAATTAAAGATAATTTATATGAAGCCAATGAAGGTTATATATTTAGAAATAAAGATAATGGATATACTTGTTCAATAATGAAACTAGCAAATGCAGACTCAATAGAAAATTATGAAGTAATAGAAAAACCTATTGAAGAAGAACCAACCAATGAAAGTTTAGAAGAACTATCAAAGGAAGAATTAATAAAAAGATTAAAAGAGGTATCAAATGAGTGATGGATTAATAGGCTCTTTAATAACAGGTGGATTATCGCTTATAGCTGTTATTTTTACTAACGTTAGTGCTAATAAAAAGATTGTTAGTGATATTAAGTCAGAAGTTAAGACAAATCAAGCAGTTACTGATGAAAAAATAACAGAACTAACACGTGAAGTTAGAGAACATAATAACTTTGCTAGAAGAATGCCAGTTGTTGAAGAACAAATAAAAGTAATAAATCATAGAATAAAAGATTTAGAAAATGGAGGTAAATAATATGATGGAATTAATACAAGATAATTTAATACAAATTTTAGCTACTATAATCACTGCAGTAGCATCGTTTATAGGTGTATCAATTAAGAAAGCTTATACAAAATATGTTGATACTAAAACTAAAAAAGAGATAGTCGATTTAACAGTTAAGTATATTGAACAAATTTATAAAGGTATAATGATATCTAATGAGGATAAGTTATCTAAAGCAAAAGAAAAAGCCCTAGAATGGCTTAATTCTAAAGGTTTAAAAATAAGTGATACAGAGTTAGATATTCTTATTGAAAGTGCCGTAAATGGACTAAAAAAGACAAATGAGGTGAAATAGAATGAAAACATTCGGAATAGATATATCAGTATGGCAAAAGGATATGAATTTAGCTAATGCAAAGCAAGAAGGTGCAAACTTTGTTATAATTCGTGGAGCATATGGTAATAAAAAAGATACTGCTTTTGAAAGCAATTATGCAAAGGCTAAAGCCAATGGTTTAGGTGTGGGTGTATATTGGTGGACTAGAGCAGTAAACGGAGTTCAAGCTAAAGAAGAAGCCGAAGTATTAATTAATAGTTGCTTAAAAGGAAAACAGTTTGAATATCCTATATATATAGATGTAGAAGATAAATTGTTAAGTAATTTAGGCAAATCTAAAGTGGATGAAGTAATAAAAAGTGCTTGTGAAACTTTAGAAGCTAATGGTTATTATGCAGGCTTTTATCTAAATGAGAATTGGTATAAAAACAAATGTAATGGTTCTGAACTTTCAAAAAGATTTACAGTATGGTTAGCTAAATGGAGCAAATCAGAACAAACAGCCTATCCTATGTGGCAGTTTGGTGGAGAATCAAATTACATAAGAAGCAATAAAGTAGCTGGTGTAGTATGTGATCAAGATTATTGCTTTAAGGATTTTCCTACAATTATTAAAAATGCAGGATTAAATGGTTATGGTAAAGGAACAGAAACAACTAAACCAGTAGAACCAAGTAAACCAAAAATGAGTTCCGAAACTATTTATATAGTTAAAAAAGGCGATACATTAAGTGGTATTGCTTCTAAATATGGTACTACATATCAAGTATTAGCCTCATATAATGGTATTAGTAATCCAAATGTGATAAGTATAGGACAAACTATTAAAATACCAAATGGAACGATGTCACACATAACTAATACTTCTTCAAGAACTTATATAGTAAAATCTGGGGATACTCTAAGCAGTATAGCTAAGAAGTATGGAACTACTTATCAAAAGATAGCTAAGGATAACAATATCAGTAATCCTAATAAAATATATCCAGGTCAAAAGTTGACAATTAATAATTAAAAAATCTCAAATTAAATTGATTTAATATAGATTATGCATTAAAGGCAAGGGAGAAATCTCTTGCCTTATTTTTTGTTGACATTTGTCTTAATATGTGTATAATAAATGTACATTTTTTTGAAAAAAGTTTATATAGATTGACTTTTAATCAAAAAAATGCTAAATTGTAAATACAATGTTGATTGCTTGGTGAAGGTAATGATGAACCTGTTAGTCAATCAGGTATTGTACATTGAGCGAATAGCTGCATGAAACGTAAGTGATGAATGTATAAGTCTATTCATAGGGAAGTTTTACTTCCCTTTTCTGTTATTTTGGAGGTATTTTGAAGTGAAGAAGTCTACAAATAAAAAATATAAAAGTTATGAAGAGGGCAGTATTTATCATATAAATTATGGAAGGACATTTCATCCAGAGTTAAAGGCTAAACATTTAGGTGTGTTATTTCCAATTAGTTCTACAGAAAATATGATTTTTTGTTTGCCATTAACTAGTCCAAAGGAAAAGCATTTTAAAACGTTGGAGGGCTATAATAATAGAAATCACAATGACTTGAAATATTCACATTTGTATTATATAAAAGAAACTGACTCTATAATTTTGATGGAACAATTTAGAACTATTTCTAAAAATAGAATCGAATCTCAATATAAAGATGTTAAAACAAATCAAAAGGTTGTTTTGTCAGAGTTGGAATTAAGCAAAATAAAAGTTGCGTTTAATAAATTTATAAAAACGATAATTAAATGAATAAATCATTTTGTTTTGAGTAATATATTATTAGAATGCGGATAGCATAGAGAAGTTTATACGATGAACTTATAAGTCTATCCACATTACCATTAGGTAAAACCTGGATTAATTTCCAGGCCTTTTTTCATTTTTCGACAAATTTCTACTATCGAGTGTGCTATTATATTCGCCCGAAAGGGGGATATTATGAAAAATATGAATAGAGTAGAGTTAGAACAATTTACTCAAAAATACTTCAAGGAATACGGTAATGATATTAGAAAGGTGTCGTATATTATTCATGATGATAGAATTGAATATTTAGTTAATGATTGGTATTTGTTTTCAAGCACTCATCTATAACTTTTTTCTTATAAGTTCTAGATAAGAGAGTTGTTTTTGTTCCATCAGAAAAAATTATTTCATTTTTTATGTATGAAATTTGTTTAATATTTACCACACAAGCTCTATGACTTTTTAAAAAATATTTTGGAAGTTTTGAGAGTAAAAAATCTAATGACTTATGCACAACTATTTTGTTGTGTTTTGTTTTAATGACATTTTTATTGTTTTCAGAATATATATAAATTATATCCTTTATTTTTATGTTTATTAAAGCCCCACAATCGTTGAAAATTAAATTTTCATTATTGGAATATATATTATTTGCAATTATATTAAAAT
>ERZ1034925.274-NODE-274-length-26135-cov-8.902837_pt1 | contig 26135 bp, 27 predicted proteins | sample MGYA00520687_ERZ1034925 | MGnify/ENA primary metagenome ERZ1034925 (study PRJEB33766, sample SAMN09781758) | gut metagenome | biome: gut microbiome | host: Homo sapiens | place: Madagascar | study: EMG produced TPA metagenomics assembly of the PRJNA485056 data set... | reverse complement strand
AAATATACGAACTCAAAAGCCCTAGTGCGAGAACCGTTCCGAGCGAACTTATAAGCTTAAACCCTGCAAAAGCAAGAAGCGCAAACGAAAATACCGTTGTCAAACACGACAAAAGCACCGAATCACCTGACTTTTCAGAGTTTGTAAATCTGAAAACTGAATAATCAAGCCCAAAACCAATTATCAAAAATATTGCAAGCAGATGAAAAAGATTGATTGCACAACCAAAAAGTCCTAAAACTGCAAACACAAATACCACCGCACAAACAGATGGAGCAAGGATTTTCACCGCCGACTTGAAGTCGTAAATTTTTGCCAACAACAAATACAAAAGTCCAAAAATTGGGACTAACAAGGCTAAACAAATTTTTCTGCAATGTCTGATTTGAGATGAAATATCTTTTTGAAAATTGATTATTTTCACCCCATCGATTGCTTGACCTTTATAACCTGAAACAAGCATTATAGAAGTGTTTTCGTCAATTAAAAAGTTCTTTTTCAAAAACTCAAAATCTTTATTTACACTCAAAAAATCACTTCCAAAGTTTGCATTAATAAGTTGCAAACGAGTTTGAGTAGGCAAAAATTCTGCATAGTCATAAAGTTTTGCACTATACAATTCTTTTCTCAAAATCTGATTAGATTTTTGGCGTTTTTCAGACGGCACAAACTTGCTCAGCGCTTGATATCCGGAGCTGTTTTCGTCATTGAGTTTATCTGCAATTTTTTCTTCTTTCTGTAAAATATCTTGAAGATTTTCGCCCTTAACCACAAAAATCGAAGTGTCAGCATTTGTTCCGGCAATTTCTGTGAAAAGTTTTTCGGCATTCAAAAGATTTTTCGGCGGTGTGTACATGTTTTTGATATTGTCATCAAAATGAGTGCAGAATAATCCGAAAATTAGAAATAAAGCAGCTAAGAAGCTAAGAAGTGGTGCTACGCACGTAGCCCACTGTAACAACATTGGTTCATACTTCATACATTTGTGTAAAGTTTTAGTAGCTAAAACCCCATTTATCATCGGATATCCGAGCACCACAACCCCATAAACTGTTACAAGCCCCGTGATTGTGAATACGGAAATTTGTCTTAGCAAAACAAAATCAGCAAATAACAATATTAAAAACGCACTAACTGTCGTAATCAAGCTCACAGTAAGGCTTTTAAAAATATCTTTTATTGCGTCAACTCCATTTTTGCCCTCTTTCAATGCCACAAAATAATGCAAAGAATAGTCTACACAAACCCCGATTAACGTTGTTGAAAACACAAATGTCAAAATATGTATATCTTTGAAAATCAGCGCTGTCACACAATATCCGGCATAAATTCCAAGTCCGATACTTACTGCAATTGGAATTAGCGGCAACAATGAGCCAAAATACCAGAATATAAGCCCGATTACGAACAATGTTGATAATATACAAATTAGATTTATTTCAAAAATCGAATGCGAACTTGCAAAATACGAATGCACCGGAGCGCCCGTCAAGTAAACCTTTGCGCCGTCTTTGCTTAACTCATTTTGCAAATCAACAAGCTTTTTTACCTCAGAATTTAAAACAGTCGGCGAAAGCGCCAATTCATTATCAACATCAAGCATAATTAGGCTGTAAAACTTGTCATTAAGCTGAATTGGAGTAAAATCGGTTGGCGTTTGAGAATTTTCATTCAAATTCATTACAAAATCTGTCAAAAGCAAAAACGGATCCTGCTCAATTGAACCAATCGGAGGCATTACAGGATTGTAAAGCGCTTCATAAGAATTTGCAACAACTGCGTTATAATCCTTGTTTATCAATAGTTTTCGTGTTTTATTCGACAATAAATTATTCTGATATTTTTCGTAATCCCTAATAATTCCGGTTGCATTGATGTCTGACGAGTGCATTTTGGTCTTATCAAGTTTGGCATAAAACGTCTTGGCAACGGTTTCCGCTTCATCATAGTCGTCACTTTCAATAATAACGTTGATTTTTGACGAAAATCTTGTGCTTAAATCAACAAGCAAGTTATCCTCATTAGTCGAAAAAATCGCTTTCAAAATATTCGTTTCAGTGTGACTAGGTCGGCACAAAACCAAGAGCCCCAAAGCCACAAGGGTTAATACAAAAAATATTCGCAAAATATTTACTAATTTGTTCCGCATTTAAAATGAATATCCGTCGTTCCGTTTTTAATCGTATTGATTTTTATATTGTTGATGTCCACATTCCCTTTTATAACAATATTATTAAGCTGAGATGCCGGCACTGAACCTTTTTTAGGTTTCAAACCAATTTTCCAACTATTATTTTCTTTTTTATAAAAAAGTGAAAAATTCTTATCCAAATAAGAGTAATTTTTGTTTGAAATCGCAACTATTACATCATTCATCTGCTTGTTTTGTGCCGAAGTATAGGACACTGTTGACTTTATCGGATAAAGTGTTTCGAAAGTTGCACCTTTACTTTTTACAAACCGGAAATTTCCGCCTGATTTCAACACAGCAGAGCCAATGTATTTTTCTTGCGTAAACTTACACGAAACATCTTTAAGTTTCGGCATTTGAGCGGAAATCGCCCTACTTGTCGAAGGGTGGCTAAAAATATCGTCAGCTGCAAGACAAAAACTTGCACCACATAAAATTACACTCAAAAAAATCAACAATTTACGCATAATTTTGCACCCTCTCAACAAACCTTTTTGGCGCTTTATACACGCTTTCCATAGTTTTAATATCTACACAAATTTGCATACTCTTTGCCACAAAGATTTTTTCACCAGAATTCGCATCAAAAATTTCGTACTTTATATTTAAAGACGGCTCAAGCTCAACCAGCGTGGTAACAACCTTCAATTTTTGCATAAATTGTGCCGGTTTAATATATTTCAAATTAATTTTTGCAATAGGATACGCAACTCCGTCCGCCTTCATATCGTCATAAGTATAGCCAATTTTAGCTAACATCTCGCACCGTGCCTGTTCAAGATATTTGACATAATTCCCGTGCCAAACAATATTCATCGGATCGAGATCAAAAAATTGCACATCTATAAAACTTTCGCATACAACCATCATAACCTCATTATAAAACAAAAGTTCCGGAAGAAAAAGTTTTTTCGCAATCTTCACAATCCACAAACTTGTAGTCAATTGACTTTTCGCCCCTTGTCAAAACAAGTTTAACTTTAATATCCGGCTTAATAACTGATGAAAACTTAACTTTCTTCGCCTTTTCCGGTATAAAATCAATATTGAAAACATCTCTTGAAAACTCTTTTGCAAAGAACAATTGGACAACCCCAGGCAAAATCGGAAATTCTGGAAAATGCCCTTGGAAAAAGTTACTATTCTTCGGAAAAATCAACTCTAATTCAGCTTTTTGCCCATCATTTGAAAATCCGACAACGTTAGGATATGTTACATCTGTATTAAACCATTCTCTAATCCGCTTGTCATCAACTTTTCCACGTTCATTCAATGGCAAATCAGGCAAAAAACGCCATCTTTTCGGCACAACATACCTCAATGACGGAAAATCAATTATGTAATGCTCAATCAACGGACGATAGCCTTCTGCAAACATTCGCTTTAATGCCTTTGTCAATTCAAGCTTTCCATATTCTTCGAGAGCCTTTTTACCCTCAGACGTCAAAACTACAGCCATACAAAGTTTATCATCAACTTTCAAACAACGTGATTTTTCAACCAACTTGCTTTGGTTTAAATAGTTTTCCATTTCGATTAAAGAAACACGTTTCTCTTGAATTTTGACAATTCTGTCATTGCGACCTTTTACTACAAATCCGTCATCAAAAAACTCTAATTCATCGCCCAATTCAAGTTCAGGTTCGTCAAAATAAGGTGACGAAATAAAAGTAGCCAAGCGGCTAAGCGGCTGGGCAGCTAAGTCGATATTATGGATATCTATTTGTTTTTGAACAGCTTTTACGTTCGGAAAAAACTTTAGCTTATCACTAGATTTTTGTCTATACCCAATAACACCAGCCTCCGTACTTCCGTAGATTTCCGTAACCCCTTTTGAAATACTTTCCAAATATTCAAAAACTTTGTCATCAAGCTTTGCGCCGGCAGAAAAAATCATTTCAGGCTTATGTTTAAAAGTAAAATTATATTTGTACAATTTTTCCAAAAACGAAGGAGTCGAAACAAGTACAAATTTTTCGTAATCCTTGATATCCTCAGGATATGAAACAATTTCCTGTTCAACTTTACAATTCAAATCCATTGGTAACATCATTGTAAAAGTCGTTCCATACATATAATCAGTTGTTACAGTCGAAACAAACACAGTATCAGGTGAAAACTTGAAAATTTCTGCTAAATCTTTTGACTCTTTAACGACACATTTACTGGATTTATTTACAGTCTTTGGTTCTCCGGTCGACCCTGACGTGAAAAACACAAAACCAACATTACTTTCTTCTCTCATACCTTGCTCTCATAATTATTCGTACAATATATTCTACCCCAAACATTACCCCGAGTGCAACATAAGAAATACATGCGTTATAAAGCTCCCAAATCCTTTCGCTCAAAAATACCGTTGCAATTGAAATTGAAAGATTTACGAACAAAAATACACACCAAACATAAGTAAGTTTTCTCGTGTAATTCCTACTAAAATCCGTCAAATCGCCGTCCATCTTTTTTGCAACTTTTTGGATAATTGTTTCCTTGCAAAAAAGTGATGAGAAGAAAACGCAAAATATAAATGAATTTACAACTACCGGATAGAATTTCAGTGCATAAATTTTACTAAAATGAAACAACAAAACAACGCAAATCGTTGCACAAAATGGAATTATGGGTTTTAGTTTTTTTATATCCATGGAGATATTGTAGCATAAACAAGTATCATCTAGTTTCTACTATCAATTCAAAATCTAATTCTATTTATGTCCTGCGCGGACGGCGGGAACTTTTTGTGTAAAAAGTTCCACAAAACCAGCCACATGCTACATTCAATAATAACTTGTAAGTAAGGTAGGTTGGGCATACCTGCCCAACAACAGAACTGCAATCCATGATGTTATGGTAGAAACCCCAACCTACAACTCTACCTTACTAAAGTAGTTATAATTTTCGAAAAACAACTAAACCGTAACTGTCACTCCAGACTACGATCCGGAGTCTATTTTATTTATTAACAGATTCTGAATAAGGCGAAAATCTAAGCTAAACGCTTGATTTTCTGCCTTTTCAGAATGACGACTTCGTAATTATCTCTGCATCTAAATTCCTAGCTTCCTAGCCGCTTCTGGATATGGCTTTTCTAGCCAATTACAGGCGCAACAAAAGTTCTTGTTGCAAGATCTTTATCAAGCATTAATAATGCTTTTTTGTCGTCACCAATTAATCTCAATGTTGCCAAAACATTACCGACATTGTCCTCTTCTTCAACTTGTTCTTTCAAATACCAGTTCAAGAATGAGATTGCTGCACGGTCTTTTGTTTCTTCTGCTACGTCCATAAGCTTGTTAATCAATGATGTAACAAGTTCTTCGTGAGTCAAAATGTGCTCAAAAACTTCAAGCGGAGATGCCCATTCTGTTTCAGGTTTTTCAATCGCTTCAAGTTCAACCTTTCCACCTCTTTGATTCAAATAGTCAAACATTCCCATTGCATGAGCGTGTTCTTCTTGAACTTGCACAGTCAACCAGTTTACAAACCCTTTCAAATTCAATCTTTCAAAATACGCTTGCATTGAAAGATACAAATATTCAGAGTACAATTCTCTGTTAATCTGATAATTAAAAGCTTTTTCCAATTTTTCATTAATCATAACCATTCTCCTTAATTTCCAAATTTCAACTTAATTTTACCACTAACAAAAATTTTATTGCCACTCTGTACAATGAAATTTTTGTAAGATTTATTTATAACTTATTTATGAATTGTGTAAATAAATTATTAAATGCTCTCGGTGAAACCTGTGAACTCAAAAAGGACGATTTTAGTGAATACATTGCATTTCACGGAATTGGACCTGCTTATAACAAACGATGGCTTGCCAATATTGTGCCTGCCGATTTGTTGAAACTTCCGCTGAAAAAATCAGTAGAAATTATCGCAACCTTGTCCGAAAGTGGAATTTTTTACGAAAAATTTCCTGACAAAATCGAACCCCCGAATTACGGCGACAACTGGGGAAGGCTTGCAAATTATATTGAGATAAACAATCGTGCTATTGCAACAATGGACAATGGGTGTACTTGCAAAGGAATTCTAAGCTGCATAAAACTCTTACCTGCAATTCCTCCATCTGCCCGAAGTTTTGCCAACTGTATAATTTTGTCACAAATTTGGCAAAATATTTACGGTGACGCTTATGAAAAAGGATTTTTTGAGGAAAATTCACTCTACGGAATTCGCCTGAACACAAATTACAGTCACAATATTATAGATTACTCCATTGCCGATAAAATCACACCTGCAGAACAATTAAAGGCTTTTGTCGACCTTGCACATTTTAGAGGGCTAAAGGTTGGTTTTCGCCATGTAATTTCTGCTGATCAAATAAAAGTGGCAAAACCTAATCAGAACGACGAAATTTTCAGCTGGCATAACCCAGAGCATGTTGAAATTTATATAGAAGAATGCGTCAAACTGATGACTTTAGGTTTTGAATGTATGTTTATCGACTCTGCAAAGCATATCGGCGGTTATGATATGGAGAATTATACAGGCGTTGGAGCGTTACCAAATTATGAACAAATGCAGTATATTTTACACGAAATCCGCTCACGTTCAGGCAAAACAGACATTAGTTTTGTTGGCGAAAAAAGCTCTAACGACTTTAAAAGATATTTGAATTTGGGGTTGAATGCAGGAACTGATTACATTACAGGTGATGATTTTAATGCGGTCAAAAAATTGTCTGAAAAGCTTAAATACCAACGTATTTATGCTCCAGGGGTGGAGGTTACAAACGATAATTATGAAGGTGGTTTGTCGTATGAACAAAAATTAAATCGAGTGAATACAGCGCTTTTTGCCTACGATTTTGCAAGCGACAAATTACCAAGTTTTATGCAAATGGACGACTTGTTTCCATTACGTCACGACACAACAACTCACCGCATAATGATGACAAATCCAACGTATTCCACAGATGGTACAGCATTAAGTCATTATGAAAATCTTTTTGCCAAAGAAGATGGACGTGCATACAACAAACGAGTGGGGGAATTATTTGCATATTGCTTATAGAATAAATTTAATAATATTGACAGCAATATGTTTGTAAACTATAATTGTTTTGGGTAAGCCCGAACCTCCACCAGCAACAACCTTAATGATAGTAACAGGGCTGAAAAGGAGGTAAGATGAACAGGGAACTAATTAAAAAAGTCCTAGTTGCCCTAGGACTTTTATTACGATTAATTGCCTCATTAATCTAAAGGGTGATAGATTGGCTTAACTTATTGGGAGTTGAGCCAATTCCCTTATTTATATTATAACTCTTTTTTTTAGAATTTCAACCCCCTCATTAAAAAATCTTGTATGGATTTAAGATATTTTTTGGGTCGAAAGTTTTCTTAATTTGACGCATGTAGTCTAATGCCACGGAATTTACAACTTTGCCAATATGTTCTCGTTTCAATGAGCCAACTCCGTGCTCGCCTGACAAAATTCCATCTAATTTTGCGGTTAAGTCATAGATTTCGGCTTTTGCAAGCTTATAATGATTGTATTCCACCTCATCTGAATAGTCTATCGGAATTTGTGGGTGAACACTACCATCACCAACATGCCCGACCATACAAACCGCCAAGTTGTATTTTTCGCAAATTTCACGTATTCCGAGTACCAATTTTTCAAGGTTTTCACGTGGCACAATAACGTCGTCTGTTGTAACATTCGGCTTCATTTTGGCGCAAGCACCCATTGAAGAACGTCTTGCCGTCCAAATTCTGTTGTATTCTTCTTCATTGTGAGAAGCCTGTATTGCTGACGCATCACTGGAATTCAAAATATTCACAATAATTTTTTCTTGATAATCCATTGAACATTCAAAACCGTCAATTTCAATAATTAATGCAGCTTCTTTATCGGTCAAAAGGTTTGCAGGATAAAACTTTTCAACGGTTTGAATTGCGTTTTTGTCCATAAAATCAATCGTTGCAGGAAAAATTCTATGTTCAATAATCTTATTTACCGCAGAAACAGCCGCTTTTACGGTATCAAAATATGCCATCAAAACTTTTTTGCTTTCAGGTTTTGGGATAAGTTTTAAAGTTGCCTCAACAACAATCCCCAAAGTTCCTTCAGAGCCTACAAAAAGCGTGTTTAAATTGTAACCTGTGGCGTTTTTAATAGTATTTGAACCTGTTTGAAGAATTTCACCATTCGCCATCACAACTTTCATATCAATCACATAGTCTTTTGTGGTACCGTATTTAAAAGATTTTGCACCACCTGATGATTGCGCAATACTTCCACCGATTGTGGAAACCGCAAGATTAGACGGATCCGGCGGATAAAAAAGCCCCAAACTTTCAACAGCCTTTTGCAAATCTCCCAAAACCACGCCTGACTGAACTCTTGCGGTCATATTTTCTCGATTAATTTCTAAAATCTTATTCATTTTAGAAAAATTAAGAATAATTCCGCCATGTTCAGTTGAACATGCACCGACAACATTTGTTCCGGCCCCTCTGCAAATTATCGGAATTTTGTATTTATTCGCAAGCTTAACAACATTTTGTACTTGCTCAATATTTTCAACAAAAACCACCACATCAGGCAGATTTTTTATGTCTTTAATATTTGTGGCGTCTTGCGCATAGGCATAGCGTTCCTCCAATGTTTCCAAAACATTGCAAGAAGAGAGAGTTTTTTTCAAGTCTGAGATTAGTTTATTAGTCTTCATCAACATAAGATGTGAGCTTTTCTATATTATTTCCAAGTCTGGATAACATTTTTTCAATCTTATCCACTTTTCTATTTAACACCATATCATCTTTTTCTTCAAGAGTCGACAAAACTTTATCTAACTTCATTTCTAGTCTGTCGATACGAGCTTCTTGTTGCTCAAATTTGTTTTCAAGTTCATTTAGCAACTCAACTTTTTCCGGCATTATAGATTTCAATTCGTCGATTTCTTCTTTAATATTTGTAATTTCAGAAGTTTTTTCAGTAATATTTGAAATACTTTCGGTTGAAGAATCAATCCATTCACCAAGATACATCATCACTTGATGGAAAACTTTATCTGCGTTCAAAGACTCTGTCGACATTGACTGAATATTGTCGATTTTACGCTCAAGTCGCTCAGTGACCTTCGTGTTATCGAGATAACTTATTCTATCATCAAGCTTGCTAACAAGTTCGCTAAAGTTGTTCAAGCCGTCGTTTAAAGCCTTGTAAGACTCATCTGACGACAAAAGAAGCTTGTTTGTTCTTGAACTTATGCTCAAAATATCTTCGTTCAACTTTTCAATATCACTTTTCAAATCTACAATTTGATCTTGAGTTAAAGAAGTTTCCAAGCCTTCAACAGATGTCACAATTTTTTTGATGTCTCCTGAAAGGCTTTCATAGTCGTTGCCTGAAAGATGAGTAATTGCAAGTCTCAATTTTGCAATATCTGATTCCACATCTTGCAAAGTGTAAGAATAGTCAAAATCATCACTTGAACTTGCAATTTGTTTAAGTTGATTTTGAACTTCAAGCAAATTTTTGTTGATAATATCGGTTTTTTCCTCGACAAAATCTTTGATTTCTTCGGTTTCTTCAACAAAAGAAATCTGATCAACAAGTGAGACAAGCGCATTCATAATCGAGTCTTTAATATCCTCGGAACTCTTCTCCAAATCAACGTTTTCAAGTTTTGTCAAAACATCTTTTAAATACTTGTCAATTTCAACAGCTTTTTCATCAGACGCAGTTTCAAAATATTTTCTTTGCTCAAAAATCAAATCCTTGATATCAGAAATTTCGTCCACTATGTCAAAATCGGACGTGTCCATTGCGATAATATCGACTTTTTCGTGCAATGCAGAAAGCATTTCAGAAACCTTATCCTCAGTTTCAGAAAAATCGTCCAATCTGTCATTCAATTCCTCAAAAGAAGAATCCGCAACCATTACGTCCACTTTGTCATGCAACGAAGAAATCATCTGAGAAACATCTTGATTACTATCAGAAATTTCTGTCAAATTCGTATTCAAATTTTTATTAAGTTCATCAAGCACAACTTTTGAATTTGCAGAGTCAACCTTTGACATTGCAACAAATTCGTTAATTTTGTCACGCAAAGCCTCAATTGATGTTTTACTTTCTATAGGACTGTATTTTTCAATTGTGTTTTCGCAAGCTGATTGAACGTAATTTTTCAAATCATCGCCGAGTGTTGAAATTCCAACAGAAATTACATTATTTTGCTCTTTTAAGCTCTTTTGTCCTTCGTCAAAATCTTCAAGTCTTGCGGTAATTTCGTCTTTCAAATTGTCAACAGAATCAACAACTTTTACGTTATTTCCTTCAACAATTTCACTCAAATTTTTTGAATATTCTTCCAATTTTTGTTCAAAAAACTCTTTCACATCATGAGCGTTATTTTCAACTGTAACATTGACAAGCTCAAGTTTTTCGTGAAGTTTTTCAGAAACACAATTTTCAATAACACTGATTTTGTTGAAAGTCTCTTTGTAAGCCTGTTCAAGCCTCAAAACAGCTTCTGAAGTAGAGGCAAGTTCGCCATTAATATCAACACTAAAATTCAAAAAAGATGTCTCAAGTTCCAACTTGATTTTTTCCAAAATATCAGAAAATCCAAAATCTTTCAAAGTATCAATCGTTGTTTTTAACGGCTCAAAAGCTTGCAAAATTTCATCAGACTTGTTCTGCAAAACATCGACAATGTCAGTGTTTACAAGTTCAATTTCCTGTTTTAAATTTGTTAATTTTTCAACAAATTCAACCTTCAAGTCCTCTTTTTTATCAACTTTTAAATCGATTACAGATGACAAAAGCGCATCAAATTTTTCTTCAATTTTTGCAAGTTCTGCATTTAAGTTTTCATTAGTTTCTTGCGAAGATTTATCAGAAATTTGTGCGATTTCAGAAACAATTCTCTCAACTCCATCTTCCACCGCCTGAATTGATGAAACAGATTTTTCATCAGCAGAAGTTTTTACGTTTATCAAAAATTCACGAATTGATTCCAACTCACCTTTTACATCATTAATCTCACCTAACGAAGCCGAAATCTTTTCATCTGCAACGTTTTTGACTTCTTCAATCACTGTTGCAAATTCTGAAATTTTACTTTCTAAAACCTGCAAATTTTGTTCATAGTTTTCAGAAGAATGCACAACAATTTCTTCCAAATCAACTAATTTTTCAGAAATATTATTTGCGCCTTCAACCTCCAAAGCTCTTGCAGCCTCATCGAGTTCCGTAATATATTCCTTCAAACTTTCAGATAAATTTTTAATATGTGAAGATATGTCAAGTGATTTGTCGAGTTTTATATCGACATTTTCAAATTTTTCATCTGCTGCGTTAAAATCACTATTTACAAGGTTTTTTAACTCTGTAAGATACATTTTAATCATCTCAACAGACTCATTTTCAGAATTCATAAATTCCAATTTTTCGTTAATATTAGTTAAAATCTTATCAAACTTCTCAACATTTTGTTCGCCTTCTTTGCGCATCATATCAAGGGTTTTAGCGATTTCATCTACGGTTTGTGCCATTTATCTTCACTTTCGTTATACATATCCCACTATTTCATATATATATTACCAGAAGAATACCAAATCAGGCAAACTCTTAACGACTATTATTACAATTGTAAAGATAAAGTGCTTGTTTTTTGTTTTCAGTGCTATAATATGGATTAGACAAGAGAAATAAGAGGTGTAAATGAGCCGAATAGTGATTAATAAAGACAAATGTAAGGCATGCTATCTTTGTATTCAAGAATGCCCGAAAAAATTGTTAAAAGTTAGTGAAGAAACCAATAAACTTGGGGTTCACATTGTTGAATTCAATGACCCTAACCACGAATGTCTTGGTTGTGCAATGTGTGCAATGAGATGTCCGGATTTGGCGATTACAGAAGTTTACAAAGGTTAATTTTATTTAATAAAAGGAAAAAATATGGCAGTTTGTTCAACAAATAAAAAAGTATTAACAAAAGGAAATTATGCAATAGCAAATGCGGCAGTATTAGCAGGTTGCCAATGCTATTTCGGTTATCCGATTACTCCTCAAAGTGAAATTGGGGAATTTTTAAGTGGCAAAATGCAGGAATTAAAACGTGCTTACGTTTCTGCAGAAAGCGAACTGGCAGCGATAAATATGGTTATCGGCGCAGTTTCAACCGGCGTAAAGGCTATGACTTCATCTTCATCTTGCGCTGTATCGCTTATGCAAGAAGGTTTGTCTTATGCAACAGCTGATGAATTACCGGTTGTACTAATTAGCGTTATGAGAGGCGGCCCAGGGCTTGGAAACATCTATCCGTCACAAGGTGACTATTTTCAAGCAACAAAAGGCGGCGGAAACGGAGATTATAAACTAATTGTTCTTGCACCATCAACAGTTCAGGAATGCGTTGATTTGACTTACAAAGCTTTCTACCTTGCTCAAAAATACAGAAACCCGACAGTTTTGTTGGCAGACGGACTTTTAGGACAAATGATGGAACCTGTTGAGTTTTACGACTATCCATACCCTGAAGTTGATACATCTGAATGGGCATTGACAGGTGCAAAAGACAGAGAAGCAAGAATTATTCGTTCATACGCTCCGCTTGCTGATAAGCAATGTGTGTTCTTGGATAAGCTCTTTGCAAAATACAAAGCTTTGGAAGAAAACGAAACTGAATGGGAAGAAATTAACACAGAAGATGCTGACATCATTCTTGTTTCATTCGGTAGCACTTCAAGAAACGTAAAAACTGCAATGAAAAAGCTTCGTGAAAAAGGAATTAAAGCCGGTATTTTAAGACCGATTACCTTGTTCCCATTCCCATCAAAGAGATTGGCTGAACTTTCAAAAACAGCAAAACGATTTGTAACAGTCGAAGTAAATATGGGACAAATGGTAAACGATGTTAGACTTGCAGTAAATGGAGCATGCCCAGTAGATTTGGTAAACAAAGGTGTTGGTGCTCCACCATCAGCAGATGAAATTGTTAAAAGAATCGAGGAATTATTATAATGGAAACACAAGTTTTTAAACTACCTGACTCACTAAAAGGTGACGTAAAATACTCATTTTGCCCAGGGTGCGACCACGGTGTTGCGGTTAGACTTGTGGCAGAAGTTCTTGATGAACTCAATGTTCGTGAAAACACAATTCTTTCAGCCTCAATAGGTTGTTCTGTAACGACTTACGACTTTATCAATGTTGACTCTCTTGAAGCTCCTCACGGAAGAGCAATTGCAGAGGCAACAGGGATTAAACGTGCAAGACCTAACAAAGTTGTATTTACATATCAAGGTGATGGTGACTTTGCCTCAATCGGTTTGGCAGAAGGCATGCACGCAGCTCTTAGAGGCGAAAACATTACCGCAATTTGCATAAACAACACAACTTACGGCATGACAGGTGGACAGCTTGGACCTACAACCCTTTTGGGACAAAAAACAACAACTTCTCCAACAGGAAGAAACGTTGAATACTATGGTTATCCTATAAAAATCGCTGAACACATTGCATTGTGCGACGGAACAGCTTTTTCAGCAAGAGTTTCGCTTGACACAGTTGGAAATATCAGAAAAGCCAAACAGGCTATCAAAAAAGCTTTTGAAGTTCAACTGAAAGGTTTAGGTTTTGGCTTTGTAGAAATTCTTTCAACATGTCCGACAAACTGGAAAATGTCTCCGGACAAAGCACACGAAAGAGTTCGCAACGAAATGATGCCAGTGTTTAAGTTGGGAACATATAAGGACGTAACAGAAAAGTAAGTGAAACGTGAAACGTGAGAAAAGACAATTACAGATGCTATCCACCAAAATATATTTTCGAACGAAGTAAGCTATAAGAACTTTTCACATTTCACGTTTCACTTTTCACTCAACACAAAAAGGAAACAACAATGGAACATAACTTTATAATTGCAGGATTTGGCGGACAAGGCGTACTTTTGGCCGGAGAAGTTTTGGCTAATGCCTTTATGATTGACAACAAAAATGTAACTTGGTACCCGTCTTACGGCGCTGAAATGCGTGGTGGTACGGTTAATTGCGAAATCGTAACCAGCGATGAAGATGTTAGTGAAGTAAACAAACCTGATGCAGATTTTATCGTTGCGCTAAACCAAGCATCTTTTGACAGATTTTTGCCTAAAATTAAAAAAGGCGGTTGGATTATCGCAAACTCGACGCTTGTTGAAGACAACAGACCAAGAACTGATATTAACTACGTTTTTGCACCGATTACAAAACTTGCAGACGAAGAAATCGGCAATGTAAGAATGGCGAATATTTTGGCTTTGGGAATTGTTGCAAAGGTAAGTAAATTAACAACTTTGGACACTTTGAACAAAGCTTTGGACAACGTAATTCCTCCTCATAGAAAAAATCTACTACCTTTGAATGAAAAAGCGTTAAAAATCGGTTATGAGTATGATTTATTACCAGCATAGGCACTTAAATCATTTAAAAAGTCGATTTAAAATTTAATAATTAGTTTTATTCTAATAATGTACGAGAGGTCCTTAAAAGTGAAAAAAGAACTTATCAAATCTATTAGAGAAAAAGAACTACAATTAGCAAAATTAAGAGCACACATTGATAAAAGTTCAGTGTGCTCAGATTTGTATAACAAAGTCGTTTTAGAGAAAGCAATCCTAAAAAAAGAGCTTGAAGATTCGGAAAAAAACTCGTTTATGGAACGAGTTCGCAACCTTGTTCCCCGTAAGAAAACGTTGATTTGCGACTATTTTAGAAAATAGCTCTTAAGCAGAAGCGAAGCAGCGAAGCGTGAGTTAAGTTACTAGGTTACTAAGGCACTAGGGCACTAAGGTCGTTACATGATAATTACGAAGTCGTCATTCTGAAAGCGTAGGTGCTACGCACGTAGCCCTCTGTAACAACATTCATTCATACCTCATATATTGATAAAAAGTATTTGCGAATAGCGAGTTACGGTTTAATTGTTTTTCAAAAATTATAACTACTTTAGTAAGGTAGAGCTGTAGGTTGGGCATACCTGCCCAACAACATAAATTGTAATTTTTGTTTTTTACGATACTTACTTTCAGAATGACGATAATATTTAACCGAAACGAACTTATCGTATTAGCGTATTAGCGACTTATCGACTTCTAAATGAATTGATTTTTCGCATCAAAATACTTTAATTCATTTCCCTAATAATCTCAACGACCAACGATTTGAAATTTGCTTTGGCTTTGTTTGCGGCGTCAATAACTTCTTCGTGAGAAAGCTTTCCACTTGTTTCAGAACTTGCCGCATTTGTAATACAGCTTATGCCCAAAATATCCATGCCACAGTAATTTGCAACAATTGCTTCCGGAACAGTTGACATTCCAACAGCATCTCCGCCAAGTTGTCTAATCATTTTTATCTCAGCAGGTGTTTCATAATTTGGCCCTGAATTTGCCCAATAAACCCCTTCTTGAACACTTATACCAAGCTTTTTGGCACACTTTTCAGCGAGTTCTCTCAAGTTTTTGTTGTAAACCTCTGTCATATCAGGGAATCTTTCACCCAAAGAGTTGTCATTTGGTCCAATAAGAGGATTTGCGCCCATATTATTGATGTGATCTTTAATAATCATCAAATCTGCCGGTCTGTAACTTTCGTTTACTGCTCCGGCTGCGTTTGTGAGGATAAGTGTTTTTATGCCCAATGCCTTGAAAACTTTGATAGGATAAGTAATTTCTTGCATTGTGTGACCTTCGTAAAAATGGTTTCGACCTTGCATCATCACAACTTTTTTACCCATAATCTCGGCAAAAACAAGTCGTCCCTTGTGACCTTGAACAGTTGAGGTAATGAAATTTGGGATATCATGGTAAGAAACAGCCGTTTCGCAGTATTCATCAGCAAGTTCTCCGAGTCCGGAACCCAAAACAATAGCAATTTCAGGTTTAAAACCGTTAGTCTTTTTGTTAATAAATTCGATAGTTTTCTCCATAATAATATCCCTTTAAAATAAAAACTTAATAACTTAATAAACACACGAAAAGGCACAAGATAACCTTGTGCCTCAACTAATAATCTTATTAACCAACTAATCTGTCATCATCTGCTTCAGCAGCTTTTACCATAATAGCGTGCTCAACAGGGTTTTCTTTTTTGTAAGTTGTGTCAAAATTTTCTTCAAAATTGAATTCGTCATGAGCCTTTTTAGCTTGATTTTCGTCAACAAGTTTTTTAGCAAGTTCAGCGATTTCGTAAACCAACTTGTATCTGTTATCTGTATTGTCGTTTAAGTCCCACGCAATTCTTATAATTTGATCCATCATAAGTTAATATACCTCACTTTTTTAGTTTGTATCTTAATAGTATAATACAAAAACTTTTTTGGCAAGTAGCAAAAAATCAATAATTGTTGTATAATCGTGGCATGAAAATTTTTGAGGGAATGCACAAGTACATTTGGCTTGAATTCGGAATATGGTTTTTTATTCTGTGCATTACCGTTTTCGGGATAAGGGTTCATAATTATCACAAAGAAAAAGCGCTTGTGACCTACCAAATTTTTATGCCTGACGTTGATGGCTTGATTGTCGGCTCACCAGTAAAATTTATGGGGGTTCAGGTTGGCTACATTGAAAAAATTAAAATTGTCAGAGATGAGGTTTATGTAAAAATTGTTATGACTGACAAAGAGGCGACTTTACCAAAAGGCTCGATTGCAACGGTAGAATTCAACGGAATGGGTGGTTCCAAGTCGCTTGAAGTTTATCCGCCAACTGATAAAAGCCTTGCGATGAACAATCTTATTGCCGTTCAGTCTCCCAAAAGGTTGAATGATGCAATGGGACTTTTGAGTGAAATGTTTGACAAAATCGGTTCTATCACGACAAAATTGTCCTTCTTTGCAAACGAAACAGGGGTTACAGACATAAATAACGGTGTTGATATCGAAGATATTCAGTCTAATATGAATATTTTGGATAAATGGATAAAAAGTTTTCAAAAAATAAAAGAAAGTGCGAAAAACGAAACTACAAAAGCAAATACAGAAAAAGGAGTTGAGGAAGATGGACAAATCGAAAGTTCGAGTAATTAACAATCCGGTCGTTTTATTGAATTTATGCACAATGCGTGATAAAGACACTGACAGTCAAGGTGTTAGGATTGCAACAAGAAAGATTACAAGATGTCTTTTGTACGAGGCGTCTAAAAACTTACCGCTTGTCGATAAAGAGATTACAACGCCACTGACGACATTTACTACCAAAACTGTTGATCCGAATATCAACCTTATAATTTCTCCAATTCTTCGTGCAGGGCTTATTTTTACAGACGAAGCGATTGATATTTTGCCACAAGCTTGTATTCGCCATATTGGAATGTACAGAGATGAAAAGACTCTAAAACCTGTCTGGTACTACAATAAGGTTCCGATGGAAGCTCCAAACCCAGAAAATTTCTATATTTACATAACTGACCCTATGCTTGCAACAGGAAATTCGTTGATTGAAGCAATAAAACTTTATGCAGACAAAGGAATTCCAATCGATAATATTAAGGTAATCTGTATCATCGCAGCACCTCAGGGGATTGAAAATATCCAAAAACATTATCCTGAAATTGAAATAATCACTGCCGCAATCGATGACCATTTGAACGAAAAAGGTTATATTGTTCCGGGAATGGGTGATGCCGGAGATAGAATTTTTAATACATAGGGGCATAAGAGCAGCTAGGAATTTAGAAGTCGATAAGGCGATAAGACGATAAGACGATAAGTTCGTTACAGCGAAATATTATCGTCATTCCGAAAGTAAAACCTATCCCGCCATCGTAAAAAATAAAAATTACAATTCATGTTGTCGGGGTGAGTACTAAAGTAGTTATAATTTTCGAAAAACAACTTACACGTAACTGTCACTCCGGACTACGATCCGGAGTCTGTGTTAATTTAGTAATAGATTCTGAATAAGCTGATAATCTACGCTAAAGCTTGATTTTCTGCCTTTTCAGAATGACGACTTTGTAATTATTTTGTAATGACCTTAGTATCTTAAGTTGCTGGATTGCCACGACTACACTAATCGTTCCGTCTCGCAATGACGACTAATAGCATCTGCTTCCGTAACAGACTTTGCATCTTGGCATCTAAATCAGTTTCGTTGTCGGCATTGCTATGCCGACCTACACTAGCTGCTTTAATACCCAATAGCCCAATTGAAAGATGCAGTTTTTTCAGGCTTTGCAGCAACTGGAGTTGCAGAATTTACTGCCTGAACTTCAATTACTTTCACTGCCTTTTGCAACATACTGTTTTGCATCATTTTGCTATCAACGTTGTTAAATGATTTTAATCTATCTAAATGGTTTTGTAATTCTGCGTTTTCATCATTAAGGGTCGTGATTTGACGGCTCAATTTATTCAATACTAATTCGTTAGACATTGCGAAGTAATAGCTGACAAATGCCACTAGCACTGCTATTCCTAATAATCCACATAATGTTTTGTTTACTTTTCTGATTGCCATAGCTTTTTGTGATATCTCCTTTTGAAAATACCCCTCGATAACTTGACTTTCGCCTCTTACCGGATTGCTCGCATATCCCTGATTTGAATAACTTCTTTGTATTGATTGTTCTAGTTCTTCTATACTAACCCTAGCTGTATTCAACTTTATACCCCAACGATTTTATCTTTCCATCAATGCCTTATACACCTAGCTACTCTAAGCTTAGCACTTCTTGATGGTGGATTTTCCCGTATCTCCTCATCACTCGCCACAATCGGTTTTTTGTTTACCAACTCTAGTATCGGAGGCGGACAGTGGCAAATCATCTGTGATTTATCGCAATGACACCTCTGTGAGTGATATTTGAATAAGTGTTTCACAAGCCTATCTTCCAGTGAGTGAAAACTTATTACACTTATTATAGCACCAAAATCAAGTAAATCCAACACATCATTTAGAGTATTTTTTACATTTTGTAACTCTTGATTTACCTCAATCCTGATTGCCTGAAAAACCCGTGTAGCAGGGTGAATTGACGATTTTACATGAGGAGTGCAATTTACTATCAAATCAGCCAATTCTGTAGTTGTTTCAAGCTTTTTAAGCTTTCTTTGCTCGACTATTTTTTTTGCAATTCTTTTTGAAAATCTTTCTTCTCCGTACTCTGAAAAAATTCGGACTAAATCCGCCTCGGAGTAAGTGTTTACAACATCATAAGCCGAAAAATCAGCGTCTTGATTAAACCTCATATCCAAAGGAGCCTCTTTAGAAAACGAAAAACCTCTTTCGCCCTTGTGAAACTGGTGATAAGAGGCACCAAGGTCAAAAAGCACGCCACCGGTGATTTTTTCAATCCCAAGATTATGTAAAACTTTCTTAATATTTGCATAAGAACTTTTTACAATTGTTAAGTTTTTGTAATCTTTTAATCTTTCTGATGAAGCCTTAATTGCGTCCTCATCAACATCAAATGCGATTAACCTTCCGTCAGGCTGAATTCTGCTCAAAATAAGTCCGCTATGACCACCACCACCGAGTGTACAGTCAACATAAATCTTTACGTTTTGGCATTCGAGAGCGTCTACCGCCTCGTTTTTCATCACTGTATAATGCGTAAATTCTTCCATAAAAAAATTGTATCACAAAATGTTTTCAAAAAATTTTATAGCCAAAATTTTTCTTTTGCGCTTTAATAGAAATATGATTTCTAAGGTAATAAACACAGGGATAAACAGATTTTTGTATGCGCAAAATCCGATTTCTGTTTCAAAAAAGCAAACTCAACAAAATTTGCAAAAACAAAAAACAGAAACATCGAATTTTATGCAATATGACAACGCTTTGTCTAATATTAACAAAGCAAACATCACATTTGGTGGGTATTATGGTGACTGGCAACCGGCAAAAAAGTTGTTTTATGCCTTGACAGGGCGAAATGATATTTATGAGGACAATTGGACAAACGAACACCTTTTTTATGCAGGGGACAAAAAATGGATTGATGCATCTCCGGCAGAACTCTTGAAACGCACACCGGAACAAGCAATCCAGTCGATTTGTACAATTACAAAACCGGCAAACCAATACCCTGGAATTCCAAGCTATATCCCGACTCCAAATTATGGAGATAAATGGGGAAGATTTGCAAATTACCTAGAAATTAATCCAAGAATTGTTGCAAAATACGATGGTGACAGAGTTTCAGAAGGCTTATTCGGTATAATGAAGCTTATGCCGGCAATTCCGCCATCTTCTAACAAAGGGGCAACTTGTCTTGTGTTATCACAACTTTACCCTGATATGTCAAACGACGGCTACCTTTCAGACGGTTCTTTATATTGTTCAAATCTTCACACCGGAATTAGTAAAACCCTGACATCAGACGGACTTTACGGCAAAATGGGAGCAGATGAGCAAGTTAAAGCTTTCAATGACCTAGCACACATGATGGGATTTAAGACAGGGATTAGAATGCCACTTTCTGCAGGACAAATGAGAGTTCAAGGGCAAGAGTTTGACTGGTACAGACACGAAAAATCTTACATTGATGCTTGTGTTTGGGCAGTCGACTTAGGATTTGACTCAATATTCTTTGACAGCGGAAAGCACATAATCGACGGTGACGGCTATATGGGAATTGGCGCTTTGCCTAACGAAAAACAATTTGCATACATTCTCTATGAAATAAGAAACAGGACCGGCAGACACGATTTGTCTTTTGTTGGCGAAAAATGTAATGACAATTACCGCTACAAAGAAATGGGACTTACCGCCGGAACTGACTGGGGCAAAGCTGATGATTTTCAAAGTGTCAAATATGAATCAAACAAACAGGCTTGGAACAGAGAATATGCAGCTGGTCCGGAGGTTTCAAACGACAATGACAACGGCGGTTTGAACTATGAAACAAGATTAAACAGACTAAATTCTTGCCTATGGGGCTATGATGATGTTGCGAATAAATTACCTGCATTCATGCAAATTCACGACATCTTCCCGCTTTCACCATACACAAACACACACGATGAAATGATGAATCCGAAGAAAATGAGTGGTTCCGATGCTTGGACAGAGTGTGAACGTCATTGGGACGGAGTTTTTAACACATCTGATGGCGCAAATGCTCATAGAAACAATGTTTATCAGGTTTTTGCAAACGCAATGACACATTAATAAATGAGGGCGCAAAAAATATTTTGTGCAGGTTTTATAAAAATATTACAATTTAAAATTTCGAAGGGGAAACAATGAAAGTTTCATCAATTAAAAATGCATTCCACACAATGGTAGAAGGGGTTCAAACAAGAAAAGCTCAAAAGCTTGACCGCTTAATGAGAAGCAACGTTACTTATAACAGAGAAAAACTTAGTGGTGACGTACTGGAAAAGCTTGACAGTGCCCAAAGAACACTCGGAAATTACGCACAGGCGAACGGAGTGCGAATTTACGTTACAGGCGTTGACAACTCGGTTTCTCCACATCAACCTAAAGGACAACTTTGGCTTGAAGTAATGGATAAAAAAAGTGGCAAAGCTAATGTTGGAATTTTAGATGCAGATACTAAAAAACTCCATGAATACAAAGAAATTGGAAGCAGAATGTATGAAACATCTGATGAAACACAAGTTATTAAAAAATATATCAAAGCCTCTCATGAAGATAATTTCTTAAGTAATTTGTACAGATATGTAGAAACATTGGCTGGAGATTTGCGTCATTAATTGTTTTAGTAAAAGTTACTAAGATACTAAGGCATTAAGGTCTTATAAAAGAGAATAAGACAATAAGTGAATAGATAAATAAGTTCGTTACAGGTGCTATACACCTAAGCTTTCAGAATGACATGAAGTAGCTACATCTTAACAAAAAACAACCCACCATTTCTGATGAGTTGTCTTTTTGTAGTATTTGCAATTTGACAAATTAGTCAAAAACGTAATCGATAATTGCAGCTTCTCTAGCACGTTTAATTGCTGTTGCAATCATTCTTTGGTGCTTAGCGCAGTTACCTGTAATACGGCGAGGAATAATTTTTCCTGCTTCTGTCAAGTATCTTCTCAATTTTGCAGCATCTTTGTAATCGATTGCTTCAACTTTGTCTGCACATAAAGAACAATTTTTACGTTTCTTTTTGTCATCGTTGTTTTGTCTTGCCATTTTTCTAATCAGCCTTTCTAGCCATTTTATTTTGTTTACTACATGTTTCTTTATTGTCAGGCAGTGCCTAATCTCCCGTAACAGCTACGGTGTATACCGCTAAATATAGATTCTGAATAGCAAGAAAATTTATCTTTCACTAATCGTTCAAAATAATTTTCTAAGCTTTCAGAATGACGATAATATTTTATTTGCTGTAACGAACTTATCGTCTTAGCGCCTTAGTGACTTCTAAATTCTTAGCTGCTTCACTTTTAGCCGCTTAGCTGCATTTTAGAACGGAATTTCGTCCTCGTTAATCAACTCATTTGACATATCATCTGACTCGAATTTAACGATTTCTTCTGTCCCGTATTTTTCGTTTGATGAAGCAGATAAACCTGAACCTTCGCCCATTCTTTCAATCATATTGGCGTCGATTTCATAAATTCTTCTTTCAGCACCATCATCTGTTTTTACTGTAGCGATTTGAAGTCTACCTTCAACCAAGACCTTGTCGCCTTTTGACAAAGATGACACGATTTCGTCTTGAGCTTGCCTTCTTGACAAAATTCTTACAAGAATTTCATCTCTTTCGCCAATATTAAGAACAAATCCAGATACCGCAATATTGTTTTGTGTAAAACGTTTTTCCGGCGCTCTGTAAACTGTTCCTGTTACTACTGCTTTTGAAAATGCCATATTTTCTTCTTTCTTTTTTAATTGTTGGGAAAAATCCCAACCTACGCCTATGCACTAACTTTTGAAGATTCCATGAACATAGTTCTCAAGATGCTGTCGTTCAATCTCAATTGACGTCTGAATTCAGCAACTTTTTCAGCAGGAAGAGATAATTCAGTAGTTACAAAGAAACCATCTCTGAAATTAGCGATATCGTAAGCCAATTTTTTTCTACCTGATTTGTCAGTAGATTCAACTTTTCCGCCAAAATCTGCAACAAGTTTACCCAAAGATTCAACAGCTTTGTCAACTTCTTCAGCGTCCAAGTTTGGTTTGAATATAGTCAATAATTCGTAAGTTTTCATAATTTTTTCTCCTTTATTCTAGTGTATAAACCTATAATATCATGGAAATACGAGATTTTACAACATGTATTCTGCAAAAAAACTGTAATTTGCAGAACCGATTAAGAAAATATCTTTTTCCGTATCGTCTTTTGAGCCTTGCCATTCAACGAAAACAGGACCTCCGAGTAAGTTTACCTTAACCTTATTTTCTGTTAAGTTATTTAAAACGCAAGCGACAACACTGGCACAAGCACCTGTTCCGCAAGCCAAAGTTATACCGCAACCACGTTCATAAACTCGCATATCGATTTCCATATTTGATTTAACTTTTACAAATTCTGTGTTTGTTTTTTCTGGGAAAAACTCGTGTTTTTCAATAGTTGGACCATATTTTTTTGCCAACTCCATCGGATCGTCGTCTGTAATAATTACACAGTGCGGATTTCCCATAGAAACAGGGGTAATTTCAAATTCTCTATCTAGTGCAACAAGTTTTTTCTCGCCATTTTCACTCCAAAACGGGATTTTTTTATCCTCTAAAATCGGTTTACCCATATTAACTTTCACCAAACCGTTTTCCAAAAGTTCCGGTTTGATAAGTCCGGCAAGAGTTTGCACGCTGAAAGATTTTTTATCTAAAAGCTTGTTGTCATAAACATATTTTGCAAAACATCTCATACCGTTTCCACACATTTGCGCAGTTGAACCGTCTGAATTATAGAAATACCAAGCGATATCAGCTTCTTTATTTTCAGGTGACAAATTTGGAATAATCATACCATCAGCACCCACGCCAAAATTTCTGTCACAAACTTTTTTGGCAAGTTCGCTCATCTTCAAACCTGTTTTTTCATATTCAGGGTAATCTATGATTACAAAGTCGTTTCCACAGCCTTGCATTTTTGTTAGTTTTATAGTTTTCATCTCAAAATCCTTTCGATAAAGAAATTATACCATGAACTTGGTGGACTGTGCTAGGAAGTAAGCTAAGTAGGTCGGCATTGCTATGCCGACAACGAAACTAAGGTCTTGTAAAAAGAGAATAAGTGAATAGGTGAATAAGAGAATAAGTTCATATAGTTCGCTTCGCTCAAAAATATACTTTGGTGCGATAGCACCTGTAACGAACTTATTCACCTATTTGCTTATTTACTTATTCACTTTTTATCTATTTTTGTAAACAATTGTTACAAAAACCTGATTTATCTCTAAAGTTTATTAAAAATATGCCGTCATACTGTATGTGAGTTACAAAAACATGTGGAGAAACGGAAATGACAAAAGTAAACGGAAATGACAAAACTAACTTAGATGCTCTAAAAGCATACTATGAAGCTTTGAATACTAAAAAAGCTAAAAAAGAAGAAAAAACAACAGAAGCTAAAACTGTTGCAGAATTTAAACCGGAAACAGTTGAAGCCAGTGCACTAGATGCTACAGCTGCACAAATTTGGGGCATTCAACTTTCAAAAAATGTTGATAAATCAGATGCTGCAACCACAAAAAGATTAGAACAAGCATTTGCAAGTTCAGGTTTTATGGCAGCATTAGACAATTTGCAAGGCGTTGAAGAAGATTTTACAACTTTCGCACTAGCAAGCGCAAAAAGTTGTGACCCTGAAAAATTGGGTAAATATTTGAAAAAACCGCTTAGTGAAAGCACAACAGTAGGTTTTTCAGCAATCGCTGACGCCTTGGTTGCATAGATTACTACAAACCTACTTATAAATATACACATGTTTACTCACACTATTTAAAGACCGATTTTGTCGGTCTTTTTATTTTGGTTTGTTGTTGGAATTTAAAACAACTTTTCAATTTCAGATTTCAAATTATTTCGAGTATATTCGGTCAATTTAACCATATTTTGGAAAATTTTATCAGACACGATATGTTCCATTTTACAAGCTATTTCTGCCGCTTCAGCTTTATCAGCCCCCAAAACTTCTACAAAAAACGACGAAAGATTTTCGTGTTTAAGCAAAATTTCTTTTGCAATTTTTTCACCCTCTGCGGTCAATGTAATCGGTGCATAAGGTGCATAATTTACTAAATTTTTCTCGGCAAGATTACTCAAAGCACCACTGACAGATGCTTTTTTAACACCCAATTTGTTTGCAATATCAGTAACTTTTGCGTGCCCAGTATGCGATATTTCAATATAAATTTCTTCGATATAATCTTCTAAACTTACTGATAATTTTTCCATTACTCACCTTCAACTATTTTTAAAATATCACAAGGATTATCAATTATATAATCCGCTCCAGCCAAATCTTTTCTGTTCCTAAATCCCCATAAAACGCCAATACAAGGCAAATTGGAATTTTTCGCAGTCTGAACATCAACCTCAGAATCTCCAACATAAATTGTCAACGAAGTTTCTGCACAAAGTTCTTTCATTGCCTTAAAAACACCGTTTGGAGCCGGTTTTTTAGGAACATCATCGGATTGCCCGATTGCAATATCCACTAAATTTGGAAAATATTTTTTGCACAATTCTTTTACTGCAGAGTCGAATTTATTAGACACTACACCGATTTTCAGCCCTTTATCGTGTAATTTTTTCAGTATCTCTAAGATACTATCGTAGGGTTTTGTATGATTATACATATTTTTGGAATAATGTTCCTTAAAAACTTCAAGACATCTTTCCATAACCTCTTGTGAACAATCAGGCGGAACAGCACGTTCAATAAGCTTTTTCACCCCGTTACCGACAAATTTTCGAATATCTTCAAGCGAATGAGTCGGAAAATCAAACTCTGTCAAAGCATAATTTGTGCTAATCATCAAATCTTCCAAAGTATTCAGCAATGTTCCGTCT
>ERZ1034925.272-NODE-272-length-26331-cov-350.984272_pt1 | contig 26331 bp, 49 predicted proteins | sample MGYA00520687_ERZ1034925 | MGnify/ENA primary metagenome ERZ1034925 (study PRJEB33766, sample SAMN09781758) | gut metagenome | biome: gut microbiome | host: Homo sapiens | place: Madagascar | study: EMG produced TPA metagenomics assembly of the PRJNA485056 data... | reverse complement strand
CAAACAATAAAACAACTAAAATGAAATATTGCACATTCAAAGAGACAAAGAGCAGCTTCATCTACGAAGATGGCTATTTATTCGGCCCTGTAAACGGAGCTAGCGCCTACATTGGCGAAGAAACATTCAATAATATCTTCATCAACGGGGATTTTCGAAAATATATCGTAATAAGAGATATAGAATAAGGTGAGCTGACAAGGCAGCGTGAGGGATTCGATTCCCCTCACACCTACAAAACAAACGTTTGAATAGGGTACGGGCGATTCTTAGAATTTCTTTGCGCTTTCCCTTCAAAAAAGCAGAAAGTAAACCTCAGATAAGAGTAAATCCGAAAGCTGTGGTGTTAACCAGCCGTGAGATAACACGTTACAAACCGAGAAAACGTATACCGTACCTTATCGTTACGAGGGTTGAGCAATACAACTAAAAAGCCGTAGGTGCAATCCAAGCACCATTGTAGAGAAAAACCGTATACAACAGCGGGCGGTCAGGCATACCGTGGGGTGAAAGAAACACCTGACAAAAAAAATCAGCTCATCTGTGGCGAGCTGTGTTTGGATAGCCATAGAACGTTCTTGTTTGGCGTGAACAATAAATAAGCCAAACGTTGAAGCTAAACGTTAAGATGCTTAGGAAAGGAGATACCTCTGAATGGTTGCACGAGTGCATAAGTCAGACTTATCCCAGTTGGGAGCGAAACGTACACCTCGCACTTTGCTATCACTATTCGTTGGGCGATAACGTTAAGCGCATTTTTAATTTGGCAACAACAACTCTAAAATACATAACACAATGAACAGCAAGTTTTTTGATTTTTAGAAAGCAAAAGTACAGACAATCACACTGGAACAGCTCGAACGCACTCACAAGGAAAATGATGTGTACAATAACCCTTTGAAAGGCATCTATCACTTCCAGTTGCTCAACGAAGTAATTAACATGTGCAACGAGCAACACTTCAATGTTGAAGTGTACGACTTATTTGCGGCACAGAACAAAGACCGCGCTCAGCCAGGAGTTGTGCTACTTCCGCAGGTAGAAGCCCAGTACGGAGATAAGGCAGTAGAAGCACATATCTTGAGACGCGTTTTCGCAAACATCAGAATAAGCGATTTTGATGACAGCGAGAACACCACGAATATCGCTATTGCCTTCCACCAAAAAGGCATTCAAGCTGGATTTGGCAATATGGTCAAGATATGCCATAACCAATGTATGCTCAATGCGAGCAACTACATATCAACGTATGCTGAAAAAGGTGCTGGGCGAGGTGATAAGATTACCGTGCAAGACGTACTTGATGTTATCAAGTCTTGGCTCGTTGATGCACGCCATATCATTGTAAGCGACAGAGAGCGAATGGAACGTATGAAGAGCATAGAACTCACGGCCGAGCAAGTATTTACGCTGATTGGCATGCTTACAGCTATCCGAGTAAAGTGCGACACATCGAACAAGGCTATCAAAGAGCCAGTCGTTTATCCGCTCAATCAGGCGCAAATTTCGCGCTTTACAGAGTTGCTACTTATAAACTACCACAACACAAATAAAACAACCGTGTGGGACGTGTATAACGCTGCAACAGAGCTTTACAAGGCCGACAGCATGAATATACCTGACATGCTGCCACAGAATAGAGCAATGGTCAAGTTCCTCGAAGAGCAATACTCAATCTAACACATCAACCTCGCGAGTGGGTGTAAGGCCCACTCGCTTATAACAAAAAACAGCTATGAACGAAGAAGAAGCAAAATTGAAAGAGGACAACGAATACATCATGAAGTACCAAGATGCTTACATACACGCCAAGAATTGCGGCCTTAAAGAACGTTTTGCAAAAAGCTATGCAAGGACCAAGGCCAAGAACCCACAAGCGATAAAGCACATTCAAACGACTAAAGGCACGCTTGAATACTTTATTGACTGGTCTTGCACCGAGGGCTGCGTAGTAATGCTTAATGCCAAGACTGTTTCATTCTATTACAACGCCAGATACAAGACGCACCCCGATGTCGATAGATATAAGACCTTTTTTGATTACTTCGCAAAAAGGGACGAGGAAATAAAAGCTAATTGTGACCCACAAGAGGTGTATTTCTTTGAATACAATAACTGCGAGTGCATGTACGCTTGGGGCGATGACAAGGAAGCCTACGACATAATAGTCGAACTGTGGGGAGAGGAAACAGCCAAAACAATCACACGAATTTAATACAACACTACGGCAATGGAAATAACAGTAAACATACCAAAGAACGATTATGTACAGCCAACAGAAGTACGCCAAGAGGTTGTACAATACATCTGCGATGCATTTCTCAGCACTTGCGTCTGGCGCATATTTCACCCAGAAAGACAAAGCGCGTACAGGGGCAAGACTCTATACGTTATGGTTTCTAAACGAAGTGGTAAGGCCTACGGATTTGGTGGCTACAAAGCATTTGACAGTGACGTTAATATCCGATTTAATGGCGAGGAGATGAAAGCAGCTTTTAAGGCTCTTCGTAATGCTGGATTCCACATGTTCCGTATCTACGAATATGGCTATTGGAAGGGCTATATTTGCGATAAGAAGCCTTTCTATGATGGTGGAACAGAGGTAACAACATTCAACGACTTTATAGATTAACAACATGAAAGCAAAAGATTTTTTGAAAGACCTGCTTCGATGGGATTTGGCCACTGGCTCAACCTATATGAAGTCATCATACGAATTGAAGATAATCAGTGGCGAGCTTAAGTCAAGGTCGCTGTATTATTTCTCATTCAAAAAAAGTGACTTGATGGCCGAGCCTGACGTGACGCTTACTTTAGGAGGTGGGGACATTCAATATCTTTGGGAAATCGATTAAGTAAAAGAAACAATGGAAAAGACTATCACTCTTACTTCTGACGAGTTATGCCGCATAAAATTGGCTATTATAGATAAGATTAGCGACATAAAAGAATCTGCTGTTGCATTGGGAGGTTATAACCGCATTCCCTTTGCAACTAAAAGAATGAAAGAATACGAGCAAATACTGAATAAATTGATGAAACTATGAAAGCAGTGGATATTCTTATCGCTATGGTCGGCAAAGACCTTAGAGAACACCAAATCGTACTAGGAAGCCAGTATATGATTTTAAGAAAAAGAGGCTACAGAGTGTCTGTTGTAAAAGGCAACTTGGAGCCTATCTTATACTACAACTCTCCTTGTTTAACTTCATTTGAGTTTGAACCCGATGTTATTGTCATGATTCAAAATCAACCGAACTATCTTTGGAAAATTGAGTATTAAAACACACAAAAGCATTCCTTGCAACGCCTGTCGCATTTGCAAGGAATGCAATTTTTCAATAACTTTGCGGCAAAACAAAATTATTATGAGCAAGATTGATTACTATCAGATAGCCTTAGATAAGGCTAAAGAAATGGGATATGACATTGTGCGTCCTGTTGGAGAACGCAATGGCAGGAAATATTATCGTTTAGCAAAAACATCTTTAATTGGGAAAAAATACGGGTTACCCCAATATATAAAAATTTCACGTGATGGAGGTTCTATTGTTTTTGTTAAGAATTTACAAGAAACAATGTGGGCCATTGGCCAAGAAAACACATTATATTGTCTTTGATATACCCTTAAGCATTTTGGGGTTGATTAAAAGTTTATCTATCTTTAGTATTTCTATAAACATGGCCTTTTTGAATTCTTTTTCCGACCAGAATAGACCACTTTGTGCATCATACAAAAGCAGTTTACCATTTTCTGTCCTTTCTGCCGTAATTATATGACCATCTTGTTCATTGTAGTTTATACCAACATGATAACGACCAACAGCTTTCATTTGCTTTTCCACTTTGCTTAATAAATCCTCTCCTTTGATTTTAGTCGAACTGGGTACTTTCCCCGTTTTCGGGTTAATCCAAGCATCTTCAAAATGTTCTCCTAATTGAAATTGTACACTATCCTTTTTACCTGAATATCCCAAGGCTGTAATATCAAGTCCACGTAACCTTGCTTCATGTACAACAACACAAGACTGACAGTTCTCTTGATATATGCCGCCTTTTCCGTAGTTTATATTTGCCCGTCCATTATTTGCTTCAAAGAATGTCATAGGGGCAATGTTTTTTATTATCCCCATTTCTTTAGCAATCTCCTGTACATTCTTCTTTTGCTCGTCTGAAAGTTTAATAGGCTTGCTATCAACATAGTACTTGTATGCTTCATTGGCCTCTTTCCTACCGAGTTTTGTACCAATATAGCCATGCTTAATTGGTTGCTTATCCTTCCACCCAAGCAAATCACCAACGACTTTCTGGTTATCCCTCACGAAGTAAGGCAGCTTTCCGTTCTCTCTCGCCAAGTCCAACTTGTCAGCATTGCGTTCGCACCATTTAGAGAAATTCTCAGGCACGTTCGGCACAAGGTTGGGGGACTTGTAAGCCCTATACTCTTTCTCGGGCAGAGAGCGCAAATATTTCCACTCCTCGCTATTGCGGTCAATCAAGATTGATGACATGGAGCAGCGACAACGTGGGTGCCAGCCTCTCCACATGAAATCTTTTGGGTAGTCACCTGCAAGCTCATCGCAAATATCCTCCTCGGGGTGATTAGCTGACAGTCGAATACGAATGCCCAACACGTATGGCTCACTACTCCACCTTTCACAATTTGCATAGTTGTATGCCATATTCGTTTCTGTGATAGTCAGGCGCAAAGCATTCTGACGTGCTGAACGATATACGCCAGTGCCGACATGGGCCAAGTCCTCTTTAACAAAGCGCACCTTGCCTTGCTCGTCTATCACACGTCTGCGCCATTCCACAACATCGCGTTTCGTACCGTCTGCTATGGCCTTTTTGAGGTGATAACGTCTGTACATCATATCGGGGTTATTGAGATACTGCCGTATCTGACGGCCAAGGCTCTCTGCCGATATGCCTTGTTTGATACCCTTTTCAAGTGCTTGCGACATGGCAAGTTCAAACTCTGCCTTTGTTTGTTGCGTGTAGTTCCACACCCTGTCAGAGAGGTTGAGTCCACCATCGCGTTTCATTCTGCTGTTGATAAATGCCTTTGCCGTACTTTCGCGCCAATCGTCAACCTCCTTGCCCTGCATACGCGTGTATGCTGACAGGGCCTTTTGCTGAATGTTGGCTGAGAGCAGAACGGCACGCGTTATGCCCTGCTTTATGAGTGAGCCAAGAGTGCTACTGTAAGCATCAAGCAAAGCCTGCACCCGTTCTTTTTCAGTCGGGGTGCAAGCCTTTGCTATTGTATACAATTCATCAGGGCTGACAGCGTGAACAGAATTTGATGTTGCTTTTGTCAGCTCTTTAATAAGTTTGTCGTATAGCTTCTGCAAGTCGCCTGATGCTTGCAGAAGCAATTTTGTCAATCTCTGTTCAGCGGTCATTCCGTGTTCCAGTTATTATTCCTCTCCAGTTTCGTCCTCCTCTTTTGTTGTACCGAACAAGGCCATCTTCATTGATTTTGCGCTTTCCTCTTGCAACTGCTTGATTGTTTCTTCGGGATTGCTCACAAGCGGATTAAGCCTTACACCATCTTCTTGCGACATGGTCTGCTTGCTCTGCGTTGACAGATTGATGAGTTGCAGCATCTCCATCTCGTTTTTCGGTATGTAGGGCGTGAACACTGGCGTTACTTGAAGCTGGTCTGCGATACGCTTTGGTGTGGCTTTCATGCTCGTTGCATAGCCACTCTTTACGACATTAAACCTTCGCGTGAACATCTCGCCAAACAGTTCCTCTTTCGTTTCGGCCTTTAGGTGTGGGTCAGTAAACATGAGTCGTATTGCTGCTCCGCTCGTATTGTTACCTAACGTTTTCATATTTTCGAATGAGATGTCAGGCGTCTGCGAATATGAGAATATGATGTTTGTAAGGTTGGCTACCTCCTGTCGCATACTCTCGGGAGCAGAGTTCCACGATACGACCTTCATGTCAGCATTTTCGCCCTCGCCCTGGTACACACGACCCACTTCACCTTTCTCGGCAAAGCCTTTCATCTTGCCCTTGAAGAAGTATGTTGGTGCGCCAAAGTAGTCATTCACATCGCCCCAATTTGAAAGCAATTCTTCCAGCCGCTCAATGATTGGTTGCACGCATTCCCATTCGGTTTCCTCCTGCCGATAATACACAACGGGGATTTTACCAAAGCCATGCGGTTTTGCGTTAATAAGTTCAAGGTTTGCGCCATTGTTCATGTATCGGTACACGAGGGTTGACGTGTACACATCGAAATGGACAGTCGTATTGCCGAGTTCGTCCTTTACATTGTACTTGCGCGCGAATCCGTCCATGCGGTTGTAGTCATCGAAGTGGGGGTACAGAATATCCCCATGCAGTGGCGAGAGCAGCATTACACGCATCTCGTCCTCCTCGCCATCTTCGCCCTTTACGATGTACCATAGCTCCGCACACTCGCAGCAACGGAACAACTCACGTGCGAGCCGCTTGTCAAAGTAGTCTATCTTGTTGTATTGCAGAATATCCATTGCGCTGTCATACAACTCTTGTTGCTGGCTGTCTGCAACACCCTTAATGTTGTATTTAACTGGTTCGGCAAGCAAGAAGCCAACATCACGCTCACAGATAAGTCGCTGTGCTGGAACAGCAATACGGCAGCGGTCTACATACTTTGTCTTGTATAGCCAGTTCCCATCATTGTCTCGCTTGTCGCTCTTTACCTTAAGTTCCTTTTTTTTGCGCTTTGTCTTGTCATAGACTGCGTGCTGCATTGGGTTATATTCCGCTTCTGTTACATCAAGAGGCTTTTTGAAACCTCGTTTGCGTGCTGTCAGCAGCGTGTAAATCTGCATCGGGTCGCCCAATGCCATTATCTCTCTTATTGGCTTCATGTTTATTATTTTCTCGTATTTGTTTATTACAGCATATCTATAAAATCATCGGCTTCTATGCCGTTACTATTCTGCCCGAGCAGTTTATCAAGCACCACATAACGTATTGCGTCTATCGCGTGATTGTAGGCGTCAATAGGCTCATTCAGCCACTTGCCATCTTTATTCTGTCGGTAGGTGTAGTTTCTGAACTCTTTTAGTACATTTGTGCTTCGCTTTGTCACGCGTATCTTTAGCTCTTGCATCTTCTGTATTCCAGCCATAATTGACCCTTGAAACTTGTGTACGGGGTGAATGTCAAGCCCTGCATTCGAAATTTCGTCAATCAGTCGCGGGTCGGCACTCTCAGATATTATCTCAATATTTTGTCCGCATTCGCGATTGGCATCCTTGTGCGCTTTCGCTATGTCTGCAGCCAGCATTTCCGTGCGGTAGCATACTTCATCAATCCACAGCGAATTATCGTTGATATACACGTCTACAATGGCCGTAGGGTCGTTCGTATAACCAAAGTCCATGCCTCGGTAGTGATGCTTCTGATGCCAGCGAGGTATCTCGTCTATCTCTTCCACATTATCAAATATCAGGCCCTCTACCATAGCTTGCAGACCAAGACCGTAGATGCGCCATAAGGACGGGTTTTTATATTTAAGGCTCTCTATCTCGTCAATAACCTTTTGTTCAAGGAATGGGTTATCTTTGTAGGTCGTGATGAAATGATAGGTCTTAGGCTCTTTGTTTAGCGTGCATAGCCAGTGGTCATCAGAGAATGATGGGTTGTAGTCAATGATAGAAAATTTAGTTGTACGCATTTGCAGCTGCTGCCATTCTATAAACTTTAGTTCGTTGCCTTCATTTACGTACAGAATTTGTCGCTTACGACCGCGCAACTTCTGCTCGTTGTCGCACGAAAAAAACTCAACCCATGAGCCATTCGGGAAGGTGCAAATCAAATCGGATTTATTAAACGAGCAGTCATTCCAAACGCCCATGTCTTGCATGATTTTTACGAAGTCACGCAATACAGAACCTTTTAGAGCTGGAAGTGTCGCACGCACTATTGATACCGAGGTGTTGGCGTGCTGCAAGCAATACACGCACACCCAAATGACCGTGTTGTAAGTCTTTGAGCTTCGGCTGCTGCCTTGCTCGCTGACGGTTGTGTAGCCTTTAGCTTTAGCGTTTTCTATTTCGCTATAAATCCTCGTTGTCTGTATCTTCATTATCTTGCTTGTCTACCTGCTCTCGGCTGTCAATTACTTGCACCACAAGAGGCTCTTTCGCGACATCTTTTCCGTTTGTTGTCACATCAACCTTTTGCCCGTCAATGAACCTGTGTATAAGTTCAATCGCTCTAAGTTTTGTCTTGTTGTCAACTGAACTGCTTAGCGCAAGGTTGACGAGTTGCAGGTTAATCAATGCTGCATTTGTGGCGTCTGCAGAACTTATGCCCAACTTTTTCAAGGCTTGCACAGCATTGCGTTGGTTTGCAGGTATGGGCTGTTCTATCATCATGCGCAACACATCAGCCATTGCACGCTTTTCTCTGCGTGATTTCCCTGAATTGCGGCCGCCCTTTCTGCTGAGTTCCCTCTGCACCTCGGGTGGCTGCTTGTTCATCGGGATAAGGTTTTGTTCGCTTTTATTTCGCATGTTATTTGCTTAACAGGTTTAAGAATTCGTTCCTCAATTGCGCATCAGTCTTGAAAATGCCAGTGAGATAGAAAGACTTCATTTTTCCTTTTTTCTTCGCACCTCTCATAGATTTACATAGATGTTCACCTTCCATGATGAGAGCCATACCTAATGGTGGATTATCATTACCAAGTGCTTGCCAAAGCATATCTACAATTTCATGCACAAGCCTTTCTTGTATTTGTAATTTTGCAGCACAGTAATCGACAACACGACCTATTTTCGATATGCCAAGAATACGCCCCTTCGGATTAGGTATATATGCGAACCAATATCGGCCAAAGAAAGGCATCATGTGATGCTCACACATAGAATAAAAATCGCCCTCATCAATAACCATGTTATCATACACGATACCATCTTTACCATTTTCAAATGTTGTTATTCGTGGCTTCTGTTCTGCATCATATCCTCTGAATATCTCAGTAAACATACGTGCTATTCGGTCTGGAGTACCTTGAAGCCCAGCACGTTCTGGATTATCGCCAATCAAGGATAATAATGCCGTTATATGTTCTTCAATTTGCTTTTTCTTATTCATCTTACATTGAGTATTTTTTGAGTTTGAAGAGATATTGCCCATTTAGGGTGAGCAAGACAATAATCTACAGCACCTTTTACATTTGCAGAAGTCTGCTCCATGTCCTTCATATCGCAAGGCTGCAAATAATATCGTGTAGCATCAATATCTTCATACTTTTCCATTGAAGTTTTATTAGCATCATAAACGACCTTTAATTCGTCTATATGGTCTAATACGACTTTGGCATGATTACAGTATTCAAACTTGGGAGAACATGTGACCCAATTAGCAAGAGATAGAGCTTCATTAGCACGTGTGCCATTTGTTTCAACGTGAATAAACTTCCCGTTATCAAGTAACATTAGCATAAATTCTTCTGTTATCTGTAAAGAGGGTTCTCCACCCGTCAAAACAACGTGATTTGATGGATATTTTTCGATTTCTCGCATTATCTCTTTATCAGTGTAATCTTTATAAGGTTCGTGATTTGTATCGCAGAATGCGCACCTTAAATTACATCCAGCGAAACGCACGAAAACGCAAGGTGTTCCAGTATAAGCACCTTCGCCTTGAATTGAATAGAAAATTTCGTTTATACGCATAGCTTTTACTTTTCGTAGGTTGCAATATTACCTTCGCTCTCTTGTACTGTGGCTTTATAGCACGTTGGAATCTGTTCTGCAATCCATCGCGCAATATTTTCAGCGGTCGGATTAAAAGGCAATAAATCATTGAAATAACCATGGTCAAGATAACCATGAATTTTATTCTTAACGTGCTTAAAATCAACAACCATGCCATCATTATTGAGCTTTTCCGCCTTGCAGAAAACCGTCACAATCCAGTTGTGTCCGTGCAAATTCTCGCATTTGCTCTCATAAGAAAGATTGAGGTGATGACAGCCTGCAATCTCCATTCTTTTTGATACGTAATACATTTATTTATAGTAATCTTGATTTCCACATATATCTTGATACATTTTTTTAAGCATTGTTATATCCAAAGCAAGAGCGTTAAGGTTGCTTTGTTTATAATTTAGTTGCAGCAAGTCCTTGTATTTTTCTTCACCAATTAGCTGTTGGATTTTTGTTGTTTTTATGTTTCGTATGTGCCTTTGTTTTATAAAACCATAGCGAACTGATGAAAGCCAACTTGTAGAATCTGCAGAAGTGCAGAATGTATTCTGCTTGAGTAGGTCTTTCTCTGTGCAACCTAAGAGATGTATATCAATGGTAGGCTTTTTCCTTTTAATATAGCGAGCTATTTTCCCGACATAATTTGATTTTCCTGCAAATCTTAATTCTGGGACAGAAATAGCTATATATTCAGAAAAATCAATCAATCTGTCAAGCCCTTTTATCCCGTCCTCAAGATGAAATACATTGATTATTCTATTAGACTTAGGTAGGTCTTTTCTCATGCGCTCACGAAAATCCCAAGCTGCTGAAACGCCTAAAACCTTTTGACAGTCTATTTCTACAATAGTTGCACCATTATTGCAAGCAATAGTAAACTCAACAAGTTTATCATACCACTTATTCATCAATGCAGCATCTTTTTTGCCCTTCATTGCTCCAAACATTAGCGTAAAGAGTCCGCTATCTTGTATAACGTGCTTGCAATTACTTGAAAGGAAACGCAGGTATTGATAGTCAATATCTTCGGCAGAACTCCTTGGATTGAGAAGCCTTTTAACGAAAGGATATGCAGTATAAAGAAAGTAATTAACTCCAAGAGTATGCGTTATCTGATAATGTACTAAAGATTCCATAGACGCATAATGCACTTTGATGTTATCTGGTAAGTGTAGCTCCTCCATAACCATCTTCCTTTACAGTTACTGAATACGCCTTAAACCTTAGTATAATCCATTCTGCAATGCTCTCGCACGACATGTTTTCAAATTGGCAAGGCTTGCCAAAATAATTATTTACCACTCGTTCTATCTCTTGTTGCTTAGTTATGATTTCAATTTCTCGCTCGTTGTGTAATACTTCAAAACTACAATCAATAACAAAAACGTGTCGGTGCTTATTTGCTAAGAAGTTACACTCGCTTGGGGCGTCAGGATAACAATGAAATCCCTCTATCTCATTATGAGTTAAAACATACCTTTTCATTTTATTTTTATGCCTTCATATTGTTCTGTAATTTCGCTCAAAGCCTTTTTAATATCTTCAATCTGTTCCGAAAAACTTTGAGGAATTTCGATAGTTAAAATAAGAGGTTTCTCCTCTGCATCTTCATCTTTTTCTTTTTCCTCTTCTTTATCGAACATCTCATCTAAATCAATATCATCTTCCTTTTCAAGGAACTCGCATTCCAGCCCGAAATCCTGCAACTCTTCAATATCCCACTCATTGCCGAGCAAATCCCAATCGTTTTGGCCGAAAGCGATGTTGTCCTTCTGAATGTAGGCACGGAGTTTCTTGGCTTCTGTTTCGGCTGGCAATACCTTAACAGGAGCATCTTTGTAGCCAAGTTCTTTCATGGCTCGGTAACGCATGTTGCCAAGGACAACGACAAGTTCTCCGTTGTTATCGTAGGCAACGAGTTCACGAAGTTGTAGCATCTCGGGGTCATCTTCAATGCTCTTTTTGAGTGCTTCGTAACGCTCATCTTTTATAAAGCGAGGGTTCTTTGGCACGTCTTTGATTTGCCCAGTGTTGAGGTGCAATTCAGAAAGTTTGATTGTTTTTGCTTGCATATTTGCTTTGTATTATAATTGTTCGTAATTTTGCGGTATGGGAATAAGTGCTGGACACTTATTTCGCCCCCACGGAGACAGGGTGTTATCCTGAAACTCACGTGGGGCATTTTTATATATTATCTACAACAGAATAAAGTTCATACGTGCTTAATTTACGATTCCAACACACCTTAAAGTAAACACCTCGTCCATCTGCATCAGTGTATGTAAACCATAATTCGCGGCCATCGCTTCTTGAATGCGCTAAACCATGTGTAGTTTGCACGTATGTAGATTTTGCGAGTATTTCATTCACACGCATCATTGATTTTCGACTGAAGTATTTACCGCTTAGAGAGAGCATCGCATCATTAGCAAAGTGGTCTAAGCCATGACTTGTATAACTTATTTGAATCACTTGCGCGTTATCTATTACTTGTGTAGTCTTTTCGTTTTTAAGTTTGGCATACAGCTCTTTTGCAATCTTCTTCTTTTCGTCTTTTACAAGTCTTTTGCCCATTTCACTCAGTTCAGCGTATTCTACGCGTACACCATCTTTATAGTATAATTGCTCTTGTAAGTTGTCGCGGTTAAACCATTTAGATGCCCTTGTACTGCCGCTGCCCTTTGCCATATCTCCGCTCTTTATTTACGCTTACGTGTTCTATAACCATCTCTGTGCAACATAGATTCCACACTGTTGTAAGTATTCTCTTCGTATGTTCCTCGTGTAACCGAATTTACATTCTTCAAAAAGACCTTCTCGTCCAATGCTGCACCAGCGAAATCTCTAAACAATGCGCGATTTCCTAAACTTGATATTTCCACATAAGCCTTATCTAACATCTGTTTTACTCTACCCTTATTTGCTTCGGGGGCAGAAGCGACAACCGCATTTAATTTCTCTTTTACAATTCCGACCATGATGTCATGTGCTTCTTTGCGTCCTTGAGATGTTTGCCCCATCTTTTCGTATGTATGATAATCCATTCTGACAGGAGCATTTGATGATTGCGCCTTTACTGAATTATTCGTTGTTCTTGCACTCCTTGTACCGCCACTACCTTTAGCCATGTTCAATTTGTTTTCTGTTGTCAATAATTTGTTTGTCAAGCAAATCTTTCAGCGTTGGAATAGTCTTGCCCATGTCCCAGTTTCCTTTGAACAAGGCTGTATTCTGTGCCATTCGCTGAATAGACTTGTACTTGTTCTTTATGATGATGATTGGCGTAACGTAAACCGCACCATTCTCTTTGCACCATTGCTTAATAACCTCGCCACCGCCATACACAACGAATGTAAGATTATTGCCGTCAGAAACACGCTTGGCTATCTCATATTCGAAGCTCAGAGCGTTTACTCTGTCCTCGTAGCCCCGTGTGCAGAATGCGCTCCAGCCTTTCGGGACTCCAAGCAGATTGAATGCGTAGAACTTGTTAGCGACATTCAGGTCAACGAACACGCGAATGCCTTCCTCCTGCATCTGCCTTGCAACGAGTCGTTTCTTGTAGATTGCTTGCAGACCGAACGCAATAGGTGTTTCATTGAATAGCGAGAAATTGGGTTCTACGATTTGTGCTGGGTTTTGCTGCAAAATTTTCTCGGGGTGTTCGTAAACCGCATTGAACCTATAGTCATCAGTGTAGAAATGTAGCGTTCCTGTGCCATTCATTTTGAATGTTCGCTTTTGTTCACCGAAACAGACAAACGGAATCTGGCAAGTTGTCGCTTGCATGTCTAATCTGAGGCTTGGAACCTCAAAATCGTTGTCTGTTGGAAACAAAGAGTCAGGTATGTATAGGTCGTTATTCATATTGCGATATTACGCAAAAAGGACTAAGCACTCATAATGCTTAGTCCTTACTTTGAATATCAGACCTCTTTTATTGATATATGTGCTTATACAGCATCAATTTTCGCTTTATCACAAAAGATGCAACTGAAACAGTTATCCGACTTTTAACGTCCTCAACAACTTGTTTCCCTTGCTTCTCGTACACGAAATCCGCAATGTAGTAACACGCCCGTTCGAGCAGTTTGCCGTTGCTGTCTGTCTGCTTAGGTATTAGCTCGAACTTGACTTGTCTTTGCAGATTTTTTATTCTACCGCGTTTTTCTTCCTCGCGCAATAACAAGTACCGCTTAAACTCCTTGATGCTGTCAAATCGCCCGAAAACGTTGTTTACAACCTTGTTTCTGTATTTTGCGCGGCCTTGCTTCGTCCTTGGTTCGTTCATATAGCTCATCTCACCCCCGTGCTGCCTATCCCGTTAGCACCTCTCTCGCTGTCTGATAGCTCCTCAGCCTCCACATACTCAACCGATGGTATAGGCATAATCACAGCCTGCGCTATGCGGTCACCTACCTCGTAGTCACAATCAAGCCCACGAAACATAACGTGCACCTCGCCACGGTAGCCACTATCCACCACGCCCACACAATTTGCCATGAGCGCATGATGTTTGTAGCTACTGCTACGCGGATATACGAACATCGCATAACCCTCAGGCAACTCAAATGCAAGCCCCGTGCCGAACACGACTACACCATGTTCGTAGTCTTTGCGCATCGACGTCGCTACAAGGTCAAAACCAGCATCACCAACACTCATTCGCTGCGGCATCACCGCATTCTCACTTAATTTCTTTGTTCTAATTATAAGCATCTTTCAAAATGTGTATTTTTAGTTTTTGTTTTGCACTGCGTGAAACCATTGCACGCGGTCCGCACAGAGTTGGAAAAGAATTTCGGGCATCTGCCCTTGGCGAACCTCAGGCACTCACCGCACTGCCCCGTCTTGTTGTTTGTCATATTGCCGTAATAGTCTTATAGCCTCGTCCAAGGCTTGTCCATATTCCTTTGCCGTTAATGGCATCTCGCTTATTGCCCCTCTGCGCCATTTCTGGTGCAGATGCAGGGCATGAATAACTTGTTTTGTAGTCATATAATCTCTAATTAAAATTGCGCCCTCCGTGGCCACGAACCACGCGCTGCCGACACCACTGCACCATTAAAAGTCAATCCGTTAAGTTTAAGTTATTAAATTGTGGCGTTGCAGAGAGGGCTTATGATTTTTACTATTGTTAATTGTCGTTCATTTGTTGTTTCGTATTTGATTGTTTAGTACTTTTGCAGTGAACTTTATTGGAGCTAACACCTCCCGAGGCAAACTTCCGATGCCTCTATCTCTTCTCGCTGAGAAAAGAAACAAGCCCATTGTCCTGCACTTTGGGCTTTTTCGTTGTCTGTCGGAAGCAGGCAACTCGCCAATCGCAATCAAGCGGTTGAGCATAGCCAGAAAGGAGGTGTTCGCATGAAATCCAATAAAGTTCAAAAGGAGAATGGCGGTGTTCGCGTATTCTGTAAGTATATCACGAAAAATGGTGTACGCATTTACCCGAAGGATGCTCCTGTATTCTCTTTCGTTGTAGATAACAGAAAGGCGTAATATCGTCACTCGTGGAACGTGTTGCAGGCACGTTCTTTTTTTGTACCCCACCTCGGGCACGAACCGAGTGTTACCCGACCTCGGGCTATTAAAACAAATCCAACTAAACAAAACCATTTATATTTATGAAGTAAAAAAATTATGAGGTTGGTAAGTGGGGTATGTCTGTTGCTAATTAGCTGCTCGCAATCGGTGGCCCGTCATGACGGTTGATGTCCTTCCAGAGCCAGTAAACGAACAACATTAGTGCTATTGCTATCAGTAGTTTCATGTTTGTCAATTTATTTTAGAGAGTTCCCACGTGCAACCATTGTACGAATATCTCGCGTCTTTATTGTAGGAACGTTCCAGCGATTTTATTCTATTTTTGTTGATGAGGCCTTTATCACAATCGTTCATGAACATTCGTGCTTCGTATTCATCAACGAACGCGCAAATATTCTTCTGCATGAATCGAATCGTGCCTCGCATTACGCGACTAACAACATAGTGTTTGTCTGGCACATTTTTTTCAACTAACGAAAATTCCATGTCTTTTACTTTTTTGTGTTTGCGGCAACATAACCGCGAATAAAACCTTTAAGGCAAGCCTTTGCCATCAGAGGTGTGCAAGTGCGCTGCTCGCCACACTCGTCACAGCGAATGCGGTCGGCAGCCTCACGCGCCCTTTGTTGAAGTGTTCTTTGCATCAGCCAATTTTTTGTAGTGTTCAACAATGTGTTCAAGGTCTCTGCGAGCCTCGCTGCGGCCCTCATAATATCCGTTCTCTCTGCCAATATCCTTGCCTGCAAGGTAAGCCCCGTAAACGCAAAGAACAAAAGTCACAGCATAAAAAATCGCTTCTATCATGCCTTGTCCTCCTCTTTACCATTTAGGCGTTCCCACTCATCATCAAGGTAGGCTTTCTCCTCCTCCTTGCTCATGAGTCCCTGCACATAATTCATGTCTCTTTTGAGCATCTCTATTCGGTCAGGCACAGAGGCCACTCCCTTGTATCTATCTGAGCCGCACAGAGCATACTCGCACAATTCACCAAGTGCCAAATAGCACTGTTCAAAGTCCGTATGGTCAGAGTTCTGTATGGCATTGTCAAGCACTGCATACATCTCCTTCAAATCTTCTACAAAAAGTTTCATAATGACTTTAATCGTTTGTTTTGTTATTTGCTGTTTTCTTGTTCTTTTTCTATTCTGTTTCGCATTGTCTCAAACCACATATCAAGCACCTTCCGTCTGTCGGCAAGTTCCTGGTTTCTGCGCTCCTCTTCCAAACCGGCATATAAGAGTTGCTCAAACATATCATGTCTTAGCTTCTCTATCTCGTTTTGCAGTTCGGTGAGTTGTGCCTCCTTGTCGGCAATCAGTGGGTCGTAGCGGCTATTGACCACCTCGTCATCGTCACGTTTTCTCTCACGCGACTTCATGCGGTCTGTTTCAATTTTGTTCGACTCTGTCAGATAGATGTCGGCAAGCTCCGCTTTGGTGCGCGGAACACGTTCTGGTATGTGTCTTAGCACAAGTGCTGTCATGTCCTCTTTCATATCGTCTCTCTGTTTAATCATTATCGGGCAGTCGCGCCCGTTCTGACTTGTGAAATAGCAAGCCTTGTGAATGTTGTGTCTGTCACTCTCTGTATGCGACAGAGCGAATCGCAAACAAGCCTTGCGCTCCTTGCAGCCTTGCCCGTCACATGATTTAATCTTTCCCATTTTCGTCAAGTTCTTTTATCAGTTCTTCGTAGCTCTTGCTTATACCAATCAGACGCTCGGTTACCTTAGAAAGTGGGAGATAATGATACCAACCGCAACAGCCATCAGCATTTCTTTCCGAGTAAAAGAGTGGTCTACCATAAGAATCTTTTCCGCTACATACTGCTACTCTCCATATATCTAAAGAATAATCTCTCACCAAACAAGTCTGCCATCTTTGAGGAACAAAGTTGGAGTAGTCTCGGTATTTGGGGACTTCAATATGGAGGTCAAGGTCACTTCTTTCTCCTCGGAAATATCTTCCATCTTTATTCAATCGGTAGTCTCTCTCTATATTAAAATCTTTATCCTTATACAGTGCGAGGAATGTTGTTTCAGTAAAAGACTCGTTGTCGATGTAAATAATGCGAACCTTACGACCATCTTCTGACACTATCCTTCCTTTTACCTCCTTGTTCATTATTTTCTTCGCAAGTTCAAGGTCAAACGGAATTTTCTTAAATTTTGTTCGTGTCATATTGTCTCTTGTTTAATGGTTTAACTCTTATCCAATGAGTTACATCATCTTCAATACTTTTACCGAAGCCATTGATATCGGTACGTGCATGCAGGCTGCTACGAGATGCAAACCAAACATCACAAGGGGCTTTTTCGTTGCAAACAAGCACAACCTCTCCATAATCTGGTAGTTTTTCCTTAACGCTTACCCACTTGTTGTATTGCTTCTTTCCCATATTGTTTTTAGTTATGTTACGCTTTACTTTAATTCCGTAGTACTGAAAGAACAAATCTTCAAACTGATGGGCGGCGTAGAGGGCGGCTTCCTCGCTGTTAAAGCACAATGGAAAACCATAAAGCGTACATGCATCTGCACCACGAGCATAAGCACCCGCACAGCGAACACCCGTATGCTCCGTATTATTCGCATTAGCACAGGAGAGGAGCTGCTTAATACCCTTTCTCTGTTTCTCCTCCTCACTCATGCGCTCCATTTCTTCCTTCGAGTAGAACACCCAGTAAGGATAATAGCTCCAGCCATTCTTATCACTCCAAGCTCCATTGTTCATAGCCTTTTGGATAATCAGCAACTTGTAGAGTGCTTGCGCTTGTCTTTGCGCCTCTCTATCTCCTCCCTCACTGCCAGTAAGCAGGTGTTCTTTCATGCCCAGCTTCTCACAAGCATCTGCAAAAGTTTCGATTTTGTGAAAGTCAAATCCTTCGTTTTCCATTGTTATTCGGGTTTGTTTGTTGTTCCTAAAAGATGCTCGTTCCCTTCGTAGGGTATGCACTGCTCCCAACGTGCACTAACACACAAATAAAAGTTTTCTTTGTCCATACCACTGAAAAAATTGCATTGCCATTCATATTGGTCACCATCACGGACAAGCACTTTTTCAAAAGGCTTAAACTGAGGTTTAGGTCGGGTATTGCTAACTCGTGCCACTCCGACACTGTCATACTTCTCTCCGCAGTTAAGCGTTATCGAGTTGGGTGTGTAATTGTAGAATGTTGTAGTCATAGCTCTAAATGTTAAAATTGAATTGTTTACGTAACTGGCTCTCCAGTGCCTCCCTCAGCGCATCAAACGTCTTTGCGACATTCGGGTCAACCAGTCTGTTATCAACGAACGTGCAGCTGCACTTGTAGTCCATGCCCATGCTCGCAATCTGGTTGCGCATTTTAAGCAGCATTTTAATCTTTTCTTTTTCCGTCATATTCTGTCATTCGTTTTGCTCGTTTACTCCATAAAGCTGACTATTGCATTTTTTGCAATGGTCAGGTATTTGCGCTTCTCTCAGCCCTAATTGCGTTCACGTATTATCTTGTCGTTATGCTCGCAATCATCAATGCAGTTGCCCCACTTGTGAGCATAAGGTTTGAAGGCATACTTGCAATAATATCCGTCTGGCAGATAGAGCAAGTTCGTCTTCCACACATAGTATTTGCAGTTCTTGCACACTGGCCTATTCATCGCATAATACCTCTCTTAATGTTATTCAATTCTGTTGCGCTTATCGCCCAAGGAGCATAGAGCATAATCTCGTCAATGTGCGCTCTCACGCAATGTGGAAACACCAATCTCCCGTAGGAATTACGTCTTGTGTAGTGCAGTACTCTTTCTTCTATCGTCATGTTGTTTGTCAATTTATTTCGCACTATCGCGATATTCAAAGTAATCTTGTAGCCAGCCCTTCATCTGCTCCGTGTTGCTCAATGCGTTAAGCAGATTGACGCCAGCTGTGTTGACGTTGTTGTCGGCATTAAGGTCAATCTCCTCGTCCTTGCCAGTCACAATGCCAGCCAGCCTTGTGCGTAGTCTGTCGGCCATGCGGTAAATATCCTCCTCCACCATCACGCCAAGCAGCTTTGTGGCAGGGCAGTCCATTGCAGTCTGTGCAATGTCCATCAGCAATCGGCCGTTGGCATACTCATACAGAGGCAGCGCACATTCAAGAGCCGCCATTACGGGAGCGTCCTTCACACCATTCCGAGTAAGCACCTGCATCACCGAGTAGTAAAACGGTTGCCACAGGTGTTCCAAGTGTTCGCTTGTCCACTCTGCGAGTCCGTCATACATCTCAACCAAGCTGTCAGTCGCTATGCAGCGAGCAATATCACTGTCCCATCGTGCAATCTTGATTTGTATTTCCTTGACGCGCTTCTTGATGTCGTGTCGGTAGTACTTGCTCTGGCTGATAGTACACAGCGCACTGCGCAGCTTCTCGTTAGCAAGTTCTTTGCGCATCATGTTGAGGTAAAACACATCACCAAATATGCGGCTCTCCTTGCTTGTCGGTTCTTCTCTGCATCGTCTGTCGCGCTCCTCCAGCTCGTTAATGCCATTCTTGTAGGTTGTGTAGAGAGGCGAGCCAATGCGTCTTTTCAGACTCTTGCCGAAGAATGGGTTACCTTGTGTTGTTGTCGTTAGATTGTTCATTGCTGTTGTTATATTATCGTTGATGGTTTGTTATCGTTTGTCATTGCAGTTAAGTCCCCCTTGTACGAATCTCTCGCAATAAACTCGTACCCGAGTTTCTTTAGATTGCCTTCCTTCCTGTCGCTTCGTTTGGTCGCTGCATCATATAGAACAGTGCGCCCGTTAATCAATACAACATACCCTCTCTTCCTTAATTCATATCTTCTCCTTATCTCCGACATATTCTCTTTTGCAGTTAGCATAGAGAACACTCTGTTCGTTCTCTGTGGTAGTCCGTATTTTATTCGCAATCTCTCCGATTTTATAATGTTCTCGAGAGTTGTTCTTCGTTTCTTCCGTGCCTCTTCCGTGTGCATCTTGCAGATGTTTTTATGCGCTATATGTGCAAGAATGTTCTGCTTAAAATCATCGGTTTTACGCAGGTGCATTTTCTGCGCCTTTTGACGAATTTTAGCCTTGCTCGTCTTAAGCAGAACCACAAGCTCCTCAATCGTGCATATAGGGTAATTCTGCACGAGTATTTGTTCCTCTTCTTTGCTCCAAATTTTTCTTTGCATATAACGCGTTATTTTTTTATTATGTATACACTTGTACGCTTATCGTTAGAAAGTCGCTCAGACCGCATTAAAAGCGACAAATCTAAGCTGTTTTATCACACTTTGCGTACCTTACTTGTTTCTAATTTTGAAAAACCCTCTTTTTGCCGTCTCTTTGAATAACTCCATGTCAGTGTCTCGAATATAGCATTTTGTCTCGCCATTCACCGATGTGTATTCTGAAAGGCTGAACCTGTCTTGTATCTTTCTTCTTGCATTATGACTGCATGTCCAGTTCTTCATTTGATTTTGCCGTCCTTTCCGCGTTCGTAGCCCATATTGAACAGCCACCGCAACTCCTGCCACTCTGTGTAGGTTATCCTTTCTGGGTCATTTGTAGGCCTTGCATTTCGTTTTTCTTGCTCTTCTTCCTGCTGTACTCTGTCAAGTGTTTCGACCCTCCATTTTTTGAATTTTTGGAGAGATTCTGTTATGACAAGAGGGTCTATTCCACCGTAAAACTTCCCATATCTACCTGCCTTAAACTGGGCAAAGAATAACATAAGCTCAGACAATTTTAGATAATAGAACTCGCTTGTTATGATACGCGAAATATCTTCCGTTTGTAGTGTATCAATTTTCTTTTTGACCCCAATATATTCCCAAAGGTCTTTTAGCTGGCATTCTACCCATACTGCAGCCTGTTTCTGGCCGAACATACAACTGACATCTGCCAAGGAAGGACAATTACCAACTAAACAATATTCTGAATGTCTCGCGAAATTAACTTGTTTATTAGGCGAGAATTGCATCGCCAATTTTTCAAAGTTGTTGTATTTAGAAAGGTAATGCATTTGGGTCTTCGTCAGGCCGTGACAAAACTTCTGCAATATGAGCTGCGAACTCTGCATCTCGTTGTGCGCGAGTAGTTTCTTGTCGTGTTGTTGCACAGCATTCTCTATTGTCATAATTCCCTTCATATATTTTCTGAAAATTTCTTGGTTTGAAAATCCATGTGAATGTCGCAAAGAACCCTCTGTCGTTGTCTCCGTTCAAAAACCGACTACTTGCAGCCTTTATGATTACTTCTTTTATCGCTTCTTCTCCAAAATCTTTTCTTCGTGCAAGAATAGATGACATTCTATCCTTTGGCAATTTCTTTATTTGAGGTATTTGCTTGCCTTGAACACTTTGATTGAAGAATGATGCAATAGCCATGCAGTATTCACGATTTTTCCTTTCTTCTTCTGAACGATAGTTTTCTACTTTGACCGAAACGTCAACGGCTCCCGTTGACAAAGGTTCTGAACGTAGTGAAGAACCTTCTTCTTTATAATCTTCTTTTATTTTATCTTCTTTTATATCATTTCCTTTTATTTCCTTTTCTTTTATTGCATTGCATTTGCATTCGGTTTGCATTGCATTTGCATCATTATTTTGTGCTTTTGCATTGCTTTTGCATTGCATTTGCATCGCTTTTGCATCGCTCTTTTTGTTTGATTTCCATCGCTTTTCTGCAGCCTTACGTCTAATGTCAGATATTTCATTGATAAGTCCGAGCCTTTTCCGTACAGAACGCGACCAGAAAATTTTTTTGTTGCATTCGAATAAATCCATTTTGCATACAATGTTTTTAAGCATTTCCTCGTCTGCATGTAAGGTGTAAGCAATACTGGGTATTGATGTAATTGGTAGTGTTCCGTCTTGTTCGTACAACATCTCAACAATGCACCAAAACGCTCCTATTCCAGCGAGCCCGTACTTTATCATTACTGCTTGCAGTTTTGGGTCGTTCCTCGCATTGTAGTCATGTTGGAAATAGTACGTTTTCTTCATTGTCCGATATTATAGCGTAAGATTGTCGCCCTGATAGATTGCAGGGCTGTAATTATGTCAACGTTAAGACTTGCAGCGTCAATCATTGGCGTGCTATCTATCGCAACATACATCTTGTTGTCGTATTCCTTGACTTGCACCCTCTCGGCTAATTGCTTGCACAGGTGGTTGTTTATGCGCTCTATATTGCGCTTTTTGCGCTTCTCGAACGCGTGTATTATATTGTCTATATACATCATAGTTCACGCTGTTTTAACAAGTTCTCAATCTGTGAGCGCATGACCAGTACATTGCGCCCAACCTGGGAACACTGAATGTTGAATTTCTTTCGGTAACTTACCCATGTGTTCGGAGTTATACCGAGCATCTTGCAAGCCTCCTTTGTCCCTATCCACTCGTCTTGTGGCTTTAGGCGTTCTTCAACGCGTTCAAGTATTGATACAACACGCTGCCAGTCCTCCAGTGGTATTGTGACGAATGTCTGTGTCATGGCTCATTGATTATTAGTTCGCATTCATTTTACTTACAAGGCTGCAAACGTATTTGTCCGCTTCTATGACCTTGTCATTCAGCTCTCGTATAACGTCCTCGTCACGCACTATTTCAAGCGAATACAATGGCTTTCGCATAAATGGGTTGTACACAACGAAGTACGTTTTAGTTGCTCCTGTGACAGCCATGTGAGCGAAGCACTGCCAGTAGTAGTTCGCTTCTACTTTCTTAAGTCCAGCAAGTTTTTCCTCGTAAGTGTCTTGCGTGAATACATTCTTGACGAACTTGATGAAGTTTTGCGCCAAAGGGCATTTAATCTCAATCGCGTAGAAGGCTTTTGCTTCGTTGTCGTAGTACATTCTATCAGGCGAGCTTGCGAAGTTCGGCAGACTCTCGCTTTTCACTGATGGTGGCTCGTCTAACTCAATCGGTGTGTTAGAGCCATCGCCATACTTCTTATTGAATGTCTTGGCGAAAAGGTGTGCGGCTTCGCCCTCCATCGAATGCCCCCAGTCCGTTATACGTGAATGGCTGTCAGTCAGTTCAACGTACTTGGAGAAGAGTATGTCATTTCCAACTATGATTGGGTTCATGCCTCTCTCAAATGCGAGCTGGTTCATGTACGTTTGTGCAGTTGCTGTCCATTCTTCGCCTTTTGTTCTCGGCTTGCCCATAAGGTTACCTACCGCACTGCCTGTAATGTTGCCCAGTCTTGAGCGAAACCAATCAAGTGTGTTTTGGTTGTTGTTGTCGTACATGGCTTATTCTGTTTGCAGTTCTACGTTTTCTTCGGCATCTTCTACCTGTTCTGCTGCCTGTTCTGCTATTGCAGAAATTGACAGCTCAGTTGCATCTGCTGTTCGCTTGCCGACTTCCTCGTAAGAGGTGTACTTTATGTCTTGCGCTTCCTCTGCAGTTATCAGCCCCATGCTAATTTCGGGGCAGTAGGTGCGCTGCCAAAAGGCGGCAGCTCTGTATCTTAGCATCTGGTTAGGCATCGTAAGCCACTTGCTACCGTTCTTTGATGCCCAGCCCTCAGCTTTAGCCATCTTAATGCTTATCCAGTCACCACATAGCGGTTCTTTGTGCTTTGTGTCTGTTACTTCGTATGCCACCACTCTGCAAGCATACTCATCTGTGCCTTCTGTGCCTCGGAACTCATATCGCAGAGCAGAGAACCGTTTGCTTGCGTTGATGCAAGCTATGAGAAACTTGCTGCTAAATGCTGGTTGACCATGCACGATGTACAAGTTCTGCATCACCATCAGCGGATTGGCTTGCATACGTGTTGCCATCTCCAGTGCGATTGTGCAATTCGCTATTACTGCCTCCGCTGGTAGTGGCTCGCGGCCCTTGAACCTGTATGAGTCAGGGATAAAGTTAGACATAGCATAGAGCCTTGCTATCCTCTGAGTAGCTTCAAACTGCTTAACCTGTTGTCCGACTGGAGTGGCAGCAAACTCGGTGTCTTGCTTAATTCTAAGCAACTGAATTTCTTGTTCTTGCGGTGTCATCGTTACAACCGCATTGTTCTTGTTTTGTTCCATTGTTTTAGGTCGTTATGTGTTCTACAATAGTCCAGCGTACCACTCCTCTTCGTGATACAGCGAGGTTTTTATATTCTTTAATTCACTCTTTGCTTCTTCGGTGTCAGCAACTTTCTCAAGGTCACAGACCTTGTACCAGTCGAAGTAAGTGTAAGACTTCGCCTTACGAATCAGCTCTTTGTCTTTTTCTGTCATTGTTCGTAATCATTACTGCCAAACTCTTCTCTAACATATTGAAGAGCGTCAACTACATTACAAGATGTGTTTCGTGCAGACTTTAGCTCTTCTATTTCTTCCCAGCCTACCTTTCCTCTTTGCAGCTGGTCTACAAGTGCATCAATCTCTTTATACACCTCGTAAGCCTTGCGCTCTATGGCTTTTATATTGCCAGTCTGTTTTGTGTCCATATCAGCAATCTTCAAGGGATAATTTTATCAATGTTTGCACGCAATCAGGGAACATTCCAGCCCTATATATGCACACGGCAATAATTGCGGTCGCAATAAATAGTGATATGCCGCAGAATGGTATCATGTCGTACAGCGTTATGCAACCGTGTCCAGTTGATACGCACATCATTGCACAAGCAACGAAATCAAGTACGACTATTAAGGAGAAACACAACCACTTCATCATCGTATTCTTTTAGTTACAATTCCTTTCTTAAGCAGCATATTCCTTACTGCTTGAGTTGATATGTTTTCATTCTTCGATATTACCTGCATAAGTCGCCATTTCGCGGCTGTCGGGTATCTTTGTTTTAGCTCCAAGAACGAGCATACTACACGCTTTTGGCGTTCGTATCTTCTTTTCTCGTTCTCTGTCATTAAGATGTCTGTCATACTTTTATTCTTTAAGTCATATATTAGTTGTAGTGCAGGTGGCTGGAGTCGAACCAGCGAATGTCCTAACGTTTCGCAAGACCGAACACGCAACCCAAGGCTATCCAGCATCTATGCTGATTGCGAGTCCTATGTACTATCTTCTGCCGTCTATCCGATTAACGGCCTATCACCTGCGTTTGCCCGTCTTTCCGAGCTGCCAGCCCCTCGCCTTGGCTGCTTGGCTTTTGAGTTAGCGAGTTAAATGCAACACTTTGCACTCATGGGCAATTTCTTATTGTAGCTACTCCCACATCTTCTTAAATTCTCTTCTGTATTCCTTCATTGAATCCTTTGTCAGATTCCTGCTGTAGATAGTATTACCATCTTTCTTTATCGTTACAGTTCTCGTCTTATCCTTTACCGCCCTTCTTCCTGGTGCAGCACGGTATGTTCCGCTAACCTCTACTTTGACTTCATAATTTCCATTCTTCGTAAGATAGGTTCTTGTACCACCTGATGTAGGCGCAGAAGATTTGTCGCTGTAATACCATTTGTCAAGTATTTCCTCCTTTGACTTACCTTCCTTGATATCGCCCATAACGTGTCCTGTTATGGACTCTTTGTTCATCATGAACTTATTTCTCTGTATTATCTTCTCCAGAAGGGCACTATTAGAATTAGACTGTGAATTAGACTGTGAAGAAGGTCTACTACTTCTTGTGTTTCCGCTACCTTTTGCCATAATGATTTTTCTTGCGGGCGGCTGGTTAGACCGCCCATTACCTTGCTTATGCGATTTCCAAATAATTCAACCCAAATGTGTTAGAACATTCAACAAACTGTCCGAAACGGTTCTTGTTGCAAGCGAACCCCTTGAACCACTGTTGCAAGTGGTAAGAGCTACATTTAAGTAGCTTGGAGAGTTTCCAAGTTGTTTCTTGCAACTTGTTGTCCTCGTTTACTTTCTTTCCGAAGTAAACGATGAGCGCGCTTACAGCACTCATTTCCGTCTTGCAAGACGTTCCGTAAAGGAGGGGCGATTGAATAGCATCGCATATTCCTCCTTTTTCTTCGTTGATGCTCTCGGCCATTATCTCAACCTCGCGAGCTTCGAACTCGTCAAGGCCGAATTTTTTTACCATGGCCTTTATATCTTTCTTGTATATCGCTTTCTTCATTGTTTTTATTTGTTATATTTGCAATCTGTTTTGCAGCGTTATTTA